>Ga0105048_10006104_pt1 | contig 19422 bp, 10 predicted proteins | sample MAT05_FD_78382 | JGI IMG/M metagenome (GOLD analysis project Ga0105048, IMG submission 78382) | Freshwater microbial communities from Lake Fryxell liftoff mats and glacier meltwater in Antarctica - MAT-05 | ecosystem: Environmental > Aquatic > Freshwater > Ice > Liftoff microbial mat | place... | reverse complement strand
TGGAGCATATTCGTCCGCTCGCCAAAGCCAAAGGTTACGTCGTGAGCGACAGCTACCTTGCCACCGTGGCAGGACTGATGAAGGAGCGGGTCACTTTTTTGCCCGATTTTGTAGAGCAGGGGTATTATTTGTTTGAATCGGTAAAAGATTACGACAACGATACCTTGCAGAAAAAATGGAAATCCGAACTGACGCCGGTTTTTGAAAAACTTATGGAACACGTACAGCTCATTTCTTCCTTTGAAGCCACTGAGGTGGAAAGTTCTGTAAAGGATTTTGTACAGGAACAGGGCTTAAAACCCGGCGATGTGCTTCCTTTGTTGCGCATTGCGCTGGCAGGAACCATGAAGGGTCCTGCTGTTTTTGATATGGCTGCTGCTTTGGGACGTGAAGAAACGGTGCAGCGTTTGCGTACGGCTGTGCATCATTTCAACCAGACCATTGCAACTGTTTGAACAAAACGACGTATGGATAAGAAGAAAGCGCCCAAACAACATGAACCTCCCAAACCATCGGAGGAAGACCTGAAAAAAATGAACATTCGGGTGAATGAGTTTGGGCAAATCATCAAAGACTATGACGTCGACGATATCAATGCCTTTTTGAATGAAAAAGTGCAGGATAAAAAACTGAACGACGAACAATAGGTATTCCCGCCCTCGGCTGAAGCCGATTTTTCCTTAATCCTTCGGACTTTTTGCCGCAGGCAAAAAAACCTTTTTTCTTTGGCTGTTGTGAAATAGTCGATAATCAATTGGAAGTGAACATCTCCTGAACCATCGGATGTGCAATGCATTCGAAGCATGAAACATGTTTGTATGATCAACCGGTTACACCAGCTAGTGCGGGCAGTACCTCAATGGATTGGTATCTTTTTACTTGCTTTTGTGCCATTGGCGCTTAAAGCACAGCAAGGTGCTTTTCTCTTCAATTACCCTGGTCCCAATACCATTGCTGTTGGCGTCAATTGTACGGGGGTATTGCAAGGAAACATAGGAACACCTGTGGTTTCCTCTTTCAACATGAGCCCCATTACTTTGTCTCAAATCAATACTACGTTAACTACTTTTGGATTGAACGACCCGCAAACGCCGGGTCTGTACGTAATCCATTGGGATGTAGCCAACCAGGGAGGACAAAGTGCCACTTTTGTTTTTGTAATCACTTTCGTCGATCAATCCGCTCCGGTATTTGACCTTTTTGGTATCGACCAGTTTTTGACTTTCGGATCCATTGCGCTGGTGCCGCCGGCCCCGAACATCCCGGTGATCGACAACTGTACACCGGTGACTACCACCTATGTGCAAACCACGCCGCCAGCACTTTGCGCCGGCGGTGTTTTTACCCGCACCTGGACGGCCACCGACACCTTCAGCAACACGGCGGTTTTTACCCAAACCATTACCATCATTGCGGATATCCTTCCTCCCCAGGTCCTTGTTTCGCCCCAAAACGGCAGTTCCCCCTGCGCCAACCTGCCCACTGCCTACCCAGCCTGGCTGAGCGCTCAAATGGCAGCCTTTCAAGCGTCCGACCCTTCAGGCATCGCTTCCTACACCAACAACTCGCCCCTTCCTTATCCGCCGGGTTGCGCCGGGAATACAGTCGTTACGTTCAGGGCAACCGACAATTGCGGACTTTTTACCACACGCACAGCCACCTTTTTCACTTCCGATACCCAGCCTCCTGTCATTGCCGATGATGCCAACGATGTGGTGGCCTTTTGCGCACTGTCGGGACCGCCATTGCCTGCGCTTTCCGCCTGGATTCAAAACCATGCGACCACGGTGGCCAGCGATGCTTGTACACCCACCAACAATTTGGTGTGGTCGATGCAGATCAACGGCAACACCATTGATTCGGCAGGCGTTGTAGCCGCATTCCAGGCCTCTTTTGCCAACGGTTGTGGTCCGCAAACCATCGGTGGCGTCAGCTACAACAAGGTACGTGGCAAAGTTACCGTCGACTTTTTCGTAGCCGACGCCTGTGGTTTGATTACCCCTGCCGGACAGGCCGATTTCGGGGCCATTGATACCATTCGCCCCATCGTTACAGGCACGACCATCACCGAACAATGCGGACAAAACAACGACAACCAGGTGCTGGCCAACTGGATCAACGCCAACGGAAATGCAACCGTTACCGACGAATGTTCGGGGTATACCTGGACCAATTTTTCATGGACAACCTCTCTTGGTGTAACCGGAAATGGGGTGTTCAACACCGGGCCTTATCCCGTTGTGCCGGCCAACAATTGCAACTGGCATGTGGACGTTACTTTCCGCGTCACCGACGATTGTGGAAACATCGGCTCGGGAATCCTTCGTTTTGAAATACGCGATACCATCAAACCGGTATTCAGTGGACTGGCGCCTGTAGCCATTCATTACTGTCCGGCCCCACTGCCTGTTTTGCCGAACGCTGTGGTTTCAGACAACTGCGACAATGCGGTTTCCATCGGTTACACCCGCGATACGCTTCAGGTGGTTTGCGACGGATCGTACGATCTTCAGGTAGTGTGGACGGCCACCGACGATTGCGGCAACAGCCAGTCAGCTGTTCAGATTTTACAAGTACGCGATACCACATCGCCGTTTTTTACCCTTTTTCCACCCACGATTTTACTTACCTGCGACAATGTGGTGATACCGCCGCCGCCCACGCTCGGCAACGGCATAAATGCTTCCGACGCTTGTGGCAGCGTGACCGGTTTGCTGTCGGCAATAACATCACAACAGAACCCGGATACTTCGAATTGTGGTCATTACACGTACAACATCCTGCGCACTTTTACGGCGGTTGACGCTTGTGGAAACACCAAAACTGCTGTTCAGATCATCGCAGTTCAGGATCTGGCGCCACCTGTTTTCAGTGGATTTACCAGCATCACAGCCAATTGTGAAACCACCCCTGTTTTTCCACCTCCTACTGCCACCGACATATGCAGCGGACCAACGCCTACACCGGTTCTGGTGAGCGATGTTATTACCGGCGGTTCGTGCGATGATTCTTACATCCAAACACTTACATACAACGCGACCGATGTGTGTGGCAACGTAGGCGTATTTATAAGGCAGATCTTTTTTGTAGATACCTTACGGCCGCAGCTCATCGGCATTCCCGGCGATCTATTTGTGGATTGCGACGGCATTCCCGCACCACCAGGCCCAGGCCTGATTACAGGTGCCGACAACTGCGACGAAACGGTAAGCATAGTTATGGTGCAAAGTGAAATCCGCAATCCGGATACCACCTTGTGCGAACACTGGGCTAACTACATGATCATCCGCACCTGGACGGTGAGCGACAACTGCGGCAATACGCGCAGTTACACTCAGTCGATCAGTGTGCAGGACAACACGGGTCCTTACCTTGAGATACCGGATACCATCAGTTTGCCCAATGAAACAGGGTTGTGCGGAGCCAATGTTTTGGTACCGCCGCCCATCAGTTTGTATGATTTATGCAGTTCGGTACAACGGAGTGTTTTGTTGGCCGACACCGTAGTACTGGTTGCTTCGGGTGTTCCGGCAGATCTGGTACCGGTGAATACGGTGGTGTTTCAGTGGACGGTACCGGGAGGACCGCCATTGAACCCTGTTACCGGCACGCCGTTGTTTACCGTATTTCTCGACAATGCAGATTCGGAATTAGCTTCCGAGTCGTTTACCATTCTGGGAGAAGACGATGTGGTTCTGGGGATTACGAACCCTACTGTCGCTCCTTGTGGCAACGGCTCCACCCAGGTAAACATTCCTTCCAACTTGCTCAACCTGTGGCTCACCGACGGAGAGCTGGTGCTTCGGCTTGCACCCAACAGTCAAGGCGCCGATGCTTGCAATGCCATTTGTGCGGGAGGCAGGGCACGCGGTGTGTTGCAGTACAACCAGGCCGACCAGCAAGTACCCATTGTACTTATGTACAGCCTCGACGGTGGAGCCATGACCAATTATCCGCCACCGGCATCCGTGTTTTTGGATGCCGGAGAACACCAGGTGAGTTACTTGGCTACAGATTGTGCGGGCAACAGTACAACAGCGTCCCTATTGCTCAACATCGACGATATAGAACCGCCAGCCATGGCGGCATTGCCCAACCTGACAGCGTATGTGGGTGCAGTGGCATGTTCGGCAACGGTCAGCCTTCCATTTCCCGACATCACCGACAATTGTGGTGTTTCGGGCGCCATCAGCAAAGCGTCTGCTTCGGTTATGGTGAAATTTCAATCCAATCCGAACATCGCCGGTCCGGTACCAACGAACACGTTTTTGTCGGTAACCGGATTGATTCCCAATGCGGTGGGTAACGGCGTTTTGCGCATTTTGAACCTTGGCGACAATGGTGAAACGGGCGAGTTTTTCAGAATTTTTGATGAAAGCAACCAGCTACTCGGCACCACCGCCATCGGTTCGTTGGTCGGACAATGTACTGCGGTAAATCAGACGATCATTGCCATTTCGGCCAATGACATCAACCAGTGGGCTGCCGGAAACGGTGTATCCAATTTTGAAGCCCGAGCCAACACAGACGTGTTGAATTTCTCCAACTTTGTATCGCCTTGCGGACCGCTGACCAACCAGATGGATGGCATCAGTACGTTGCAGGCCGTTTTAGAATACCCTTATGCCGTGGTCACGTATGAAATTTTGCAGAACAACACCGTGATCCAATCGGCATTGCTTACAGGCGCACAAACCACTGTAAACCTGCCTCCCGGAGTGTACAGTGTTCGGTATACCGTACCCGACGCAAGTGGCACGGAAGGTTCGGTCAGTTTTGGTCTTACGGTTCGTGATGCCGTACCGCCGCAAGCCCTGTGTGTGAGCACCACCATATTTACCAATCCTTCGGGGGTGGTCAATTACACTTTATTGCCGTCGGAAATAAACAACGGCAGCAGCGACCAGTGTTCGCCTACCGTGGGTCTTCAAATAACGCCCAGTATTTTCAATTGCAACATGGCCGTAGGGCCGCAAAACCCATACACCGTAACGCTTACGGTGACTGATTCGTCGGGAAACAGTGCTACTTGCACAGCCCTTGTACGCGTGGAAACACAAACCTTTCAACCCGCCGCATCTTCGGGTGTATGTGAAGGCGGTACCATCCAGCTTATGGCCAATCCGCCGGCTGCACCGGGCAACAATGCGTACACCTACAAGTGGTCGGGACCGGGAAATTACATGTCGACCCTCGCCAACCCGGTGCTCACCAATGTAAATTTGACCGCAGAAGGCACATACACGGTGACCATTACCGGGTTTACAGGTTGTACCGCTTTGGGTATGGTTCAGGTTGACCTGGTGACTCTGCCCATGCCGCCCATCAGCGCAAATACCGTTACACCCTGCGAGGGCAACAGTTTCCTTTTGTCCACGCCTCCATTTGTAGGAGCAGGCGTTACCTACCAGTGGTTCTCCGGTTCACCAGGCAGCTCTACACTCCTTGCAAACACCGTCATTCCCCAATACAATGTTCCTGCGCCTCCATTAGGCAGTAATACCTATTATGTGCAAACCCTTGGGAATGGGTGCTCTTCAGAGCCGTCCATTTTGTTGAATGTGGTGGTGCAAGCCCGGCCGCCAGCTGTAGTGGACCAGACCGTTATCAGTGTGTGTGCTGGTGCAAACATTTCTTTTGGGACACCCCTTACAGGGTACAATTACTCGTGGACAGGCCCAAACGGCTACAATTCACTGTTGCAATATCCCCCTTCCATTGTAAATGCTTCGGCCATACACGCCGGTGTATATACCCTCATTACAAGTCAGAACGGATGCAATTCTCTTCCAGCTACCGTTACGGTAACCATCAATCCACGGCCGGCGAAACCTCTTTTGTCGGGAACCCCATCGGTTTGTGAAGGTGATACGGCCAAGCTGATTTGTAGTTTTCCGCCTACAACAGGCCAATATTTTTGGGTTTCTCCACAATTGGTTACCACTTCTACTTCGATCAACGAACTTGTTTTGCCCATTGTTTCCGTGCTCGATTCGGGGCTGTGGAATGTTTACATCATACAGGGAGGATGCCAGTCTGAAACATCGTTGTCGTTCCTGCTGGATGTAGACAAAAAACCTGCAATAACGGCCAGTTACAATGCCCCGCTTTGCCAAGGCAACCTGTTGCAACTTAATGCGGCAGCAAACATGTCTGGATTGTTCTACAGTTGGAATGGACCCAGCGGATTTTTGTCGCTGCAACAAAACCCAACCACCAATGGTGTGACTGGCGTTTACACTGTGGTTGCCCAAACAGGCAACGGGTGCAAAGACACGTCTTCGGTGAATGTTTTGCTCATACCGCTTCCTGTGGTAACGGTAACCAACAATGCGTTGCCTTGTGCCAATGGTTCACAGGATGTTCAATTACAACCTACTGTGGTAACGCCGTATAGTCCAGTGACGTACTCCTGGATGGGTCCCGGCGGATTTGTGTCGAGCCTGCCCATGCCCATTATTCCCGGTGTGGATGTTGATGACAACGGAACGTACGTTGTGGTGGTCACCGATGCCTTTGGTTGTATGTCGTTGCCCGGTTCGACAACCATCAATGTTGAAAACAATCCAATACAGCCTTTCATCACCAGCCCCGATGCCATTATTTGTGTGGGCGAATCCACCATTTTGCAAGTACCAACGGTGTACAATCAGGATGTGGATTATTTGTGGAGCACACCGTTGGGAGAGCTTATTCTGACCAACACTCCTTTTTTTGTCATCAACAACGCCTCTTTGTTGCAGGGTGGCACTTACACCGTTGTTGTGGAAACCGAAAACTGCGAATCACTTCCTTCAGCGGCCTTTACCGTACAGGTTCTTGCTGCACCAGCGCAGCCTGTGGCTTTTGTTTCCTCGGATTCGGTATGTGCAGGGTCTCCTTTGCAACTTTCCACAGCCTTGGTGGCAGGCGCCACTTACCAGTGGGAGGGACCGTGCTTCTATTCCTCCAGCCTTCAGAACCCGCTCATCAATCCAACGGGTTCCTGCACCGCCGGCGCCTATTCCGTGGCCGTTACGGTTAATGGTTGTACGTCGCCTGAAAGTGAAACTGTGCTGGTTGCTTTGAAACCTGTGCCTCCTACACCGGTTGCCTTGCCTGCGACCAATGTTTGTCTGGATAGTGGAGATACACTTTTCCTGCGCATCAACAATACGCCTGCTTTGCCGTTTGCCCAATACACCTGGTACAATGCCCAAAACAACCAATTGATGGGACCATCAACGATTGCATTGACATACCCGGTTACCAACCTGACGAGTCTTTTGCCAGGCTTGAACAGCTTTTATGTTGTTGCAACCCTGAATGGTTGCAACTCGGCACCTTCGCTTCCTGTACAGGTTTCCTTTGATACCGTGCCCAACAACAATGCCTATGCCGGTGATGATTTTATCGCTTGTGCGTCAAACCCTATAACGCTCGATGCGGATTTGCCGGGTGGAAGTGTAACTGGCCGCTGGGTACTGGTAAGTGGCCCACTGGTCAACATCGTGAATCCTGCAAATCCAGGCACTACGATTACCGGCGCGCTGGCAGGCAATACCTACCAGTTCGCCTGGATCCTTTCCAACGGCGCCTGTAAAAACTACAGCAACGACATTGTCGCAGTTGCCGTTGTCGCTGCTGAAAAAGCTCAGTCTGTGCCTTTCATCGAAATCTGTGCCGAAACAACCGTTACACTTGCTGCGACCCAGGGACAATCGGCCCCGGGTATTTGGACCCAACCCAACGGACAACAACTGCTGGGTGTTATCATTGAAGATCCTTTCGATCCCAATACCATGGTTCTGGGTATGACGCCAGGCAACACGTATTTGTTTTATTGGGCCCTACCCAACCTCGGATGCGGTGTTTCGCTGGATACTACCCGTGTGCGATCTTTGAGTCCCAAACCCAATGCAGGCTCAGATATATCCATTTGCAGCGCCGACAACTGCACCATCCTGAATGCAGAAACCATACCGAGCAGCGAAACATCACTCTGGTCGTCGAACAACCCACAACTCTCTTTTACCAATCCCAACAACCTCAGCACCACGGTGTGTGGATTGGAACCCGGTGCCAACCTTATCGTATTCACCACCAACGATGGCCGCTGTGGCGACAAGTCCCGCGATACCCTCACCATCAATTTTGAACCTGCGCCCATAGCTGTTGCGGATACTGTTTACGTACCCAATGCAACCAAAAAAACCATGGATGTTTTGCTCAACGACTTTTTGCCCGATGCCTATTCGGTTACGGTGGTGGAACAGCCGGTACATGGTATATTGCAAGACATGACCGACGGCATTTACAGTTATTTGCCCAACATTACTTATGACGGCCAGGACCAGTTCCGCTACAAGGTTTGCAACCTAAACTGTTCCGACGCCTGTACGTTTGCCGTGGTTACCCTAATTGTGGAAGAGCAAGGCGATTGTGCCATACCAACCCTTTTCACCCCAAACAACGACGGGGTGAACGACATATTCGTGGTCCCTTGTTTGGGTACCGATGGTAGGCTCGACAATGAAGTGAGTATTTTCAATCAGTGGGGCGATGAGGTTTTTGGCGCCCAGCCATACAACAACAACTGGGACGGGACTTACAACGGCGAGGACTTGCCGGCAGGGACCTATTACTATGTGGTCAAATTCAATGCAGATGGCGGCATCAAAACCGGCTTTTTGGTCCTTCAACGCTAAACACTCAACCAAATCATGGCATTACGTTTCCACATTTTTTTCCTTTTGTTGCTGGGTGCAAGCACGCTGCAAGCTCAACAGGAACCGATGTATACGCAGTTTATGTTTGGTAAAATGCTGTACAACCCTGGCTACGCCGGAAGTTTCGAATCACCGACCCTACTCGCGGTGTACCGCAACCAATGGATAGGCCTCGAAGGTGCGCCAAAAACCATGGCTTTGTCGTACAACCAACCCCTGCTCAACAACAGGGTGGGCTTGGGTGGCAACATCGTGCGCAACAGCATCGGCATAAACCGTACCCTTACCATCGACATCGCTTATGCCTACCGGATCACCATGCGTCGCGGTTACCTCGGCATTGGATTGCAGGCCAGCATGCGCCACATGTACCAGGACTGGACCGACAGCCGCCTCATAACCACCCAACCCATCGGCATCGACGGTGCTGTGCCGGGTGATGTCAAAACCAAATTGGTGCCCAATTTTGGCTTCGGCATTTTTTACAACGGCCCGAAATGGTTTGCCGGCATTGCAGCTCCCAGGCTGGTGAGCAACAACATCGATTTTGCCGAACAAGGCGGCGTACTCTCCCGTGAGGTACAACACCTCAATGCTATGGCAGGGGTTTCGTTTGACCTCGGCGAAGACATGGAACTGACACCCCAAATCCTGCTGAAATACGCCATTGGAACCCCGTTTGATGCCGATGTAAACGTAATGGCCTCATACAAACGAAAAGTATACCTGGGTGCTACCTACCGTACCGGTGGCGACAGCGGCGGTGCAGGAGAAAGCATCGACGCCCTTTTTGGCGTTCAGGCCACTAAAAACCTATTCTTTTGCCTCTCCTACGACATAGGTCTTACCAAGCTGCGCAATTACAACGATGGAAGCATAGAGGCTTCAGCACGCTGGTGGTTTACACCTCCTGAAGGTGAAGAAGTGATCAACCCCAACCGTCCCTGGTAAATTTTAACTTTTTATTTGGTTCTGCCGTATCGCATTTTGAATGTTTGCGACGTTTAAGAGTGGTCATCAACAAACGAATTCTATGCTACGCAACTGCTTAATCCTACCCTTCCTCGTGTTTTTTGCCTTTGTACATACGCTTTCGGCCCAACAATCGGCCAAAAGCAAATCCAAAGAGCGTTTTCGTGAAAAGGACGATCCCAACAACATCATCCGCATCCGCAATACCAAAGAATTGAACAGCCAGGGCACCGATTACAGCCCTGTTTTTTACGACAACGGTCTTGTTTTTGTCTCCAGCCGTAAAAAAAGCGGTCCACAAGACAAAAAAAGCGGTGAAACTTTCTCCGAACTTTATTTCTCTCCCTTCGATCCCAACGGCGATCCTGCTTCGCCACAGAAATTTTCCCTGGAAATCAATTCCAGCCTGCACGAAGGTCCCGTTACTTTCAACCGGGATTTCAAAACCATGTACTTTACCCGCAACAACATGCACAAAGGCGTGCAAAAAGCCGATGAAAAAGGCGTGGTGCGGTTGAAAATTTACGAAGCCAATGCTGGCCCCATCGATTGGATGAATGTGCGCGAACTGCCGTTCAATTCCGACGGTTATTCTTGCCTGCATCCCAGTTTGAGCGTTGATGGAAACCGCCTTTTTTTTGCCTCCGATATGTCGGGTGGTCAGGGCGGTTACGACATCTGGGTGTCCCAACGCGCCCCCGAAGGCCATTGGGGGCCTCCCATGAACCTTGGACCCATTGTCAATACGCCCGAAAACGAAGTTTTTCCTTTCATACACATCTCGAATACCCTGTTTTTTTCCTCAACAGGACACGAAGGCTTGGGTAAACTCGACATCTTTCGCGTCGACCTCGATCAGGTCAACCAGGAAGTGTTTAACTTGGGAGACAAGTTCAATTCGAACGAAGAGGAGTTGGCTTTTGTACTCAACGACGACGGAACACGCGGCTTTTTTGCGAGCGATCGAGGCAACGGATTCGGTAAGGACGACATCTACTCTTTTTCCATTGAAAAAGGTTTTGCCGGCGCCAAACCCGAATCGAAGGATATGAAAATCAAAGTCGTGGACGCCAATACCAATGAAAGCTTGCAAGGTGCAGGAATTCGCATCCTGCAGTTCTCAGACGGTGGATTTGTATCGGGCAACAACGACGTGTTTACCATCGACATGCAACAGATGGACCTCGACCAGCCCAATACCCTTTCGATGCGCGTGGTGCGCAAAGACGCCGATGACCTCGGGCGCCCCGACCTCTACACCAATGTCGAGGGCGAAGCTTTCAATGCGTTTACCCAATACCGCCAGTACATGATTGTGGTTACCTACGATGGATACGAAGCTGGTGAACAGGCCTTTTCGTATGAACAAAATCCGGAAACCCAAAACATCTTCATCAAGTTGCAACCTGCCGGAAAATGCTTTCGCGCGGGCGGTGTGGTGCTCACCGATAAAATGGGCACGCGCATCAATTTCGCCAACGTGCGTTTTACACACAAAATGAGCGGCAAATCGCAAATGGTGCGCAGCAATACCAACGGCGAGTTCGACCTTTGTCTTACCGAAGTTGGCGACTATCTCGTACAAATCGAACGCGATGGATTTCTGCCCGAAAACTATTCCCTGGCGTTGCAACAAGGCCAAAAAGCATTCAACGAAGTGCGCATGCGCCCCACAGAAGTGGGCGTACGGGAAGAGGAACTGCTGCCCCTGGCCAGTGGCATCAAAACCGGATCGGTCATGGTGATGGACCGCATCAAATTTGAAGAAAGTAAAGCAACGCTCAACCAAAGCGCCGTTCGTCACCTCGACGCCCTTTACGAACTTATGTTGCGGTACCCGGAAATGGAAATCGAATTGACCGTACACACCGATGCCCGTGGAGATGCCGTCGAAAACCAGGCATTGACCGCCGAACGCGCCAAAAACTGCAAAACATACCTCACTTACCGTGGTGTGGCGGAAAAACGCGTCCAGGTCTTCGGTCAAGGTGAATCTGAAATCCGCAACCGATGCACCGATGGCGTGGAGTGTTCCGAAGAAGAACACAAAAGCAACCAACGCATAGAAATTAAGGTGAAAAGGATTGGGGCTTAAATTACCCATGAAAGTGCAGTTCATTAAAAAAAACCAGCCGGCTTGCCGGCTGGTTTTTTTTAATGAACTGCACTTTCATGGTTCTAAAGGACGAAGGGATGCGGCACTGGTTACTGTTGCCAAAAATCATGCTCCCTGTTGAACAGGTCGTCTTCAATATTTTTGGAAGCAAACAAAAGGTCTGGCCCGGAAAGGTAATCCTCCAGTCGGCGGTCGTAAAGGTTGTTCTCTTTGGACACGTACGATGCGAAGTAGCGCATCTCCAGCATGTCTTCCCAGGTGGTTGTGGCCGACCAGTTGTTGCCGTGGGTATGCGCTTGCCATTGTGCCAAAAGTGGACGCGAAGAGGGATAGTGCATCCAGAACAGTGGAATTTCAAATCGGAAATTACCGTTGTTGTCGCGCGAAGTATACAACGGCGCAATGCCCAGGATTCTTACACGCAATTGGGAAGTACGGGCGTCGAAATACCAGGATTCGAGCACGCGGTACCGTTTTACATCCTCCCAGTTGATGTCGTTGTGGACAATCACCACTTCTTCCTTGTAGGTAACCGGATCAAATCGAACAACCGTATCCGTTTTGGAAAGCAACGCAAGAATTTGATCGCCATCAAGCCTTTCTGTAAATTTTTCGGAGGTATACAGGGGCAGATCACCGTCTTTGGCAGCTTTGCCGAGCAGGCTGAACAACGGTGCTTCGGGGTTGACGAACGTGTGGTTCATCTTTTCCCGCACGTCGATGACGCGCCAAACGCGTTTTTCCCACAAAATGTCGGATTCGCGTAAGGGAGGGTAATCCAGCGTGTGTTTTTCGACCACCGTACGCCGCTCCACGATGTCGTTGAGCGGCATGGGCGGGCCCGTTTCCGAATCGAGGGGCATGGCAACGGGTTGTGCCGTGGAGAGGTTGGCGGCAAGCAAAAGCCCGCCCGAGAAAGTCCATAACAGGACCTTCCGCATGTGATGCAGTGTGTACATGTGTTAACCGTGTTTAGTAAATGAAAAATAGGAGTAAAGGGCCTGTGTGGAGACACGTCAAGCCAATAGAATCCCTGAAGGGAATGTTTTGCCGGAAATCGGGAGCGGGAGAAAAACGCCTTGCGGCGTCAGGTTACCTTATCAACAATGAAGCCCTTTTGAAACGCGGTTGTCTAAAAACCTATTTCAACCCCGAAAAACTTTAACAAATTGGGCAAATGCTGCAAGATCATCGAAGGTGTATTCGGGTAATTCCGATTTGATTTTTTCCGAATCTTCTGCCTTTCCATGTATAAAAACGCTGTGCATGCCCGCCTTGTGCGCAAAGCCCATGTCGGAAACCGAATCGCCCACCATCCAGGCGTTTTTGAAGTCGATTTGGGGGAAATCCGTTTGGGCCTGCAATGCCATTCCTATTCCAGGTTTGCGGCAGTCGCAACCAGCATCGCTTTTGTGTGGACAAAAATAAAATCCGTCGATGCGTCCACCCAGGCGGGTTGCTTCGGCGCGCAGGGCTTCATGTACCCGTTTCAGATCGTCTTCCGTCATCAATCCTTTCCCGATGCCCTGCTGATTGGTGACCACTACAAGGGGTGAGAAATAGGCCGACAGCAGGACCATGGTTTCGGCGAGTTGCGGAACCGGGCTAAGTTCGGACGGCGATTTGACGTAATCACCAGGAAGGCGTCCGTTGAGCACGCCGTCACGGTCGAGGAAAAGCGCGGGTTTCAAAGTTCAAAGTTTAAAGTTCAATGTTTAAAGTGGCAGGGGCGTCACTTGCGGGAGTCCTTCATACCATGGTGGCGGATGCAAAGTAAACTTTTCCCACAGGCAAACGTTTAATGGACTTCAAAAACTAATACATTTTTCTTTCAAACAAACACCATGCACATCACCATACTTTCGGGCAGCACCCGCATCAACCGACTTTCGCACCGCGTTGCAGTTGGTCTTGCCAAAGTAATCAATACTCAGGGAAATCACACAGCTGAAGTTTTGGATCTGGCCGAATACCGTTTTCCGCTGATGGAAGAAGTATTGCAAAGCCTGCCGCAACCACCTGTTGGACTGGCGGAATTTGCGCGCAAAATCAAAGACTCGGATGCGCACATCATGGTGTCGCCGGAGTACAATGGAAGCTACACGGCGGCTTTAAAAAATGCAGTAGATTACCTTAAAGAAGGCGAATTTCAGCGCAAGGCTGTTGGCGTGGTGTCGGTAACCTCCGGTATGATGGGTGGTATGCGGGCTGCCATGGCCATGCAGCAACTTGTACTGGGCATCGGAGGCTACGCTTTGCCTCATATGCTGACCGTAGGGCAGGTAGCCCAGCGTTTCGATGAAAATGGCGATTTACTGGATCCTATTTTTGAAAAAAACGTATTCACCTTTCTGCAAAACTTCTATTGGTTGGGCGAAGCGGTAGCTGAAAAAAAGATGGCTTTTTCAGGCACACTGTAGGAGCTAAAAATCTGTTCCGAGAGCAAAATGGAAAATGGGTTTCTGCACCACGCGTGTTTCAATACCCCATCCGTAATCGGCGCGTAGGTACATGCCAAAAATAAGCGCACGGGCGCCGATGCCGTAACCAATCACCAGAGGATCGCGGAAGTAGTTCACTTTTACGATCACATTGGGATTGTTGATGGGCCCCCCGAAGAGGAATATGGTATTGAGCGGATTGTCGCCGCTGTAAGGACTGGTACCTTGCCACGCAGTTCCAGCATCGAGGAAACCAACCAGCTGGAAATTGCGCCAAAAATTTCCCAAAACAGGTTTGTTGGAAAAATATTTGAAGATGGGTACGCGCAATTCGGTATTTACAAGAGCAAATGAGCTGCCGTTCCGAATGTTTTGTTTGAATCCGCGCATGTTTGCAGCCAAGGTCTGGTAGGCGAAATTACCCTCCTGGGGTACGGGAATGTTGTTGTTGAACTGGGGAAACAGCCAGTTGTCGACGCCTCCGAGGTAATACAGGATACGTTCGGAACCGAACGTGGTTTGTGCAGCCAGACGAACGGCCAGGATGGAGCGCCGGTCCAGTTTTTGGTAATGCCGGGCATCGAGGCCTAAAACCGTCATGAATCCACTGTTGAAATCGAGGCTCCACTGTGGTTGGGTATTGAACTCAAAACGTTTGACAGCTTCCACAAACAAACGCGCTCGTGTGCCTGTTTTCAGGTTCAAATCCACATCCACAATGTTGTCGTACACCGCTGTAAGGCGCAGGCTTGCACGTTGCTCCTTGAATTCGGGAAACTCAAGCGTGGGCCTGTTGGCCGAAAGCACGATGCTTCGATCCTGCCGTAAAGTGCCCATGGCACGCACACTGAAAAAGGCACTGAATGGATAGCGTAGTTCGTATTGTCCCAAAAGGGTGTTGGTGCGCACCTGAATAGGTTGTGGCGGATTACCAGCCAGGATATCGTCGGCGTTGTTTACCGTGGTTCTGCGGTACAACGCATAACGTTTATCGATACGGTGTTTTTTATCGGTGAGCCAGAGGTAATACTCCGTTCCGTTGAACGTGGTAGGCAGTCGGAAACCAGCTTCAATAACATAGTCTTCCAGCAGGTCTTTGAAGTTGGCCCTCAAAAGGATGCCCGGTGGCGGAGTGGTAAATTCGCTTACGGTACCGGCAAAACTTTCGAGACCGTCGAACAACAGGTTGTTGTCGAGGGTTGTAGAGAAAAAATCCGAGCGAAATTTCAGACGGTAAGGAATGATCCTGCCAGGATTGAATCGCAGGACTTTGCCTTGTTTCCCCACCTCTACGAGTGGTTTGGTTGGTTTGACGCCTCTTGCGGGTTGTTCCACCACCAAAGGCGCATCTATTTTCACCGCAGCAGGCGGCGGCGGCTCAGTTTCTGCAGGTTTGTTGGTCGGCGTTTCTGTTAAAGGTGCGGGTTCTTCCAAGTATTCGGGCAATTGAAACAGCCACCCGGGATTGATCAGGGCGACGGTGTCTTTGGCAACGCCAATCGGGTCGTCATAAAGGATTTGGTCTTTTTTTAGTTTAACCGAATCCAACATATTGAGACCGATTTGTTCTTTATCAATTACAGGCTTGCGTATGAGTGTGTCGTGCTGTATCAGTCCTGGCGGCGGCGTGAGTCCAAGTGCGCGCCAAGTAAGTTCACGGTAACGGGTAATGCGGGCGGAAATGCTGGAATCGGGATCGAGTTTGCGTTGGTAAAACTGGATTTTGTTGTCTCGTTTGATGGCTTCAACCAATTTGCCAGATCGGGGCGAAACGTCGTGTTGTAAGATGTTGCGGTCGTAATTGGTTTGGTTGAACGTGACCGGGCGTTTTTTGTAAACCGGATACGAACGGATGCTGTCGATTTGGGTTGAATCGATGTTTATCAGGACAGAATCCAGGGGAGCGAGGATGTCGAGCACCTTGATCAAGGGCCATTCGCCTTTTTGGCTCATATCAAAAGCTTTGACTTCAGAGCCGTCCTTGAGAAAAACCACTTGTTGGTGGTAAGCGGTGTAAGTTTCCATAAATCCGCCCTGGCGGTTGTTGACACCGTACTGATCGCTCAGGTAGGTAAAGTAAAGGCTGTCAATGCCAACAGGGTGGCGTTCGTCGGCCAGTGGGGTATTGGTAATGCGTACCAGTTCTTTGCCTCGGGTTTCCAGATCGTAGTAATAAACATCGAAACGGTTGATGGGCAGGATGGTATCCAGGCGCATGGGCGCAAGGGTATCGGCATCTCTGTTGCTGGCAAACAACACGCCTTTGCGGCCGTCGAGTTCAACCACCGTTGCATCGAGGTCGTCCCAGAAATCCTGGGTAATGCGGTCGCTTTGTTTGGTAAGGGGGCGGTAAATGTACAAATCGGAAATACCGCGCACGGCTGCCGAGATCAGCAGGTCGTTGGGGTTGTAAAAATCGATGCTGTAAATCCGCTGGTATTCGGGGGAAAAGACTTCGGTCGTTTTTTCACCTTCTACCGGTTCAACGAGGGAGAGGTAGATAATGTCGCGTTTTTCATAAACCACGCCCAAGCGCTTGTTGTCCGGGTTCCAGTCGAGCAAAGGATAATTGTAATCTGTGGCTTGCAGCGCATTGCGCACGCCTCCGCGCATGACGTTTTTCCGTTTCCCGGTTTTCAGGTCCATCACCCACACGCGCCATTTGCCAATGTCGTTGCTTACCCAGGCGATGCGTTTGCCGTCGGGACTTATTTTCAGCTGTGAAAAAGGCAGGTTTTTTTTGTTTTTTATGGTGATGCTCCCTTTTTTGGAAGCGGCCTGCATGTCGCGTGTTTCGTTTTCGTACCGGTTTTTATAATATTCAAAAAGTGAAACGGTGGTACGTCGGTAACCTCCGCCGAGCACGTACAGGAAACCTGCGTCGATGCTTCGGTTGATGCGGGTGAGGTAAAGCAAATTGGAAACAGTGCCACGGCCGAAGTGCATGCTGATGTAGTACCAAAAGGCATGTCCTGCAAGTCGGGGATGTTGTCGGGCGAGTTTATCGAAACTGTCGTATTTGCCGCTGGAAATGAGGTCGCGAAGTTGGTTGTCGTGCTCGGTGCTCCATTCTTCACTGGCATAGGCGGTCAGGCCGTTGGTATACCAACCGGGAAGGTTGAGCAAAACGGCGTTTTGAACAATTTCCTGGATGTTGGCGCCAAAAAGCATGCTGTTGATCAAAACGCCTGCGGTGCCTTCTCTGATTTGGGCACGCAAATGGTTGTGGTCTCCATCGAAGGCAACAAAAATTTTATTGCCTATCACCTTGGTTTCACCGGCTTTGATCTGAAAAATTTCTTCTTCGCCAATGTTGCTCTGTTTGAGGTCGGTAACATCACTGAATACCAGCATTTCCACCTTTTCGGTAAGTTGGTGTTCGAGCAGTTGTTGGATTTTCGGATAATCGTATTCTGCCATTTGAAGGGCCGCCTGAGCTACGTTGCGGGCGTCGCCATACCAATAAGTAATGAAATGGTCGGTTTCGTAAACCAGCCATTCATCAAATTGCCGGTGGTATTGCACACGGTTTTTTCCGAAAGAAGTTTGGGACGTGGTTTGGGCCTGTGAGGTGAAGGAGGCACAAACCAGCAGAACAAGGGTAAATAGGTATACAAACCGCATGGGTGTAATGTCTTTTATTTTCATGCCTCAATGCCTGAGAATCGTATGTTTGACGATTATGCAGCAACAAGGGGTTGCCTTTAATCTGTTACAGCTCTAAATCTGAGGGAATTCTCCGACAAATTCCCGCTCGTACCATTAAAACGTAAACTTGAACAATTGATTTTGCAAAATGGCTGCTGAATACCGTCCTAAAATAGAACTTTCGTTGTCACATGCCGACAAAGTACAGGAAATTGCTTCTGTAGCACTGTTGGTAGCGCATGTTATTCTTGTGGCTTCAAACTTCGTAAGCCTGCCCGAGTCGGTTCCCATTCACATCAATTACCGGGATGAAATAGACGGCTGGGAAAAAAAAAGTAGCATATGGCTGTTGCCCTTGATCGGTTTGTTCCTTTATATGCTGATGACCATATTGAACCGCTACCCCGAAAAATTCAACTACCCATACAGGTTTAAACCTGAAAACGCTGGATTTGAATACTTGCGTGCCACAAGGATGATACGATGGCTTAAAGTGTGCATTATGGCGCTGTTTATGATGCTTACCTGGCGCCTTATCGCCGAGGTCAAACCGGAAATCGGGTACCTTGGCCCGTGGATGTCGTGGGTTGCTCTGGCATGTATCTTATTCGCCCCGCTGTGGTATTTGGTGATTAGCGGAAAACAGAAAGCAGAAAGCAGAAAGTGACTTGAACACGCGCTACTTTCTACTTTATTTTACGCCATAACCGTTGGGCCAGCCTTCCGACGGGGCCACAAACGAAAGTTTGCCGGAAGCATCTTCAGCCATAAGGATCATGCCGGCCGATTCGACACCCATCATGACGCGGGGAGCGAGGTTGGCAAGTACGACAACCTGGCGGCCTAGTACTTCTTCCAGACTGAAATGTTCGGCGATGCCCGACAGGATGGTGCGTTGTTCAAAGCCCAGGTCGACTTTCAGGCGCAGCAGTTTTTTGGATTTTTCTACTTTTTCGGCTTCCAAAATGGTGCCTGTGCGGATGTCGAGTTTGCCGAAATCATCAAAGGTGATGGTTTCGGCAAGCGTTTTGTAAACGGCGGGTTGGTTTAAAGCAGGTTCGTTGGAGCCCGGCTGGTTATTCTGGTCGCTGGATTGCAATTTGTCTATTTGTTGTTGGATGACCTCATCGGGTATCCGGGTGAACAGGTATTCGGCTTTGTTGATGGCGTGGTGGGGCGGCAAGGTGGGGTTGCCTTCTGCCAGTTCGTTGAGTAAGTGCAGCAGTTCCCCGTTGTCGTTGAGCGGTGGCAAATGCAACATGTGCCTGAGGCGTGCCGCTGTAAAAGGCAGGAAGGGCCGGCTGGCCACGGCGAGCGCTGCTACAAACTGCATGGCAAGATTGAGCACCACACGCACTTGTGCGGGATTGTCCTTGAAGGCTTTCCAGGGTTCGTTGAACTGGAGCAAAGCATTGCCGGCGCCGGAAATTTCCATCAGCATGCGCAGGGCTTCGCGGAAATTGAACTGTTCAATTTCTCGGCCCATTTCAGCCAGTCTTTTGTGCAGGATGCCGAGTTCTTCGTTGTACTGGCCCTG
>Ga0105048_10006102_pt1 | contig 19428 bp, 17 predicted proteins | sample MAT05_FD_78382 | JGI IMG/M metagenome (GOLD analysis project Ga0105048, IMG submission 78382) | Freshwater microbial communities from Lake Fryxell liftoff mats and glacier meltwater in Antarctica - MAT-05 | ecosystem: Environmental > Aquatic > Freshwater > Ice > Liftoff microbial mat | place... | reverse complement strand
CTCATTGGCTTTTCCAATACTTTACTTTCCACCCATGATATGATATCCAGGTAAGCGAAAGAACGGGTTTGAAAACGGTTTTTTTCTAATTTCTTCAGATTAACCAGGAATTTTTGTAACTCAGGTTTTAATTTTTGACGATGCACATGAAATGAATTCCGCAAAAACTTAAACATCTCCTCCTCCACTATAGTTAGGTTTTCCATCTTGGCCATAAAACGATAAACCGATCTTATCAGCGATTCAATAATTTCGAAATTCCCCAATTCATAATGTGCCATCAGGTGCATTAACCTGGCGTAACATTGGAGATCATTCCTGATACCATCGCTACCATTGATGATTTTTTGCAGGTAATCGATAGAAATATCGAAATTGCCGTTGCCAAAATATAGCGAAGCAATTTTGTAATTGAATACCAATAGCCGGTGGCTGTCTATATAAAGGGCATATTCTACTAATTTCTCCTCAATCGCCGGAACCTCTTTTAAACCTTCGGAAAAAGTTCCCAACATAAAATGCTGGTTAATCTTAGCGCTATTAATGTAAACAAAGGTCTGTATCCGGTGGTTATCGTGTTGATTGGCTACAGGTGTTTTGGAAAACTTAATAAAATGTTGCAGGTCAGTTTCAAATTTTTGATAATTTCTTAAATCAAAATGAGCATTTAATAAATTGTGGAGACCTTTTATGTAATAACCAGTTTCTACACGTATCATCAATGGTTGCTCATGAAATATATCAATCCATTTTTGAGCATAGCGATAATACATCAAAAAATCCTGTCGAATAAAAGCATACCAGCAATAGCTTTGGTATAAATACGATCTCTCGTAAAAGCCTGTTTGCTCATGCGCATTATCCGGCAAATTATTTTTCAAAAAATTAATTACGCCCGTTTCATCTTTTTCATTCCTGGCATGACCATTTTTAATATACCAACTATACAATCTCAAGGCAAGGTTCGACATCTTAGCTACCATATCAACGCGACTGTTCACTTCCAAAGCTTCGGCCGATAATTGTTCTCCCCTATCCTGCATACTCCTGGTAATATGCAAGGTTTCAATTTTCTTTTCCCATGAAATTACCTGTGTCAAAAAATTAAACTTATTATGTTGCTTAGCCATTTCCTTTAGCTTCTCCAGTATTTTCAGGCTTTGTAAATAGAGGCCCTTATTGTAAAAAATACGGGCATGATCCAGTTGTTCATTTAACTGCATGTCGATGCTGTCGGTACTTTTTAATATCCTCAGACTGGCAAGTAATTGTTTGTATAAATGAACTTTGGTATTGGACAATTGTGGTTTTCGGATCGAGGTGAGTCTTTTCAGTAGTATAGCTTCATCATATTCGTGCAGTTTATCCAATGCATCGAACAATTCGATGATTTTTAAATCTTCATTACCTGAACTTCTTTTAATATATAGCTTAAAATTTCTCTTTTCTGCCTTCTCAAGTGTTTTAATTAGTTGAAATAAAGTATCTGTAAATCGGGTGGGCATCATTATTTTTTTTTTCTATAAGTAGTGCCGAAGAGGATTTAACTATAAAAATCAACTTTTAGCATAATGAAAACACTCATAAATTGAATACGAGGCTATGGTAGCACACCTTACTTTTGTATCAGAAAGATATGCAAATAATCCACAAAGCATGCAATCGTTAAAGTAGCTATCAATCGTTAGCAGCGCACAAATTTAAGTGCAAATGAAAAAACTGAATGTTTCAGTTAAAAGATATAATAAGAATTTCATATAGCAAGCAATCGTTAAAGTCCTCCGGTTTCTACCGGAGGGCTATTTTATTTGCAAAATAATGCTTAATTGACGATAAAAATCATTTTATTTTTACACTATACTGGTTTAATTTGGCACAACAATATCCGGCTTACGTATAAAACTATTATTGTATTTAAACCTAATACTGGTATTCAATTCAATTTTATACCCTTTCATTATTCCAACGGGCCGGGGAAAAACATACCCCCTCAATTCAATCGTTCCAAAAACCAGGTTTTCGTTGCGGGTGCGCATCCCACCACCCAACCCACTATACAATTCGCTTTTATTGAATGATTGGTCAATTGGTTTAATTACACACATATCACCGAATATAAATGGGGCCGTTCTAAAACCCCAGAATTTTTGCATATTAAAAAACACCATCTCACCTCTCACAGTTCCCCGGAAATCGGCGAATAAAGTTCCATCATCATGATAATATGGAAGACCAAAAGCACTCCGGATAAATAATGGTTGATTTAATACGGGTTTTATCTGCCTGGTAAAAGATGCACTATAAAAATTCCGATTGAGCCATTTACCTCCTATTTTCTTTAACCTGGTAAAATGCTCTATGCCCATCAACAAATCCACATCCTCCCATTTATTTTCATATTTATTGCCTCCAAACCTAAAAGTATAGGAGCTATAAAACCCCTTTTTATTGAAATGGCTGCGCTGGGCATCAATGCCGTAATAAGATCTTTTTCGTTTGTCTTTATCAATCCAACCTCCAATTAAAGAGGCGCTGTAGCCTTCCGGAACATCTTCATTCCTTCCAAACCCATAAATAAAACTGGTACGGTAATAATCCTGTCTAAACACACTGAATGCAAGCAATACACCGGAAACATCTGCATAACGATAGTCATAGTTTTGAATGCTGCTTAATGGTAATTGGTTAAAACGCTGTTTAAACCCCCTGATAGCCAGAAACTCTCTTATTCGTTTTGAATTATTCTCTGTAAGTAATTTTTTATTGCCAAAATTATAACCATACCACACGTCTGCATTGTAGTAGCTATACTTATAGTCGCGTTGATATAAAGAGTCTTTCAAATATGCATTTGATGTTTTACTAAATGAAAAGTCTGCGGCCCCTATCCAGGGTATATATAGCGATACGAGTGGTTTTTCGAAATGCGTATAAACATAAGTCTCTTCACCCCGGTTACTGTTGAACGCATTTTTGTAATTTTGAAAACCAATACTCCAGTTAATAAATGAACCTTTAATATTTCTTTTAATTATCTCAGCTCCGTATCCAAAATTGGGCTTCCGGTCTCTTTCATAAAATGTACTCACAGAAATTTTAGAACCACTGCCTCCGGCATTTTCTTCTTTTACACCTATTTTCAACCTATCCACCCCATTGATATTCACATTCCCTCCGATTGAAAAAACATCCTTTGTAATTACAATTACATCCACTAAATCTGTGCTGCCAGGTACTGCTTCCACCAATATCCGGGAATCCTGGATATAAACCTGGTCACGTAAATGGCGCTCGTTATCGGCTACCAGGTATGGATTTAGTTTACTGCCTTCTTTAAAAAAGAGGTTGTTGGTGATTACTTTTTCCCGGGTATTTTTATGAAATGCATTGGCGACTACTACCCCGAACGTATTTTTTATCCGGCTTGTATCATAAATACTTCTTTCAAAACCTAAACTGAGTATTGCAATAAAGCGAATGGTTTTCCCTGAATGAACCAGGTAGGGGTTAGCTGCTTTAATGGGATCAGCCCCCGGCGGATCAACAGAAATACTCTTTCCAAGCTTTCCTAAAAGCCCTTTCTTTTTAGATAAAAAAAAAGTGTCCTTGAGTTCGGGAACTTCCTGCGAGGCAGCATTCAGCGTATTAAAAAGAAATACCACCAGTATGGATAAAGCAACCAGTGGAACCTGTTTTAACATCACTTGCTTAAATTTAGAATTGTAATTTATTTAATTTTAAACGAAATTGAAACAGAAAGCCAGCTAATACCAACCAGCAAAATCTACGGCGGCTGTTGCATGCAACATCGTGGTGTCAAATAAGGGAATGGTGCAATCGGACTGATATAGCAAAAGTGGTATTTCTGTGCATCCCAATATAACTCCAAGGGCACCCTGCGAAACGAAGTCTCCGATGATATCAAGATATATTTTTTTCGTTTCGGGTAAAAAGATACCTTTTCCCAATTCATTGTAAATAGTTGAATTAATGATATCCGGCAAATTTCCACCAGGAATGAATGTTTCAATGCCATACTGCCTAAGCCGTTGTAAATAAAACCCTCCAAACATGGTATTCTTTGTTCCTAACAGAAGCACGGCACTTAATTGCTGCTCTTGTATTGCCTGCACAGTAATATCTGCTACATGTATGAGAGGAATATTTATGGAAGCCTGAACTTTCCCAGCATTTATATACATTGTATTTGCACACAATAAAATACACTCCGCCCCTGCCAGTTCAAGCTTTTGTGCTGCGTCGCATAATATTTTTGCAATTCCCTCCCAATCTCCTTTTTCTGTAAGTACAACAATCTCACCAAAATCAACCGAATAAAGAAGGATTTTAGCAGAAGTATTATTACCAGCCCGCTTATTGACCGTTTCATTTATGATACGGTAGTACTCAATAGTGGAATGCCATGATGTGCCTCCAATTAATCCGATTGTTTTCATTTTTTTTTTAATAAGGCTAACTAAATTAATGAAAATACCCTTATCAATATTAATTAATGAGCAATTCGTATTCCGTTTAAAAGCTTAATTTTCGCTACCCTTGTTATTTTTGATTATTGATTTGAACATTGTTTGATTCATATTCACTTTCACATGTATTGAATTTACTTTTTATGAATACATATCGATTATCATGTAACAAATTCCATGTTAAATGATTGTTTTCATGATTAAACAAACAAAACAGATTCATATTTTGTAGTGGTCTTCAACATTTTTAATTTAATGCAGCATGATACAAGCTTATAATTTCATCGCATCCTGGCAATTGTTTCCCGAAAAAGGAACCTATGAATTTGGAAGTCGCCCCAAGTCGGGCATTTATAAAGTAGAGGCCACCCAAAGTAAAAAAGAAATAGCTATAAGCATGAACTGGGTTACTTTGGAAAATCAGGCCTTTGCCTCTTCCTATACTTTAAATACAGATGGAGAAGCAATACCGTTTGACGAGAAAGAAATTGCCGATGCTGTAAAAGCCAATTTTATTGATGCTTTGAATTTTGAAGTACAATTTTTGAAAAAAGGCAACCCCGTCATATCCATAATGAATGAGCTTATGCCAAATGGTTATTTAAAAATAACCCAGATAGGAAGCAGGTCTGACGAGGTGGCATATACGAATACTGAAATATATCATAAGCAACTAAGTGTGCTCCCCTATTCTACGTCGGTTAGCGGTGCTGTAATTAAAGCAACTGAAGAGGGTGTAATTCGCCATAAGGCACTCACCGCAATGGAGGAACAAACCAACATGCAGCTCAACCAGATACGCAAACAAATAGAATTGCTGGCAATTCAGGCACAGGAAATTCAAATGAGAAAAGAACTTAGTATGGTTATTTACGGAGCCAAACTAAGTTTTGTACCCGTTATCGGGCATACTTATTTTTTGTACGAAAAATCTGATACATCTCATGTACTCTCTTTAATAAGCCCTAAAGAATATGGAGGAAGTTCGGGGCCATATAAAAAATTTGTGGCACCTGTGAAACTATTGGCGGATCATACCTGGATTGAAGTTTAAACTATACGCTTTCTCTTCCCATAGCCGCCTGTTTCATCGAAGTTGCAGTTTCATGCCCCACATATTTTTCGATCCTGCTTTCAACCAGGTAAATTACAGGAGTGAGAAGAATAGCCATCGTAAATTTATACGCATAATTAACCAGGCAAATAGCCAAAACCAATTGCCAGCTCCAGTCCTTTCCTATTTTAAATGCGATAAACAACACAATAAAACTATCTACCAACTGCGATATTAACGTGGATCCGGTTGCCCTTAACCATATTTTTTTTTCGCCGGTATATCTCTTTATCTTATGAAAAACCGTAACATCTACAACCTGGCTAACTAAAAATGCCACCAGGCTTCCGAGTATGATCCACATTCCCTGTCCAAAAACCGCATTGAAAGCTTTACTCATATCCGGAATACCATCCTGCACACCTGTTCCATACCAAAAATCGGCAGGTGGCACTCCCATTGCAAAATAAAACATGATGAACCCGTAGGTAATTAATGCTACTGCAGTATATGATATTCTTCTTACTGCTTTTGGGCCATAATATTCATTTACGATATCCGTCATTATAAACTCAAGTGGCCAAAGCAATACACCACAGGTAAGGTTAAAAGACAAACCCTTTTGGCCAAACAAAGTAAAATCAGAAGGTGGCAATCCGAATGATTTTTCCAATGAAAATATCTTGCCACCAATACACTCTGCAATTAACGCATTGGCAACAAAAAAAGCGGTGAATATCACGAACAGTTTAGTAGGCTTATCTTTTAATATGTTGTGTATCATTTTATTTTTAATAAATAAAAAAATAATATAACTGAACCAGCAAAAATAGATAGTTAGAAACTACAAGCCACCGGGGAATTTGTTGCATTTTTTTTGAAAGTAAAAGAATCATCGCAATCAAACAGAATATCAGGTTCAGAAAGACTGCAAATTGTCCCAAAATAACCAGGATACCGGTAACAAAAGGCAATGGTATTATGTTGTCGTCAATCTTATTCTTCTTATTTTGCATCTCCACATAGCCCAGCAAAATAAACAACACAAAACTTACATTACAGATGAATGCGATCTTAGAAAATAATTTCATGCTTGAGTCTGTCTTGCCTTTTATGTTGACAATTTTTTATTAAAAGTGTTCAGTGTACCAACGGGTAGTAGTATTTAAAGCTGTGGCCAATAAATAACAGTTTCACAAAAAATTTACTCCTGTTCTTATTCATTCATTTTCCAATTTTCGAATATACACTTATCCATTCCTTCCTGCAAGCATTGGCACAAAAGAAAAATGTTGAAACGCTTCTTCACTCGTGGTGCGATCCGCATTTTTAGTAATACGCAACATGCGTTGATGCTCTCCTTCATCTACAGGTATTACCATTTTTCCATCAGGCTTTAATTGTTCAACCAGTTTGGGAGGGATAAAAGGTGCCGCGGCTGTGATAATTACTTTATCAAAAGGTGCATAGGTAGGTAAGCCTTCGTACCCATCACCAAAAAAGAATTTAAGATTCGGATATTTATTTTTAAAAATGTAGCTTTTTGTTTTTTCAAATAATACTTTTTGCCGTTCAATTGTAAAAACCTTTACACCCATTTCTGCCAGTATAGTTGCCTGGTAAATACTACCCGTGCCAATTTCCAGGATTTTATCATAGGGCTTTACCTGTAGTAACTGCGTTTGGTATGCAACGGTATAAGGCTGCGAAATCGTTTGACCTTCACTGATGGGAAATGCCCGGTCTTCGTAAGCAATTTCATCAAAAGCACTATCCAAAAAAAAATGTCTTGGAATATTGTTCATTGCTGCAAGCACATTTTCATCGGTTATGCCTTTGTCACGCAGTATATCCATTAATTTTTTGCGTAACCCTTTGTGGCGGTATGTGTCTTCGTAGTTTCTCATAAATGCAGCTCTGTAATAATTTTATAACGGCTTCCGAAATCCATTTGCAAAAAACGCTTCTCTTCGATCACCCGGATTTAATCTTGCCTGTTAATTTAAGCGCAAGGTAAAAAAAATGTCAGGAGTAAAATCCTGACATTGAAAATAAAGCCATATTTAATATCAAATAAAGCCATATCGTAAAATATCCCTGGTAATATAACAGCAATATATTTTACCGGTATTTTTTAAAACTTAAGAGTTGGTAAAAAGGTCAGCAGGATAAAATAAAATTTCTTCGTGGTTAATATTCAGCCCGAAGCTAAACTACATTACCGAAGTCCACTTAAAAATTGAAGTCTCAAATTAAAAGCACTTATACCGGGCTACCCTTTCTGAGGATAATCATAAGATGTATAATAAACTGTAGCAGAATCCAATTAATCAAACCATTTACGTTTATGTGCAAGGTGCATAACCTGGGCTTTTGAATTTACATGAAGCCGGCTATAAATATTTGCTATATGCTTTCGAACAGTTAACACGCTGATATTTAAAAGTTCAGCAATTCTTTTTGCATCGTCTCCATGTATCGTATGCTGTAGTATTTCCTTTTCCCGCTGTGTAAGTACAGAATCCACTTCTTTTTCCAAAGGTGAATTGACCGCACCGGGTTCGGACCTTGCTAACATAGCCAGCGCCTTACGGGCAATTGCAGGGCTCATTGGCGCACCACCATATTCCAGCACACTGGCAATGGCATTCCGTATCGAACCGGCATTTTCATCTTTTAACAGATACCCCGCCGCACCAGCTCTGATAGCTTCAAAAATTTTCTCTTCATCATCAAAAACTGTCAACACAATAAAATTAATGTGTGAATACAGGGTTTTGGCAATTTGTATGGTTTGTATCCCTTCCATTTCTGGCATCTCGAGATCAATAAATGCAACAACAGGTTGTTGGTTAAGTGGAAGGCCTTTCAAATGTTCAAGAAAATCATGACCATTTACTGCGGTAAATACTATATCCAACTCAGTAAAATGCTGAATTTTATTTAAAAAGGTATTCCGGTTTACCGCGTTATCTTCGGCCAGTGCAATAAGAATAGACATATAATAGAATTGATTAAAGTTGAAGAAATAAAGCAAAACCTGCAATACTCATTTTGTAGTATTCAGCTTATCAATGCTACCATAGTACCTGTAGGTTCTATGGTACTGATTAAAAGTTGCCACCCATTTCTTTTAGCCCGTTGCTGCATACCAGGCACCCCATTTCCATGAAAGTCTTCATCCAGGTTAATCCCTTTACCGTTATCTTTTACCAATATTTTTAATCCCCCATTGCTTATAATTTCTATAGTTATTTTAGTAGCCTTACTGTGCTTAACTGCATTGTGAAATGCTTCCTGCATGATGCGAATGGTATTTAAAGCTATTTGCGGAGATAAGGATAAGTTATCAATGATTTTTTCCTGTATCTCAATTTCAATTCCAGGATAAGAATCGCTGAATTTTTGTGTATATGTTTTAAAACGATCGCTGATACTGGTTAAGAGTATATAATCCTTATTTAATATCCATATAGTGTCACGTAAATTAGACATTATTTCCCCTGCATTATTCTTCATTGTAAGAAGAATCGTTTTATCAACTGACCTGTCAGCCATCATTAAGTCATCTACATTGGCAGAAATTGCCGTAGCATAAGCGCCAATATTATCATGCAAATCTGCTGCAATACGCTTACGCTCATTTTCTTCGGCAGAAATTATTGCATGGGCCGCCAATTGCTTTTCTTCCTCCTGCATTTTCCCCATTCTTACCTGTTGATTGTTCCTGTATCCTCTAAATAAAATCCATGCTAATAGGGAAGCAAAAAAAAGAAAAAGCAGGGAGCCGTAAAGCAGATAGTTCTTCCTTGAAATATCAAGCTTCTGGAGAATGATTAAATTTTCCTTTTTCTGTAACTCATATCTTGTTTGCATTTCTGCAAGGGCTTCTGCGGAATTAGTTTGATAAACCGAATCCTTTAACGCAATAATTGTTTCCAACACCTCGGCATATTTTTTAGTGTTGCCCAGAACCTTATAATTTTCTGCCAACGATCCATACAAAAAAAATAGTTTAGTATCCATTCCGAATTTTCTAGCAATCTCAATGCCTTCAAAACATAGCGCTATACCCTTTTCAGGTTGGCCGTTGTGCGCATAATACAAACTAAGCTGAGACATATCCGAAATAATATAAAAAGGATCTCCAATTAATTTCCTGATGGATACCATTTTTTTTAAAGGCGCTTCTGCAAGATTGCTTTTACCCGCTCTTACAAATAACTGTGCCTGTATGGCGAGGGAGTTAGATAAAGCAAACAGGTTTTCATTTTTTTCTGAATAACTGATGGCTCTGTCTATGAAATACAGGCTTGAGTCCAGTTTGCCAAGGACACTATAATTAAGCGCAAGATTCGCAAACAGTATTCCGTATTGTTCCAGCATGGCAGGGCTTTTGGCCGTTTGCAAAGCTTTTAAATGCCAGGTCAGCGCATCTTTCGATTGCCCCATTTCAAGATAGGCCCAGCCAATTAAAGTTTTGCCCTTCATTTGTAGCAAGGTATCACTTGCTTTTTCTCCTCCATTGATTACCTTATACCCCATTTCAATAGCTTCTTTATACTTATTCATCCGCATAAAGCATCGCCCTTTCTGATTGTATACATTTGCCAGCAAGACAGGGTCATTTATTGGCCCTGATAAAACTGCTATGCATTGGTTTGCGATATTAAGCGAAGAATCAATCAATCCTTTATTAGTCAGCGCAAAAGATTCAAAATACATTGCTTTCACTTTGTCATTCAAATTACCTGTCTCCTCAGCAATTGCTCTACCCATTGTTGCATAAACCATCAAACTATCAGGATGAAGGGAATACCCCTGGCCGCATAAAGAAAAAATTACCGAAAGCTTTTCTCCGGGTGTTTTTACCAGCTGCATTTTTTTTTTGATAGACTCAATTACCCCCGTTTGCGCAGAACAGGAAATGTTAAAATAAAATACAGTAAAAATAAAAATTACCAGGCAACGATATAACATATAAAATTATAAATTCAGCGCATATTAAGATAAATGGTTTTACTTACGGGGTAAAAAGTTGACCTCCGGGTGGTCTCTTTTATTCTTACTAAAATTATCCCTATCGGTATGTTAACCAAAAGCTGGCATGTAATTTATTTTATAGCCAATGATAAAAAACAGCGTTGATCTGCAATTCCTGTAATCCGATGGCTATCGGATCGTGAAGAAAATTCGTGTGATCAATAAGAATCATTTTACACTTAACTTAAACCTCCTTACTCTTTCAAAGTTTCTTAAATAAAAAAATGCCAGAAGAAAACTGGCATTTTTTTTATTATTGATTATTTTTATTTCAAAGCCATAGAACTCACAATCCGGGCAATTTTATCATTGCAGACTTTTTCTGCTTCCTTAAACCCTTCAGGGTTCGCCAGTTTGGTATTCACTGTAAAATAAAATTTTATTTTAGGTTCTGTTCCACTTGGCCTTGCTGATATTTTAGTGCCATCATTTAAAACAAATTGCAGCACATTACTCTTCGGCAGATTTATTTTCCAGCTTTCACCGGTTTGTAAATTTTTACCCAACTGCAAATCATAATCCAATAATTCAGACACCGCCACCCCATCAATAGTTGCAGGTGGATTATCCCGGTAGCCCTGCATCATAGCGGCAATTTCAGCAGCACCATTCATTCCCTTTTTGGTGATACTAATCAGGTCTTCCTTATACATGCCATATTCCACATACAGGTCAATCATTTTTGCATACAGGCTCCTGCCCTTGCTTTTTTCATAGGCGGCCATTTCGCACAGTAATGCAACTGCGCTGATGGCATCCTTATCTCTTACCTCGTCTCCCACCATCAGGCCAAAACTTTCTTCACCACCAATGATGTATTTTTCTTTGCCCTCCTTTTCTTTAATTAACGCCGCAATCCATTTAAAACCAGTTAATACATTGTAGCAGTTGATATTATTTGCTTTAGCAATAGTATCAATCATTTCAGTTGTTACAATGGTTTTAACTACCATATCGTTGGGTTGCGAAATACCTTTAGTTTTTCTTGCTTCTATCATATAATTGAAAGCAAGCACGGCGGTCTGGTTACCATTCATCAGCACCCATTCGCCCTCGTTGTTTTTAACGCCGATGCCTACACGATCGCTGTCAGGATCGGTACCCAATAAAATATCAGCATCCAGTTCCCGGGCCATTTTTAGCCCAATGCTCATGGCTTCCTTTTCTTCCGGGTTAGGATAAATTACAGTCGGGAAATTACCATCAGGCGTACTTTGAGCTTCTACAATGTGAACATTATCAAATCCAAATTTTGCCAGCACTTGTGGCACCAGGGTAATGCCCGTTCCATGAATGGGTGTAAACACTATTTTAAGATCATGCTGTGCTTTACATACTTCAGGATATACGCTCAATCCCGTTACCATATTCAAATAGCGGTCATCTATGTCTTTTCCAATAATTGTAATGTTTGCCTCACCACCAGTCCATTTCACATCATCTACCGAAGCAATTTTTTCTACTTCTACAATCACATTTTCATCATGCGGCGATACCATTTGTGCGCCATCATCCCAATAAGCTTTATACCCGTTATATTCTTTCGGGTTATGAGATGCGGTGCAAACTACCCCACCCTGGCATTTTAAATAGCGGATGGCAAAACTCAATTCAGGTGTAGGACGCAGGGCTTCAAACAAAAAAACTTTAATACCATTCGCAGCAAAAACATTCGCCGTCGTTTCCGCAAAAAAGCGGCTATTGTTGCGGCAATCGTGCGCTACTGCAACCTTTACTTCATCCCCAAAACATTGCTTCAAATAATTGGCATATCCCTGTGTGGCCATACCTATCGTGTACTTGTTGATACGGTTGGTACCAATACCCATGATACCCCTAAGACCGCCTGTGCCAAATTCTAAATTTTTATAGAAGGCATCGGCCAGTTCATCCGGGCTATCTTTTTGTAACCGAATGATCTCATCCTTTACAGACTGCTCATAGTTTCCGGAGAGCCAGTTATCTATTTTTTGTTGAATGTTTTGGTCCATATAGTTTTTGTTTACGTCCTCAAAAATAATTGTTTCGTTTATAATAAAGCACATAGTACTAAATTTGTTTTTTATGAGCCAACCATTCGTACATAGATCAGCTTCATTGGCAGGCTCTCCCAATCTTGTATCGGGATCGAATTGTACTTTCAGAATATTTTTGGGCATTTACCTGCTAACCATTTGCAGTTTTACGCTACCTGCGCAGGATTCAGTTTCCAAAGCAAAACAGGATACCAGCCTGAACGTTCGTCCACAATCATTCTTTACCAACCCATCAATAGGAAGTAACAATGTGAACCAGTCGGGTAACTCCCCGGAACAAGTTCCCGGTCTTTTATCGGGAAGGGTTGGGGGCGTGCTAACTCCCCGCCAGGTAAAGTCAAGGGTACGATTTGTGGCAATCTCCAATATCGTTGGCTACTCAGCAATACTAGCCGGACTAAATGCTGAATGGTATGCCAATTTTCCCCGCAGCGATTTTCATTTTTTTGACGACAATGCAGAATGGCTCCAGGTAGATAAAGTAGGCCACCTTTACAGCGCCTATATTGAAAGCCGCACCAGCATGGAATTGTGGCGCTGGACTGGTATCGATAGAAAAAAACGGATCTGGTATGGAGGACTGAGTGGGGCTGCCTATCAAACCGTGATAGAATTGTTGGATGGATTTAGTACTGAATGGGGCTGGAGCTGGGGCGATTTTGGCGCCAATATTTTAGGCAGCGGCACATTAATTGCCCAGGAGCTTGCCTGGGACGACCAGCGGATAAAAATAAAATTTTCGTTTCATAAAGCAAATTACGGCGCTTCTGAACTCAATAACCGGGCTAATACTATTTTTGGTAAAACACTCGCCGAACGATTTATAAAAGATTACAATGCTCAAACATATTGGGCAAGTGTAAATCTCCGGTCCTTCTTTCCAAAAACAAACCTACCTCCCTGGTTGGCGCTTGCAATAGGGTATGGCGCAGAAGGAATGTTTGGCGCAAGGGAAAATATCGGTAAAGATGATAATGGTGAAATCATTTTCGACAGAAAGGATGTTAAACGGTACCGGCAATGGTATCTTTCACCGGATGTGGATTTTACGAAGATAAAAACTAAGAAAAAGGGTGTACGACTGCTACTGACGGTGTTAAGTGCCTTTAAATTCCCTGCCCCAAGCCTGGAATTTTCAAAAGGAAAGTTTAGGGTGAATGCCTTGCATTTTTAATTTCAAAAAGAAGAGCCAGGATTAAAAAAGAAATATATGAAAATACCTGATGGAGCCATACCTTTTTTCGGTGTAAAAAGAAAATGCTCGTCATCAATTAATAAGCAAGCCTCTTTAGCAGGAAAACACTTCCAATTAACCTAAGCTTCGAAGTCCGTTACGTTGGCCTCAGGGGCTTCCATCCAGGCTCCACCCACTTCTCCTCCTTCCACCTCTACATAAATATGTTCATCCAGTGTGGTTGAAATGGATATGCCTACATAATCCACGTGTATTGGAAATGATTTATGCGTTCTTTCCACCAGGGAAAGGGTTTGAATTTTTTTGGGATATGCTTCCAATAAAGGCTTCAAGGCATATAACATTGTACTGCCGCTATTCGCTACATCGTCAATTAATAATATTGCCTTTCCGTTAAAATCAATAACAGGATAGAGTGTTACGCCAGCGGGTTTCTTTTTATTTAAAGATAGCTCAACCACTATTACTTCTCCATTAAAAACGTCCTTTAGGTAAGTGCATATTTTTTGAGCTATCACCAGTCCGTGTTCCTTAATACCAATCAATACCAGTTGTAATTCTTCATAATTTTGTTCCGCTACCTGTAGTGCCATCCTGCGGAGTTTTTTCTCCGCTACTTCCTTCGATAATATATATTTTTTCTCTGCCATGCCAACCTGGTTAAAGTATTTGCACGAATTTATACTATAAATCAATAATTACACATAATTCGTGTAATTGATGTTTGATAATTACCTTAGCAGTGCGGGGCGTGAATGCAGAATGGTGAATCAATGTCGTTTACTTAAGATTTTGTTTGCTTGTCGGACCTTACCTTGGTCCTCTCTAAAGGCGAGGAAAGTACTTTAGTAAATAATATTGAATGATGATCCGATAGTTATCGGATGGGCAATGGAAGTAAGCCAGTGAGTACCTATCCGTAAGCATGTGAGAAGCGCAATTAGAAACACTTAAAGATCACCATTAACGATTATACTGCTCCATCCATAATTATAATAACAACTCCCTATATGCATCTTTTACCACAATTTATCTTCATTGCATTTGCCGGGTTTGCTATCTGGCTGTTTTCAAAAAACATTTTACAGATCCGACGCAATATTTTTCTGGGTAAGGCCGAAGATTTAACTGATAATCCATCCCGGCGTTGGAAAAATTTGCTACTGCTAGCCCTGGGACAAAAGAAAATGTTTAAAAACAAACTGGTGGCGGTGATGCACTTTGTCATTTATGCAGGATTCATCATCATTAACCTCGAAGTGCTGGAAATAGTATTGGATGGAGTGCTTGGAACGCACCGGCTCTTCCTACCGCTGCTGGGTGGTGCATATACATTCCTAATTAATTTTTTTGAAATACTGGCAATCGGTGTAATTGCGGTGTGTGTTGTTTTTTTATGCAGAAGAAATTTAATCAAACTTAAACGTTTTATAAGTAAGGACCTGGATGGTTGGCCCCGCAGTGATGCCAATTATATCCTGATTGCCGAAATTATATTAATGAGCCTATTCCTTACCATGAATGCTGCCGATCGTGCTTTACAATTGAACGGCAGCGGGCACTATCTTATTACCGGCAACTTTATTTTCTCGGGATTATTGGCACCATTTTTTGACGGGTTGCCTGAATCTACTTTAATCGCAATTGAACGGATTTGCTGGTGGCTACACATACTGGGAATCTTTTCTTTTCTTAATTATTTGCCCTACAGTAAACACCTCCACATCATGCTGGCCTTTCCCAACGCATATTATGCAAGACTGGAACCGGCCGGAAAAATGGACAATATGCTAAATGTTCAAAACGAAGTAAAATACATGATACAGCCCGAATTGGCTCCAGCCGTTGATGCGGAAGCCCCGCCTATGAAATTTGGTGCAAAAGATGTATTTGATTTAAGCTGGAAAAATTTACTCGATGCCTATAGTTGCACAGAATGTGGGCGATGCAGTGATGCTTGCCCCGCCACTCAAACGGGCAAATTGTTGAGTCCGCGAAAAATAATGATGGATACCCGGGACCGGTTGCAGGAGGCTGGTAAAAACTTCCACCTCAACGGATCGTTTAAAGAAGATGGAAAAACCTTACTGAACAACTACATTACGGTGGAAGAGTTAAGAGCCTGTACCACCTGCAATGCCTGTGTGGAAGCATGCCCTGTGAGTATTAATCCATTGGATATTATTTTAGAATTACGCAGATCTTTAATTATGGAAGACAGTAATGCTCCACAGGAATGGAACGCTATGTTTGGCAATATCGAAAACAATTTTGCACCCTGGAAATTTAGCCCGGACGACAGGGATAAATGGACAGAAGATTTAGCTGTAAAATGAAATTATTGTAAATGAATATCGCATCATTTACCTTCCAAACATTGGATTGGAGTTCCATTAAAAAGGAAGATTATCAAGGTATTACCGGCTATGCCACCTGGCAGGTATTGATGATGAATGATATCTGGGTAAGGATGGTTGAATATTCAGCCGGTTATTTAGCGGATCAGTGGTGGAGTAAGGGACACATCATCTTGCATAAAAGGTGAAATGCAAACCATTGTGCAAGATGGAAGGATTTTTCAATTGTCGGCAGGAATGACATACCATGTAGGAGACAACTGCGAAGCCCACCAAAGCCAGTCAACAAACGGTTGTAAATTATTTATAGTGGATTAATAAAATTGAAATGGGCTATAATTTTTACATTCACTTCTTAGGACTCAAGCAGGGTACCGTCTTAAATTCCTTCAACCCAATAAATCAATTTTCATACATTTTGATCCGTAAATTTTGAAACGGCATCCTTATGCCGCATAATTTTTATAAATTGTATCAAAGCAGTCATTGAAAATATTCCTCCTATCACCCAATTGAGGTATTGCTCACTGTTGGCTATGCGATGCACCATCCACTTACCACCAAAAATAAAAACGCAGTTACCTAATAAAGTGCCGAAACCAATACCAATGATATAACTATTGTAATTAGATGGTATAGGTTCCAATATCTTTTTCGTAAACAACACAGTGCTCCAGCCAAACCAAAAAGGGATTTGTACAGGATTAATCGCACACATAAACATCCCTAATAAAAAACGATGCATATTATTGTTTAACAATACATTTTTAGCACCACCGCCAGTTTGGGCCGCTGCAATGAAGCTCCCTGCCGCAAGTGCTGCAATTATCACCAGGGTAATCCATTCCATCGCTTTCATCAGTTTACCTTGTTTGCGAACCCAATCTATCCCAATCAGCGAAATTCGTACGTATACCATCTCTACCAGCAATGATCCTAAAGAAAAATAGATGGCATCCTTTAAACTTTCCTGGATACCTATCTGCATGGCAGCAACATTCAATGTTCCCAATGGTAATGATCCAAGGAAACTGATCAACATACCCCAAAAAAAGATTCTGATAATTTTTGACACCGGGCAAAGATATATAGTTTCCCAATGTTTACTTTTTACTATATCGAAAAGCCTGAAATTATGAAATTAAAATATCGACCTGTCTCACGGCTGACATAAGTAATGTATATTTCAGTATAAATTAAAAAAATTAATGCTCAACCGATCAACGATACAATTACTGCGATTTCATTTTTCGTTTTTCTTAATGCCGGTGTATTGGTTTGCATTAAGCCAAACAGTTTCAATAAATACAACTCATGCGATACTTATATTTATTATCCTGCATTTACTGGTGTATCCCGCAAGCAATGGCTATAACAGCTTTATGGATAGGGATACGGAAAGCATCGGAGGTATAAAGAACCCAATGAAGCCAACAAAGCAATTGTTTTATGCAAGCATTTTGCTAGATGCCATAGGGGTATTATTAAGTTTCTCTATCGGCAAATGGTTTGCACTGGGGATTTTATTATACATATTGGCATCAAGAGCCTATAGCTACCGTGGCATCCGTTTAAAAAAATATCCGATAATAGGTTATTTGACTGTAGTCATCTTCCAGGGGGCAGTTACCTTTTTTTTGGTGGTACATGGTAGTAGCGTGGATAAATCTTTGGAGGTGCCATTGGCCGGAATGATAGCTGCCTCATTATTGATTGGAGGATTTTATCCTCTTACACAAATATACCAGCATCAGCAGGATAAGGAGGATGGTGTTACCACCCTTAGTATGCTATTGGGTTATAATGGCACATTTATTTTTACTGCCCTGGTGTATTCTTTTGCTGTAGCCGCATTGGCATATCAACTCATATCCAACTTACAACAAAATAGCTTTTTTATTATTCAGATCTTTTTTATTCCGGTACTTGTATATTTTTTGTGGTGGTTTAGAAAAGTAGCAGCCAACAATAGTGGCGCAAACTTTGTCTATACTATGCGTATGAATGTATTGGCTTCCATTTGTACCAATACTGCGTTTATTGTATTACTATTAATAGAAAAAAGTTGAGTAAAATAGTTTCCATTGCAACCGGGGTTCCCCCATTTAAGCATCAACAGGATAATATTTGTTCTTTTGCTGACAGGATATATTGTGCAACGCATGAGGATACACGTAAAATGAAATTTCTGTACCGGCATAGTGGAATTACCACGCGATATTCTGTAATACCTGATTATAGCGCATTGGATGCCGACCGTCAGTTTTATGAAAAAACCGTTGACCTGGAACCCTTTCCCAATCTTGAAAAACGGATGAAATGCTATGCTGATAATGCTGCAATACTTTCTATAAAAACAATTGAAAAATGCATCGAAAGTAAAATTGAAAGTAATGACATCACTCATTTGATAACAGTAAGCTGCACCGGCATGAGCGCCCCTGGTTTAGACTTGGAGATAATGGAAACGATGGGCTTAAGACCCAATATTTTTAGAACTTCCATCAATTTCATGGGATGCTATGCGGCCATACATGCCATAAAAATCGCAGATGCAATTTGTAATACTAATAAAGATGCCAATGTAATAATTGTGTGTACCGAACTGTGTACCCTCCATTTTCAAAAAGAGAACTCGATAGACAATATCACTTCCACCCTCCTGTTTGCTGATGGCTGTGCCGCGGTTTTAGTGCAGTCTGGTGATTCAACTATCAAAGGATTTACTCTAAAAAACTTTTATTCGGAAGTAGAATTTAAAGGCAAGAAAGACATGAGTTGGAAACTTTCATCAAAAGGATTTTTGATGACGCTATCGGGTTACGTACCGGACCTCGTAAAGGAAGATTTTAATTCGCTGGTAGAAAAAGCTTTGAAAAATGCCTCTTTAAGTAAGCAACAAATCAGTCATTGGTGTATTCATCCCGGTGGAACAAAAATATTGGAAGCAATCCAAAAAAGTGCCGGACTTACGAAAGAGAAATTGCAATATTCTTATGATATATTAAACGACTACGGTAATATGAGCTCCCCCACCGTATTATTTGTTTTAGAAAAAATAATGCAGGAATTACAAAATAATTCGCCGGAAACAGAAGCTACGATTTTATGCGCCGCATTCGGACCCGGACTAACAATGGAAACCTTTATTGCCAGTTATGATTAGCCTGAAGTTGCGATCATATCGAAAAGAACTGTTGGATAATGAAGATATTCCTTTCGCTGATATCCGGCAAAATATGAAAGAATTAAATAT
>Ga0105048_10006101_pt1 | contig 19429 bp, 13 predicted proteins | sample MAT05_FD_78382 | JGI IMG/M metagenome (GOLD analysis project Ga0105048, IMG submission 78382) | Freshwater microbial communities from Lake Fryxell liftoff mats and glacier meltwater in Antarctica - MAT-05 | ecosystem: Environmental > Aquatic > Freshwater > Ice > Liftoff microbial mat | place... | reverse complement strand
GGAGCAACGGACCGCGGGGACCATCCGGTCAAACCGCAGGCGCGCTGACGAGTTTGTTGACGAGTTGCTTGCTACGAGCGTAACTCCAGGACCGTCAAGCACTTTCTCAGTATCGACAAGTCCGGTCAACTCATAGGCGCGGGTTGACCGGACTTGTGACCGGACTTGGCTTACCCCTGCACCGGCATGCAGACCTGCTCCAGCAGCTTCTCCGCTTTCTCCTGAATCAGGTCCGCGAGGTTCGGCATTGGGGAGCCCGTCGGCAGGGATTCGCGCACCGCGGCGAGCCATCTCGGGAACGCGGAGAGCATGGCGTAGCCGTCGAGGGAGACGGGTTCGAGGCGGGCGTGTTTGCCCTTGCGCTCGGCGTCGGTCCAGAGGGTTTTGCTCTTGCCGCCGAGGGCGAGGTCGTCGTCCGGGCGGAGCAGGATCAGGTGATCCACGACCTGGGGGGCGACGTCCATGACGCCGAGTTTGACTTCGAGATCCTTCGGCTTGCCGGCCCCGCGGGCGAGGAACAGGCCGATGGCCACGCGCCAGGGTTGGCCGTCTTTGCAGGCCCAGTGGGCGAGCGAGACGGCGCCGTAGGTGGGGTGGTCGCCGAAGGGCCATTCGGGGACGACGTGCTGGAGCCGCCAGGGGCCGACCTTGACGCCGTGCTCGTGGCAGGTGGTGAGGAACGTGCCGAGGGCGGATTGCAGTTCGCGGGTCGAACCGGTGAGGGCGCCGTCCGGTTCGAGCTTGCGGCGGGCGCTGCGGACTTCCTGCTCCCAGAGTTCCGCGAGGCCGCCGACGGCGCTCACCACAACGGCGGTCGTCCCGCCATCGGCCAGGATTGGAAAGGTATCGGCGGGCCGCACCTCGACGGCCTTCGGCATGGGAGGCACTTCCTCGATCCGCGGCGCAACGGGCTCGGGCTGCGATTGAATCACGTCGAACGTTTTGAACGTCACCACTTCCGGCTCTTTGCCCAAGAGCGCGTCGATGCGGTTCTGCTTGTCCGTGGGCGTCATCACGTCCGCGAAGTTCTCGATCCGATTCACCGGGGCCGGCGGCGGCGGTTCGGGCGACTTCGCGAACTCGGCCCCGTCTTCGGACTCGTAAACGATGTGGTCGAAGAGGTGCCGGAACTGCTGGAGCATGTCCCGCAGCGTCGGCTCGGTGCGGGCGATCCGCACGATCTCCTCGTCCGAGAACGGGTAAACGTCGAAGAGGCTTTGGCTATCCGGGATCTCGTCCAAGACCGGGCGGAGCCGGGCTTCGACGACGCGGCGAACGAGGTCGGCCCGCGGGGCTTCGAGGCGGATCGCCTTCACCGTGCCGAGCTTCGGGACGTGGACGGGGTTGTTCAAGCGGTCTTGAATGTACCCATCCAGGCTCGGCACGAAGCGGTTCCACAAGCCCCGCTCGGCGAAGATCAGGAAGCAGACGCCGTCGATCTGGTGCATGGTTTGGACGATGCCCGCGAAGAACGCCTCGGCGATTTTATGGCCGTCGTCCGTGCGGCGAGAAAGTAGCAGGTCTTCCAACTGATCGAACGCCACGACGACGGGCACCTTCAACGTCCGGCACATTTCCATGAGCACTTTGAACAGCGCGAGCACGAGGTCTTGCCGCGACGGGCGGACGTTGAACTCCAACTCCGCGAAGCCGTAGGTGAGGAAGTTGGCGAGGTTCGCTTCGTCGTTCTGCAACGCGGCTTTGGCGAAGCCTTGTAGCAGGCTGCGGCGAATCAATCCCGCGGCGTTGTGCGGCTCGGTCTTTTCGGCGTGGGCGATGATCAGGGCGAGTGCCCGATCCGCGGGCAGCCCCGCATCGTTGAGCGCTTGCTGGAGTGGCACGGGGGCCTTGCCGAAGGTGCCGGTGCCGGCGAGAGCCTCGGCGAGCCACTCGGCGCGTTCGCCGGCTTGAGTGCCGCCGAGGCCGAGGCGGCGAGCCCAGCGGCCGATGCCGGGGGGCGGGAAGAGGTCCACTTTCTCGTCCGCGGTGAGATCGCGCAGAGCCAGGCCGAGTTGTCGACGGACGACGAGTTCGCCGATGAAGTCCAGCGGCCGCGAGCCCTTCTGCTTGCCGCCGCCCAGGAGCGTATCGATGATCTGGAAGAGCAAGTATTCGAGGAAGTCCGTGTCCTTCTGGTACACGCCCGGCGTGACGAGCAGTTGCCAGGCCCCGCCGAGGCCGTGCTTGATCGAGTGCAATAGGTGCGTTTTGCCCGCGCCCTTGTTCCCGAGGATCGGCACGACTTCCGAGTGCGTCATCGGGTCGTAGCGGTAGAGGTCGATGATCGCGTGGAGCAGATCGCGCTCGGCGGCGAAGAGTTCCGGGACGTGGTAGCGGGAGCAGGTTTCGTCGTCCGGGTTGCGGGCGAAGTAGTTGCGGAACGGGTTGCCCGCCCGCTTGAGGGAGTCGCGGGCCCGGTCGGTCATCGGTCGTTCGAGGGTGGCCGTCATGAGAATCCTCCTTGATTCGCGGCGTTAGCGAGCGCTGGCGTAGTACGCCACGTTGTGCCCCGCGAGCAGGGCGTACGTCGGTTCGGGCACGGCGTAGAGCGGGCCGGTCCAGGGGTGCAAGTAAATCTGATGGCGTTCGTGCAAGTGCCTTAAGCAATCGTGGAACGCCCCGATCGTCGGCGGCACTTCGCGGGTCGTGAGCGAGCGGTAGAGTTCCGGCAGCGGGCAATCTTGCCCGGCACCCGCGGAGGAGGACCAGTCGCTCAAGCGGCCGAGCACGGCCCCGGCGAGGTCTTCCAGCGTATCCGCGACCGAGACCGGAAGGCGGGACGGCAGCGTGGCGGTCATGGTCGAATCCGAATGGTAGTGTCCGTTCGCCGAAACGAGGGTGCGAGCACCCACGGGCACTCGCGCGGCCTCGACCTTCGGCAGCACTCGGGCGACCGCGTTCTTCAATCCCTCGAACGCTTCCGCCATCCGCCCCGCGGTCGCGAGCAGTTCGATGACTTGACCCTCGCGGGCTTCGAGCACGCGGACGAAATCTTCGAGCACTTGCTTGGGGCTGGATTCGTTCAAGAGGAATTGCAGGCCCGATTCCGTGGCGACGAAGTGCTTCGCGTTCGGCGAGACGGCCTTGAGCAATCCATCGTCCACCGCCTTGCGGGCGATGGATTTGGCGGCCGCGGTCGCGGGGAAGAGCCCCGCTTCGGCCTTCGCGGCGTGCAGCGGGGTGCCCGCCCCGTCGGCGGCGGCCCGCGTCAGGGCGTCGAGCAAGAGTTGCGTGGACTTGTCGGCCACAGGGGGCATCCGTGCGGGTGGCGCGGCCGATCCCTGGCCGCGAGGTTCGGCCATGCTAACGGCGAACGGAAATCGGTTTCAAGCCCGAATGGTTCCGAAAGGATGGGGCTATTCGTGGAACCCCTTTCCGATTGAGTGCTTCGAACTTCCTCAAAAAATTGTTCGCTCGGGGTTGCCCGCAGCAATTCGATCTTTACACCCCTCCTTCGAATGCCTCTCGTTTCCGGAGTCGAACCATGTTCAAGTTGCTCAAGGTCGGCAGCAGTGGGCCGGACGTCAAGGAACTGCAACAACTCTTGAACGCGAAACTCGGGCCGCTGCACGCCATCGTGCCGGATGGGTCGTTCGGCCAACTCACCAAGACTGCCGTCATCAAATTCCAAAAGGCGAACTGGTTGAGCGCCGATGGGATCGTCGGCCCGTGCAGCATGAACGCGCTCAAAGGGACGGAGCGGTTCGCGGTCTTGAAGGCCCCGCCGCGGTTGATCCCGCAGCCGACGCCGATGACTTGCTGGGCCGCTTCCACGGCCATGCTCACGGGCAAGACGGTGCCGCAGGTGATTGCGCAAGCCCGAGCTGGCGGGGTGCAATTGGCCCCGGACGACGGCATCTTCAACGAATCGAACCAGGACGACACGCCGAACTACCGCAAGCTCGCGACCGCGTTCGGCCTGACGATGCTGCCGCCGATGTCGTGGATGCCCGAGGCGCTGGCGAACCTGATGAACGCCCGCGGGATGCTCATGTTCAGCACGCTGTGGAACGTGGCCGACTACACCGGCGGGCTCGGCAGCCCCGGCCACGTCCGCATCCTCGCCGGCATGCGCGGCGACGGCACCGGCGAGGGTACGACCGTGCTGATCTACGACCCCTGGTCTCCGAACGTGGGCAAGATCGAATCCCGCATCTACGGCCCCTTCATCCGCGAAAACCCGGCCACGAATTACAAGGTGTTCCACAAGTAAGCGACGCGAAAGCGTCGGGAAACGCACTGACCCGAATCGTGAGCGAGGTCGTATCCTCGCTCACGATTCGGGTCAGTGCGTTTCCGGCTTACTCGTTCGGGAAAAATGTACCGAAGCTGGAAAAGTTCCACGAATCGTCCCCATCGCGGGCTTTTCCCTTGCGGCCGGGGTCAACCGCACTTACCGTAATCCTTCTTCGCGAACTTGCTCCCGCTCCCCCGAGGCCGTTCATGCCGGGAATTGCGCTTCCGCTACGGCCCCGCAGCTTCGGCGAGACCAGTCGCCGCGACAACTGGTGGCTGACGCCGCTGGTCGTCTTCCTCGGGCTCGGCAGCTTCGTCGTCTACTCCACTTGGGCCGCGTTCCAGGGCGAGCACTACACGGTGGACGGCACGAGCTACCTGTCGCCGTTCTACTCGCCCGAACTCTGGGGCAATTCCGAACACGCCTGGTTCGGCAAGCTCCCGTCGTGGTGGCCCGACGGGCTGCCGTACTCGCCTGCCCTGCTAATTCTCTGGGCCCCCGCCGGGTTCCGGATGACCTGCTACTACTACCGCGGCGCGTACTACAAGGCGTTCTGGGCCGACCCCACCGCGTGCGCCGTCGGCGAGCCGCGTAAAGGATACATCGGCGAGAGCAACTGGCCCTTGCGCATTCAAAACGTCCACCGCTACTTCATGTACATCGCGGTCGTATTTATCGGCATGCTCGCCTGGGACGCGGTCAAGTCGTACCAGTTCGCCGACGGCATCGGCGTCGGCGTCGGCAGCCTCATCCTCACGGTGAACACCGTCCTGCTCGGCGGGTACACCTTCGGCTGCCACTCCCTGCGGCACCTCGTCGGAGGGCGCAAAGACTGCATCTCCGAATCGCCGACGTGCCAAACCTTATACAAGGGTTGCAGCAATCTCAATAAACGCCACATGCTCTGGGCCTGGATGAGCCTCTGCTCGGTGATGTCTGCGGATGTGTACGTGCGGCTGTGCTCGATGGGAATTTTACACGACGTGCGGATAATTTGATCGAAACGTGCGTAGCCGCGACGCGATAGCGGAGCGCTCCGCTTACGCGTCGCGGCTACGCGAACTTTGACCACGGATCGCAATGACTCACGATTATCAAACGCAAGAACACGACGTCATCGTGATCGGGGCCGGCGGCGCGGGCCTCCGCGCCGCCATTGAGGCTTCCGCCGCGGGGGTGTCCGTCGGACTCGTTTGCAAGTCGCTGCTCGGCAAAGCCCACACCGTCATGGCCGAGGGCGGCATCGCTGCGGCCCTCGCCAACGTGGATGACCGCGACAACTGGATGGTCCACTTCGCGGACACCATGCGCGGCGGGCAGTACGTCAACAACTGGCGGATGGCCCAACTCCACGCCCAGCAGGCCCCGGACCGCGTCAACGAACTCGAAGCCTGGGGGGCGGTCTTCGACCGCACACCCGACGGCAAGATCCTCCAGCGGAACTTCGGCGGGCACAAGTACCCCCGCCTCGCCCACGTCGGCGACCGAACGGGGTTGGAACTGATCCGCACCCTGCAAGACCACGGCATCCACCAGGGCATTCAAGTTTACATGGAACGCACCGTCGTGCGGCTCCTCTCCGATGCGGGACGCGTTACCGGGTGCCTCGCCTACGACCGCGAACGGGGCCGGTTCACGGTCTTCAAAGCCAAGGCGATCATCCTCGCCTGCGGCGGCATCGGCAAAGCTTACAAGATCACCTCGAACTCCTGGGAATGCACCGGCGACGGCCACACGCTCGCCTACGATGCCGGGGCCGAACTCATCGACATGGAGTTCGTGCAGTTCCACCCCACCGGCATGATCTGGCCCCCGAGCGTCCGCGGCATCCTCGTCACCGAAGGCGTCCGCGGTGAGGGCGGCGTGCTGCGGAACAAAGAGGGCAAGCGGTTCATGTTCGGGGACATTCCGGACAGCTACAAACCGCAGACGGCGAAGGACGAAGAGGAGGGCTTCAACTACGTCCTCGGCGACAAGAACGCGAACCGCCCGCCGGAGTTGCTGACGCGCGATCACGTCGCCCGCTGCATCGTCCGCGAAGCTCGCGAAGGCCGGGGCAGCCCGCACGGCGGCGTCTTCCTCGAACTGCAAACCTTCGCCGAGTGGTACGGCAAGAAGAAGAGCGGGTTCAAAGCCGCAGAGCACTGGAAGAAGAAGCTGCCGAGCATGTACCACCAGTTCAAGGAACTCGGCGGCTTGGACATTACCAAAGAAGCGATGGAAGTCGGCCCGACCACGCACTACATGATGGGCGGCGTGCGCGTGGACAGCGACACGCAGATGTCCCGCGTGCCCGGCCTGTTCGCGTGCGGCGAATGCGCCGCGGGCATCAACGGCGCCAACCGCCTCGGCGGTAACTCGCTCTCGGACCTGCTCGTACTCGGCAAACTCGCGGGCGAACACGCCGCGAAGTACGCCAAGGACCACCCCGCCGCGGGGACGCACAACGACCAGATCGAGGCCGCCGCACGGTGGGCCTTGGCTCCCTTCGAACGCCCCGCCAGCGAAGGCCCCTTCCAGATCATGTTCGACCTGCAAGACATGATGCAAGACCTCGTCGGCATCGTGCGTAAGGAAGACGAGATGGTGAGAGCACTCGAAGGTTTGGAGAAGTTGAAAGCTCGCGCCGCGGGCTGCAAGGTCGAAGGCCACCGCGAGTACAACCCCGGTTGGCACACCGCCCTCGATTTGCACAACCTGCTCACCGTCTCCGAAGGCATCACCCGCGGGGCAATCTTGCGCAAGGAAAGCCGCGGCGCGCAATTCCGCGACGACTACCCGACGAAAGACACCAAGAACTTCGGCAAGGTCAACACGATCGTCTGGCGCGCCGAGGACGGCTCCATGAAGATCCGATTGGAGCCGATCGTGCCGATGCCGGACGATTTGAAAGAAGCGATTAAAGCCGAGGGCGGCGGGGTTTTGCCCGAAGAGTTGCGCTGAGCCGCTCGCGGCTTCGCGTCGGTTCGTAATCCCGCCAAGCCGCAAGCGGCTCATTCATTGAGGAACTTATGCCAACGGCTACTTTCAAAGTCTGGCGCGGCAACGCCGAAAAAGGCGAGTTCAAAACCTACACCGCCGAGGTCGGCGAAGGCATGGTCGTGCTCGATGCCGTCCACCAGATCCAGGCCACGCAGGCGCCGGACCTCGCGTGCCGGTGGAACTGCAAGGCCGGCAAGTGTGGGTCGTGCTCGGCCGAGATCAACGGCATGCCCCGGCTCATGTGCATGACGCGCCTCGACGACCTGCCCCCGGACGAGACGATCATCGTCGAGCCGATGCAGGCGTTCCCCTTAATCAAGGATTTGGTCACGGACGTTTCGTGGAACTACGAGGTGAAGAAGAAGATTGCCCCGTTCAAGCCGCGCAAGCCGGACAACGCGGATGGCACCTGGATAATGCATCAGGACGATGCGGACCGAGTGCAGGAGTTCCGCAAGTGCATTGAGTGTTTCCTCTGCCAAGACGTTTGTCACGTATTGCGGGACCACCAGAAGCACGAGCAGTTCATCGGCCCGCGGTTCCTGGTCCACATCGCGCAGTTGGAAATGCACCCGCTCGACACCGAAGACCGCGTCGCCGCGCTGAAGAAAGACCACGGCATCGGCTACTGCAACATCACCAAGTGCTGTACCAAGGTTTGTCCGGAACATATCACCATTACGGACAATGCCATCATTCCACTCAAAGAGCGAGTGGTGGACGACCACTACGATCCCGTCATGAAGTTGATCCAACTCGTCGTCCGCCGCAAGAAGGGGTGATGCCGTGTTCGTGCTCAAGCCGCTCTCGAAAGAGGCCGTCCCGGCCGCGTTGGAAAAGGCGGTCCGCTATCGGCTGCTCAACGAACCGGAGCAGTCCGAGAGCATCTGCCACGACGTGCTCAAGGTCGATCCGGACAACGCCGAGGCGCTCAAGACGCTGATCCTCGCGGTGACGGACCGCTTGTCCGGCCCGCGCCCCGCGTCTCCGCAACTCGCCCGCGACCTGCTCCCCCGCCTCCGCGGCGACTACGACCGCGCTTACTACGCCGGCATCATCGCCGAACGGGAGGGCATCGCCTGGCTGCGCTCCAACCGCCCCCAATCCGGCGAAGCCGCCTACGGCTGCTTCCGCCGCGCCATGGCCCAATTCGAAGCCGCCGAAGCCTTGCGGCCACCGAACAACGACGATGCTAAGTTGCGGTGGAACAGTTGTGCACGCATGATCGAGGCGCACCCGGACGTGCGGCCCGCGGACGACGAGGGGGACGTGACGCGGGATTTGGGAGAATAGAACTCGAAATACGCGAACTGACGCTTCAATTGTCGTGCTCTGCAGTCGAATCAAGAAAGCTGAGAAATTCTCCAGATTGCGGTGGCTTGAGCCGCCATCCACTGCTGACGTGCGGCAATACGTTCCGGCGTCCACTCGGCGTTGTCTTCGGCAATTTTTCGCGTAATCGCAAACTGGCTTTCGCTGTACGTGAGCCGCTTTGAGGGGTAATCGACGTTCCCCGCATCGCGGTTCGCGACGGTCCGCAGCAGAGTCGTGTTGCCGAGTCGGAAAACTAGCACTTCGAGTTGTTCGTCATTGAAATCGCTCCAACCTTCGCCGGGATTTTGCGGAAGAAGGTGTTCGAGGTTGTACGCGTCGCTTTCAAACGCCGCGATCCCGCTTTTAGAATAGTGCTCTTCGATTCGACAAAGGATGTAGCGGACGATGCGCTTTTTGCGCGAACTCTGTGTAGGAATCGATTTGTCTGCGAATGCGGCCTTGAACGTCGAATCGGCCGGGTAGATGGCAGCGAGCGATTCGATCACCCGAGCCGTCGTCGTGCGCTCGCCCCGTGCCATTTCGACGGCCGCCTTGTTGAAAGCCGATTCTTGTTCGCTGGGAGAAAGGCTGCCGATGACGTTGTATCGGAATGAAACTATCGCGCAGGCGCGTACGATCTGGTCGAAATCTTGCGGAGTCATTCCTGCAAGCCGTGCAGCGGCCAGCAGGAACGGATACGGTTGCGTGACGTTGAAAAGTTTGAGGGTCGTCAATCCGTCTTGAAGCGGCGATGTCGCTTCCGTCGTCTCCGGCTGAGTGAGGCGCAAGTAGGTTTCGACATCGGCTTCGATGTCGCGAAGGAGGGCGAACGCCATGGCGCGATCTTTGACGTAACTTCGAATGGTCTTGAATAGCTCGGTCTGGCGGACGAGGGGATTCCGGCTGTTCCAATGAATGCGCAAAAAATCGGGAAAGCTCTCGCTTCCGAGACGGCCGACGATGTTTTCCCAGCGGTCTTCGAGCGATTTCATCTCGTGCTCGTGCTGAGTTTCGCGGTGCAGTACCGAGAAGAGATAGTTCTTAAGTAAGTCCGTGGACGACAAACGAACGCCTCGCGAATTCAGCGTCTCGAAGACCTTGTAGGCGTTCAACTCGTCGGCGACCGTGATAACGGTAAAGAAGAGTTTGTCGCTCATCGCTTCGACGAACGACGCGAGGGCCAACCCTCGATCGGTCGATTGCGCCACGTGGTGAGTAACTTTTCGGTCGAACCATTCGAATGCCTTCCTCAAGCCGGTTTCCGACGCGCGGATATTTCGTTGGGGCAGAGTATCGGCAAGAGCGACGAGGTACGTCTGGTAGTAGTTATCGTTATTGCGATTCAGAGAGAGTTTCGAGCGCGAAACGAGGCTCACGGGGTCGAGGTAGCCGATGTAGGTCTGACGAATTTGTTCGGCTCGTCGGCCGTTGTCCGAGTTCGTTCCGAGCAGCCGACCGAGATTCTTCAAAGTTGCGAGCACGATGAGGCTCAAGGTCGTCAACCGTTGCTGGCCATCAATGACATCGAAATACTTATCGTCGCGAGTCTGGAGTACGAGGTATCCCATGTAATGGGCAGGTTCGCCGCCGTTCTTCAACGAGGCCTGAAGATCGGTCCATAAATCCTCCCATTCTTCCTCGGTCCAACTGTAGTCGCGCTGAAAACGGGGAATTCGATAGGTTAGACCGTTGCCCATCAACTGGCGGTAGGTCGCGTTTTTCGTATCGAAGTTGGTCGCTGACATCGGCTCGTCTCCCTATTTCATTCAGAATACCTCGGATCTCGGTTACACGAAACCCCTCGTCATACGGCAATGCGAGAAAGTCGCTTCATCTGGCGGAAGGTTGCTATCGAATCGGACGATGATTCCGTCGGGACGCCGGCGGCCATATTTACCTCGCAAAATGATCGTAGTAGTGAACGCCGCGAATGCTAAGGAGATCATCCCCATCCACATTTTCGAGCCGCCGCGATTCCGCGACTGATTCTCGAAGGCCATCGTGCCGTCGGATGGTGAAGTGTTTTGAATTTGATGCGTGAAACGAATGATTCTGGGCGAATTGAACTCGCATCCGCTTGATCGAAGCTGTACTATTCGGATGAGATTCGCCGATCCACCTCCCCTCAGCCCAAGCGGCGGGCGGGTCATGAGCCAGTTGAGCAATTGCGTCCGGTGCGGAGTCGTCATCGCGGAGGAGACTCCCGGCGGTGTCTGCGCGACTTGTTTGGCGTCTCCGGTTCCAGTCTCGGCACGGTCGCGGACCGATCTCGGCGGTGCGACGGAATCGGCAGTTTTTCCCGCTTATCCCACGCCGACGCTCGGCCCCTCGACGGTCAAGATCCCCACCCAGTTGCCGGCCGGCTACGAATTCCTCGGTCCCCTCGGACACGGCGGCATGGGCGTGGTGGTCAAGGCGTTCGAACTCTCGGCGGACCGCACCGTCGCGTTGAAGCTCATCCGAGCAGCCACGGACCCGGCGGCTCGCAAGCGGTTCCGCGTGGAGGCCCAAGCGCTCGCCCGCCTCAAGCACCCCAACGTCGTTCAGGTCTTCGCGATCAACGTCGATGCCCCCGAACCGTACTTCACGATGGAGTACGTCGAGGGGGCGAGCCTCGACAAGGTGCTCAAAGTCGGACCGGTACCCGTGGCCGAGGCGGTGCGCCTGATCGCCGCGGCCGCCCGCGGAATCGCGGCGGCCCATGCGAGTGGGGTGATCCACCGCGACCTCAAGCCGAGCAACATCCTCGTCGCGAAGGACGGCACACCGAAGGTGACGGACTTCGGCCTCGCCAAGCGGATCGACCGCGACGACCAACTCACGCTCGCCGAAGCCATGCTCGGCACGCCCAGTTTTATGTCCCCCGAACAGGCGGGCCGCAAGGGCAAGGAGATCGGACCCGCGAGCGACATTTATTCGCTGGGGGCAACGCTCTACGCCTTGCTCGCCGGAGAGCCGCCGTTCCAATCGGACGACCCGGTGATGACTGCTGCCTTGGTGCTGACGGCGCCGCCGCGGCCGCTGCGGCAGCATCGAGCAGAGGTGCCCGAATCGCTCGAACGGATCGTTTCCAAGGCGATGGCGAAGGTGCCGCAAGACCGCTATGCGACGGCGGGGGAGTTGGCGAACGATCTGGACCGCTGGTCGCGGGGGGATCCGACAGCACAAACGGCATCGCCGCAACGATTGCGTATCGGGGATCCGATCCTCCGATTCGGAAAAGTCATCGCGGCCGTTCTCCTACTGGCAGTGGGTACGGGAGCGGCGATCGCGATCCTCGCAGCCAGTAAGTCCCCCACTCCTTCCGAAACTTTCGCAGAGGGGAATCGGCAACTCGCCGCTGGTAAAGAAATCGTGCTGGTCGATGATGCGGGTGTGCCGGTCTGGCACGAATGGGTCGTGGGTTCCCCGGAGTTGAAAAAGCTGCCCGACGGACGACGGGTCTGCGAGTTCGAGGCCATGGACAGTTGCTTACTCGACCTCTGGCCGGACCCGGGGATCGACGACTACATCCTGCGGGGGGAGATCAGGTGTAGGGTGTCGAAGACGGCTGCGAACCCGAACGGCCCGCCCGAGTCGAGCGATTTTGCGATCGTCGGCTTCTTCGCCGGTCGACACCGCGACGGCGGGGCTGCGAGCACGGCGAATACCTTCGTGGCAGTTTCTTTCGACGACGCCCGAAAACCAATCGTCGCGAACGGAATACTGGCCCCCGGTGTTCGGACCGTCCAACTCAGCACCGCGTCCATCCTCGAACTTCCGAATCTCTCGCCGGGGAAAAGCAAGTCCGTCTGGGCCGAGTTGCCGTATCCGCCAGCGCAAACTCTGCCGGGCCCATGGCGAACTCTTGAGTTGGAAGTCCGGGGCCAAGACGTCGTCGCACGCTGGGTGGATGAGTCTGGAAAGTTGATGGATGTCGGTCGGATGTCGGCCGAAACCATCGAAAAGAAAATCGCCGAGCACGAGAAGGCCACGAGGAAGCGACAGCCGCAAACGGCTTTTGCTTACCCTCGTTGGTCGCCTCGCGGTGCGGTCGGCGTTTGGGGATACCGAGCCGCCGTCGAAGTGCGATCCGTCACGCTACGTCCCCGCCCCTAGTTTCGAAATGTCCTATCACCAGGAGTCTTACGTGGCTTACATCGACATCGAAGCTCCGCTCGCCGGCAGCACCCTCGCACCCGACTTCACGGCGAACGGAACTTACGAAGACGACGCCGGCGGGACCGTCGTTCCGACTTGCGTGCTCAACGATTCGGACGGCAACCTCTTCGCAACTGGTGCCGTCGCCCCCACGATGCCGACGTGGACGGCAACGTTCACGAACGTCTCGGAGGCGATAGGACTTTCGCTCCTTGCAGAACTCCCGGGGCTGAGCGAAGATGACGAACACAGCAACATCATGGTCGAGCTGAGCGACGCGAAATTGGTAATCGATCGCATTCCACCGCCCGGACCCGGAGCCCCTTTGGCAGGCGTGGCCGGGGGAGCCGCGGCCGCTGCGCTGCCAGTGTTCAATTTGAACGTCACCGGAAAGTACGACCGCGGGGTCGCCATTTACCTGCTCGCCATGACCTACACCAATTCGGATCGCATCGAATCGGTCGTGGGTGCCGGACCGGCCACGTTGAACGCCGGAACCAAAACCTGGACTGCAACGGTTCACATTCAACCCGTCGTCGGGGCAACCGGTCGCCTGGTAGTGCAGGCCGTCATGCTCAATCGGAACGGCAAGATCATGCGATCGACCATTCGGAAGCAGGCGAAAGCTTAACCCGCAGACCGAGCCACTATAATCAACTTTCCTAACCGCCCCGGGGTCCATCTCCGGGGCGGGCTCGTTTACGCTTGCATCGAGGATCCGCCCCCATGGCCGAAAAGATCACTCCCCGCGCTACCAACTACCCCCAGTGGTACCTGGACGTCGTCCGGCAAGCGGGCCTCGCGGATAACTCGGACGTGCGCGGGTGCATGGTCATCAAGCCGACGGGGTACGCCATTTGGGAGAAGATGCAGCGCGGGTTGGACAAGATGTTCAAGGACACGGGGCACGTCAACGCGTACTTTCCGCTGTTCATACCGAAGAGCTTCTTCCAGAAGGAAGAGCAGATGGCGGAGGGGTTCGCCAAGGAGTGCGCGGTCGTCACGCACTACCGGTTGAAATCGACCGACGGCAAAATCGAGGTCGATCCCGAAGCGAAGCTGGACGAAGAACTGATTATCCGGCCGACGTCCGAAACGATCATTTGGCGGACTTACAAAGACTGGATTCAGAGTTACCGCGACTTGCCGCTGCTCATCAACCAGTGGTGCAACGTGGTCCGCTGGGAGATGCGCACGAGGCTGTTCTTGCGGACCGCGGAGTTCCTCTGGCAGGAAGGGCACACGGCCCACGCGACCGCCAAGGAAGCCGAGGAAGAAACCTTGCAGATGGTCCGCGTCTATCAGAAGTTCGCCGAAGAATTCATGGCCATGCCCGTGCTCGTGGGGCCGAAGACGGAGGGGCAGAAGTTCCCCGGCGCGATTTATACTCTTTGCATCGAAGCGATGATGCAGGACGGCAAAGCGCTGCAAGCGGGTACGAGTCACTTCTTGGGGCAGAACTTCGCCAAGGCGTTCGACGTGGATTTCCAAAACGAAAAGGGGCAGCGCGAATTCGCCTGGGCGACGAGTTGGGGCGTGAGCACCCGGCTCATCGGCGGGTTGCTGATGACCCACTCGGACGACAACGGCCTGATCGTGCCCCCGCGATTGGCCCCCATCCACGTCGTGATTTGTCCCCTGGGAAAGAACGACGCGGAGCGCGCACCGTCGATCCTCGCCGCCGAAAAACTCGCCGCGGAGATTCGAGCGATCCCGCGGGACGACTTCTTCGGCTACGAGCCGATCGTCGTGAAGATCGACACGACCCTCGACAAGATGCCCGGATTCCGCTTCGCCGAGTACGAACTCCGCGGCGTGCCCGTCCGCATCGAAATCGGACCGAAGGACATCGAGAAGGGCGCCTGCGTCGTCGCTCGCCGCGACGTGCCGGGCAAGGAGGGCAAGCAGTTCGGCATTCCCCTGACCGGAGCTGCGGAGCACGTCAACCAGTTGCTCCGGACCATTCAAAAGGCCCTGTTCGACCGGGCGAAAGCGTACCGCGATGCACGGACGGTCACGGCCAACACGCTCGATGAGTTCCGCGACCTGTTCCCGGCCGAAAAGGAAGAAGGCGACGCCGGGTTGAATGCGCTCAAGTTCGTCTACGCCCACTGGGACGGCACCCGGCAGACCGAAGACATGGTGCAGAAAACGTACAAGGCGACGATCCGCTGCCTGCCGTTCGACGGCCCGACCGAAGCGGGAAGTTGCATTTTCACCGGCCAGCCGAGCGCGAAGCGGGTGGTCTTCGCGCGGGCGTATTAGCGAGAGCGGCGATCGACAGTCGCCGTTCGCTCAGCGAACGACGACTGTGACCTTTTGGGCGTCGAGTTACATCTTGCTCGGGATGCGATATGATGATGCCATCGTGGCGGCAGCACTGCGGGGGATTCACGAAATGAAAGAATCGACGACGTATCAAGCCATCCTTCGAGAAGGTCGCATCGAAGTAATTCGGGAGGTTTTGCTGGAGGATATCGACGCAAAATTCGGTTTCGTTCCTCCAACCATCGCCGAACAAATCCAAGCGACCGAGGATGTTGAACGACTGCGTGCGGCTCGGCGAATGTTGTTCCAGGTCTCGTCGCTGGAGCACCTAGTGATTTAAGCTCCTCCTCACTGGGATGATTGGGTATTTCTGGCCGCATCGACCGCACGATCTGGTAATCAAAGCATGGGCGATTCAGCTTTGTTCAAAGCGGTCCTTCGCCAAGGGCGGTTCAAAACTTGCAGCCACGAATGGGTACAAGAGTGGATTGTGGGTTTTATCGAAGGGCGAGTCCAAGCAGGCCGCGAAAATCTCCTCATCGCGATCGAGGGGAAGTTCGGTTTCGTCCCTCCGACGATTGCCTCGCGCATCCGATCCACGAGCGACATTGAGCGACTCCGAACCGCGATTCGCCAGGTGTTCCACGTCGAGTGTCCGGACGACCTCGGACTTTAACGGCGGTCTCGAAACTGCAACCTTTCCTTCGAGTCCTCGCGAATGCTGCCCTTCAACAAAATTGCCGAGGTGGAAGACTTCGCCGATCCGGGTTTCCGGGAAGTTCTCCGTCGAGTCTTTCCGCACGAGCTCGCTCGCTTCGGCCCCGCTTATCCGCTCGGGCACGAGTACCGCAAAGACTGGGAAGTCGCGATGGCCGTGCGGGCGCTCGCCGAGTTCGGCGCGCTGCACCGCGAGGCCGAGATCCTCGGCGTCGGAGCCGGGAACGAACCGACGTCGTTTTACCTGACCAACTTCGTCCGCCGGGTTTTCGCGACGGACCTATTCCTCAGCGAGGAATGGGCCGAGTCTGCCAGTCCGGGCATGATGATCGCTCCCGAGCGGTACTGGCCGAGCCCGTGGGACCGGCGACGGCTCGTCGCGCAGCAGATGAACGCCCTCGATCTCTGGTATGTGGATGGCTCGTTCGACGGAGTCTATTCGTCGGGTTCGCTGGAACACTTCGGCAACCACGCCGACATCCGCCGATCCGTGCGCGAAATGCACCGCGTGCTCAAGCCCGGTGGAATCCTGTCGGTCTCGACCGAGTTCCGCATCGAAGGTCCGTCGCCGGGGATGCCGGGCGTCCTTATGTTCGATGAATCGGAGATCGAAGAATTGATCTTCGGTGCTGCAAACTGGGAAGCGACCGGACCGCTCTCGCTCGGCCTTTCGCCGGCGACGCGAGCGAGCGTGCAGCAGTTCGACGACCTCGCCGGAAACGTCCGCGACCACGTCGCCCGCCACGGCGAAATCCTATTCCATAAATTGAATTGGAAGCGCTATCCCGTCCTCTTGCTCCGCCACGGTCCACTCGTGTGGGGCAGCGGACACATCGCGCTGCGGAAGGTAACTTAGCCAAACTTCTCTTGCGGTGGGCAGCGATCATGACGAGCGAATCGACTCCGCGGAAAAAGCGATCCCGATCGTCCGACGCCGAACCCAAAGTCTCGCGGTTGCAGAAACCGGAGGGCATGTCCCTCGAAGATTGGCAGACGAAACTCCGCAAGCAGTTCGGTCGGGATCAGGCATTCGATCTCAGAAACGTCGGCGAGGGGCGGGCGTTTTCGGATTTCCTCGTCACCAATCCCGATTCGAATCGGACCTATCGCGTTTCGATCCGCGGAGCGCTGCCCGGCGAGAATGCGTGTACTTGTCCGGACTTCGCGACGAACACGCTCGGAACCTGCAAGCACGTCGAATTCGTCCTCGCGAAACTCGAAAAGAGCAAGGCAGCTCGGCGGGAATTGAAGGAGGGTTACCAGCCGGTTTCGGGCGAGGTCGTCCTCCGGTACGGGGCCCAACGAGAGGTCTTCTATCGGCCACCAGTCGACGCCTCCCCGGCTTTGCAGAAACTCGTCGCGAAGTACTTCGACGGCGACGGTCGGCTCAAACTCCAGGCGTCGGCGAAGTTCGAGAAGTTCCTCGAAGACGCCGCCGAGCACGATCCCGACCTGAGGGTCAGCGACGATGCGCAGGCCTTGCTCGCCGAGTTCCGCGACGTGGCCGTGCGAGCTCAGCGCGTGGACGAAGCATTTCCCGAAGGCGTCGGCAGCCCCGCGTTTCACGACGTACTCAAGCACCCGCTCTACGACTACCAGCAGCAAGGCGTGCTCTTCGCCGCGAAGGCGGGGCGGTGCCTGATCGGCGACGAAATGGGCCTCGGCAAGACCGCCCAGGCCATCGCTGCGGCCGAGGTCATGGCTCGGCTCTTCGGAGTCGAGCGCGTCCTCGTCATCTGCCCGACCTCGCTGAAGCACCAGTGGAAGAACGAGATCGGCCGGTTCATCGACCGCCCGATCCGCGTGATCGAAGGGTCGAAGCGCCTTCGGACCGAAGGCTTCGCCGATCCGGAACCGTTCTTCAAGGTTACGAACTACGACACAATTTACATGGACCTCGACGCCATTGCCGCATGGGGTCCGGATCTCGTGATTCTCGACGAAGCTCAGCGCATCAAAAATTGGGCCACGCGGGCGGCTCGCTGCGTCAAGCAGATCCGTTCGCCCTATGCCATCGTACTCACCGGAACGCCGCTGGAGAATCGGCTCGAAGAACTGATCTCGATCATCCAGTTCGTCGATCCGTTCCGGCTCGGGCCGACGTTCCGGCTCCTGCACGAGCACCAAGTCCGCGACGAAGTCGGCAAGGTCACCGGCTACCGCGACCTCGACAAAATCGGCCAGTCGCTCGCGCCGGTCTTACTCCGTCGGCAAAAGGACCAAGTCCTCGATCAACTCCCCGAGCGGATCGAGAGCACCGTCTTCGTGCCGATGACCGAGCCGCAGCGGGAGCACCACACGGAAAACAAAGAGATCGTGGCCAAGATCGTTTTGAAGTGGCGGCGGTACAAGTACCTTTCCGAAGCGGACAAGCAGCGGTTGATGATCGCGTTGCAAAAAATGCGGATGTCCTGCGATTCGAGCTACCTGCTGGATTCTTCGAGCGATCACGGCCAAAAAGTCGGCGAAATCGCGACCGTGCTCGAGGAACTGCTGGAACGGCCGGGGACGAAAGCGGTGATCTTCAGCCAGTGGTTGAAGATGCACGAACTCCTCGTGCGCGCAGCCAAGAAGCGCAAGTGGGGCCACGTCCTGTTCCACGGCGGCGTGCCGGGAAAAGGCCGAGGCAAACTCATCGAGACGTTCCGCGACGATCCGGACTGCCGGCTCTTCTTCAGCACCGATGCGGGCGGAGTGGGCCTGAACTTGCAGTTCGCTTCGATCGTGCTCAACGTCGATCTGCCGTGGAACCCCGCGGTGTTGGAGCAGCGCATCGGCCGCGTTCACCGGCTCGGTCAGAAGCAGCCCGTGCGCGTGGTCAACTTCGTCGCCAAGGCCACCATCGAAGAGAGCATGCTCTCGGTCATCGCGTTCAAGAAATCGCTGTTCACGGGCGTGCTCGACGGCGGGCAGCCGAACATCGACTTCGGCGGTAGCCGACTGACGAAGTTCATGGAAGCCGTCGAAGCGACGACGACGGCAATACCGGTAGCCGTCGAGGACGAAGCGGGCGAAGCCGCCGAGGCGAAACGCGAGTTCGCGATGAAACCCGAGTCGGTTGCGAAGCCCCTCGCCGGCGATCCGTGGACCGGCCTCCTGCAGGCCGGCGCGGCTTTGCTCCAACGAATGACGAACCAGAAAACGGACAGCAACTCCCTCGTCCGCACGGATGCCCAAACCGGGGAGAAGTACCTGCACCTCCCCGTGCCATCGGACGCGGTGGTGCACGAACTCCTCGGCACGTTGAGCAAGTTGCTCGGCAGCGGGAAGCCGGGGCAATAACGAGGGGTTAAACGTCGGGCAGTTCTCGTTCCGAGTTCGGATCGTCGTCCACGCGGATGAAGATCGAGCACCGTTCGACCTGTCGGAAAGACACCCCGATATTCGGGCTCTTGTGCCAACCCTCGGCATCCGGGCGAACGAGTTCGTACGAAGCGTCCGAACCGCGAAGGAACAGTTCGATTGCCTTACTGTCGCGGTCGAACGTCCAGACTTCGGGAACGCCCAACCCGGCGTAGAAGTCGAGCTTATCGTCCGTCTCATCGCCCGGCAAACGAACCTCGATCACGACCAGGGGCGCACCGGCCATGTACTCGTTCTTGTCGATCGCGAACCGATCGGGCGTCAGCAATACCAAGTCCGGAATCCGATAGTTTTTGGTCCAATCGCGCTCGTCTTCGGCCGTCGTGAGGTTGACTTCTTGATGGACTTCCGCCCGCCGCGGCTTGGCCCAACGCATTTGCAGGTACATCGGCAAATCGCGAGTGAATC
>Ga0105048_10006098_pt1 | contig 19433 bp, 17 predicted proteins | sample MAT05_FD_78382 | JGI IMG/M metagenome (GOLD analysis project Ga0105048, IMG submission 78382) | Freshwater microbial communities from Lake Fryxell liftoff mats and glacier meltwater in Antarctica - MAT-05 | ecosystem: Environmental > Aquatic > Freshwater > Ice > Liftoff microbial mat | place... | reverse complement strand
ATTCTAGAATTGCTACTTCAACTTTATCGGCATTTGGCAACATTGTTTTTTCAAGAATGGAATTTAGGGGTATTGCTGGTAAATTTTCAGATCCTACTACTTTCACAGGCGCGTCTAAAAATTTAAAACAATTTTCGCTGATACGCGCGGCAACACTTTGGGCGAATCCATTAAACACAGGTTCTTCCGTGAGCACCATTATTTTACTGTGTTTTCTTGCACTTGCAAATATTGCGTCCTCATCAAGTGGCGAGATCGTTCTTAAATCAAGGATCTCAACCTGCCCATCAAATTTTTTTGCGGCCGCTTTTGCCCAATAAACGCCCATCCCATAAGTAATAATGCTTATAGACGTACCGTTTTTAATTTTAGCCTCATCAGCTTCAATAACTAAACGCGCTTTTCCAAATGGGATGATGTAATCTTCGTCCGGCTCAACGGTGCGTGCATCTTCAGTACCCTTAATTTTACTCCAATATAAGCCTTTGTGTTCTAGCATTACAACAGGGTTGGGGTCATAAAACGCGGCTTTCATAAGGCCTTTGAGATCGGCACCGGTGCTCGGGTAAGCGATCTTAATTCCTCTGATATTGGCAAGCACACTTTCAACACTGCTAGAATGGTAAGGGCCTCCGCTGCCATAAGCACCAATTGGAACCCTTAAGATCATGCTCACAGGCCACTTTCCATTCGAGAGATAACAACTGCGGCTCACTTCTGTAAAAAGTTGATTCAGCCCCGGCCAAATATAGTCGGCAAACTGAACTTCAACAATCGGTTTTAAACCAACGGCACTCATGCCTACGGTTGAACCTACGATAAATGCTTCTTGAATGGGGGTGTTAAAAACGCGGTGCACACCAAATTGTTGCGACAAGGTTGCCGCTTCACGGAACACGCCACCTAAGCGCGCACCTACATCCTGACCGTACAAAAGGCATTCGGGATGGTTAGTCATTAATTCTCTTATCGCAAACAAAGCACTGTCGACCATAACGGTTGGCTGTTTGCCACTAGGACTTCTTTCACCCTTTTCTTCTGTGATTGGTGTGGGAACAAATTCGTGTTTAAAAAGATCTTCCGGCAGGGGATCCTCTTCCAGTAAAGCCTTTTGGTAGTCGGCTTCAACAACAATTTTTGCGTTTTCTTCAATGCTTTTTATTTCAGAAGCTTCAACTCCTGCAATAATAAGTTGGTTTCGTAAACGGGGAAGCGGATCTTTTTTTTCTGCTTCCGCCAGATCGTCCCTATACCATTCTTTTCTAACGCCGCTGGTGTGGTGATTTAACAAAGGAACTTTTGCATGGATCAACATTGGCCTTCGTTGTTCACGGATAATATCAAGGCATTCTTTGACAATGTTAAAACTTGAAATAAAGTCTGTTCCATCGATCAATCTTGTTTCGAGTCCTTTGAAACCTTTTGCAAATTCAGAAATGTCTTGTGAACGAAACTCTTCAGCGTGCGCGCTGATGTCCCATTCGTTATCTTGAATAAAATATAAAATTGGTAGTTGTTTTAAGGTCGCCATTTGAAAGGCTTCTGACACTTCGCCTTCTGTACAACTGGCATCACCTAAAGAACAGACTGCAACTGGATTTTTACCCAGCATGTTAGCGGCGAGGCCTGTATTTTCGAGATATTGTAAGCCCATGGCAATCCCTGTTGTCGGAATAGCCTGCATCCCTGTAGCACTTGATTGGTGCGGGATCTTAGGCATGTCATCTCTTTTTAAACTGGGGTGCGAATAATAAGTTCTCCCACCAGAGAATGGGTCGTTTCTTTTGGCCAAAAGTTGAAGCATCAGTTCAAAGGGGCGAATGCCAATGCTTAATAAAATACTGTCGTCGCGGTAGTAAGCACTTAAAAAATCCTGAGGCAGCAATTGCAGTCCCAGCGCTATTTGCACGGCTTCGTGGCCACGACTTGTTGCGTGAACATATTTTGCGGTTACATCTTTGTGGGCTTCGTAAAGTTCTGTCATACTTTTTGCCATGCACATTAGGCTAAAAGCGTTCTTTAAAATTTCAAGAGGTATTTTTGTTTTTACGGTGGTGGCTTTCAACATGAAGTTGTCCATTTTTTTTGCGTTACAGGCATTAAAATTAGTGAATTTTAGTCCGAAAATGACATAATTAACAAGTGGTTGTACATAATTGATCCTGAATAATTTAAATAGCTTTAATACTAGCGGTACATTTAGGGCAATGAAATTGCGCTTTAGTTTATATTTTTTTACACTTTGTTTGTTGCTTGCCTTTGCGGGATGTAAACACAAAAAGTCAGGCGTTTCGAAACAAAAAAAGAATAAACAAACATTGGCAAAAGCCCCACCTACCAGTGCTAAGTCGCCAGCAACATCGGTTAAAGACAACAGCGCAACTTTTAACGGGGTTTTTGGACAAAAGATGGGCTTATCACAAAAAGAGGTAAATAACAGTAAACTATTTGTTTTTATTAGTGATTGGTACGGAGTGCCTTACAAATATGGCGGTTGCGCGAAGACAGGCGTAGATTGCAGTTGCTTCACTAATCTTTTATATGAAAAGGTGTATAATAAAAAAACCGGGCGATCGGCTGATGAAATGTACAAAACCTGCGAAAAAGTACTTTTAACCGAGGTGCGTGAAGGAGACTTGATATTTTTTAAAATTGGCGGCAGTTTTATATCGCACGTTGGCGTTTACTTAAGAAATAGTTTATTTGTGCATTCCAGCACAAGTAAAGGTGTGATCATTAATAGCATAGATGAGGCCTATTATAAAAAATATTTTCATTCTGGAGGTCGACTTAAAAATATATGATGGACGGATTAAAATTATCTATTCCACAGCGCATGATTTTTTTAAGAATTACGCTGATTTTTTCATTAATTATTTCTATTTTCCTGAGCTTAAATCTTTGGGGGGGGTACCGTACATTTCCTTACCAGCCTTTGCTCAACAAGGTTTTTATTTATCCGCCTTACGATTTTATCCTAAGCGGTTGCGCTATTATTTTATGGCTCAGTTCTTTATTTTTACTTAAACAACGTTTGTTTACCGCCCTGTCGTTTATTTTATGTTTTGTTTTAGTGCTGCATGATGTTAACAGACTTCAGCCATGGTTTTATATTTACAGTTGCATGCTGGCGGTCTTTATATTTTATAACGGTAGGGTTGATGATCCGAATAAGTTTACTTCCGTGTTTATTATTTTGCAGTTGATTTTTGCTTCTGTTTATTTTTATTGTGGAATTAGCCAACTTAACTCAAGTTTTATCGATTCGACTTACGTTAAAATTATTGCGCCTATGGAAAACCTGATGAGTGAGAGGCAATTTCTCTTCTTTAAAAAAATGGGTGTCATGGTTCCCTATTTATTGATTTTTGTAGGTTTGGGATTTACTATATCGCCGCTAAGGTATCTGGCTATAACTATGTCGTTGATTCTGCATGTGGTGTTATTGATCTTTTTATTTCCTTCTGAAAAAAACAACAATTACGCTTTATGGTTTAGCAACCTTTCATTTATCATTATGCTGTTTCTCCTTTTTTCTGGTAAAACAAAACAGCGTTATTTTAGTCCAACTTTTTTATTTAAAATGCCATTATTTTATATAACTACAATATTATTTTTAGCGATGCCGGCCTTTAATATCGTTAATCGCTGGCCAGATTATTTGTCGTCAAACTTTATGAGCGGCAACAATAGTTCAGCAATCATAACACTTAACCAGTCGGTGAAAGATAAATTGCCGTCCTACATAAGCTATTTTTGTAAACCGCAAAAAAGCGTATTTGTTTTTGATTACGAAGCTTGGAGCAGACATGAATTGCATTCGGGTTGTTATCCCGAAGAGGCGGTATTTATTGGTGTTTTTAACCGTTTGAATGATCTAACTAAGGCCGATGTTAAAGATTTACAATTGACAGTAAGGGCCAAGAGCAAACTATTGCGTAAACCGTAAGGTAACTTTATATTTGCACAAAGTTTAAATTTATAATGAATAAAGTTTTAATTGGTGTAAACGCCATTTTAATTGTCGCAGTCGGGTTTCTTTTTTTTAAAGTCGACTCTTTGAAATCTCCAGAGATACAACCTGATAACAACACTATCGAAAATAAGAAAAATGCGCCTGCGCCGATTAAAGTTGTGGCGCCTGTTGGTAACCTACCCACCGGCAAGATTGCTTACATCAACATTGATGAGCTTAATGAAAAAAGTCTCGAGATAAGCGATCTGATCACGGAAGCAAAAAGGAGAAGAAGTATTATCGAAGGAAGCCTCGAAAATCTAAACATGCAGTATCAAAGAAAGATGGAAGATTACCAAACTTCTGCCAAGGCTGGTATTGCGCCACAGAGTGAAATGCAGATGAAAGAAAAAGAAATCATGAGCATTGAAAAAGAAGCGCAGAATAAACAATTGCAGATGGAAAATCTTTCAGTTGATATAAACGAAAAAAACGGTAGTTTTCAAAAGAATGTAAAGAACTTTTTGATAGGGTGGAACAAAGGTCGTTATGATTTTATTTTGTCTTATAGTGATGCCGTCCCTAGTATGCTGCTCGGTAACACTTCTCTTGAAATAACCGCCGAGGTAATCGAACAACTTAATCTTGAGTACAAACAGAGTAAAAATAAAAAATAGTTTTTAATATGGGTAAGCTCCTCGAAAAGATAAAGTCGGTTGAAGAATTTCATACCGTCTTTAAAATTGGAAACGCAGATGAAATAAAATTGATTGATGAAAAAGATTTTATATTGCGTTATAATTTAATCAAGGAGGAAAACGAAGAATATCTTGACGCTTGCAAGAATAATGATATTGTTGAAATCGCGGACGCATTGGGTGATCAATTGTATATTCTTTTTGGAACCATTTTAAAGCATGGGCTTGAGCATAAGATTGAAGAAGTTTATGATGAGATACATCGCAGTAATATGAGCAAGCTTGACGCGCAGGGCAGCCCAATATATAGGGAGGACGGAAAGGTTTTAAAATCTAACTTATATTTTCGGCCCGATATCAAAAAAATCCTCGAAAAATAGGAAATCCTTTAGCAAAAAAAGATGGTCAACTTATAAAGAGCCGCTATTTTGCTTTTTAAAAACAATTAATTAAAGCTGTAAGCGATTTGTAAAACAAAACTTTTCATGAGTGAAGGTTTTAGAGCGAATATAAACGCAATTCCAAACAAAGCTCCCCAAAAGTGTGATTCATGACTAATGTTATCGGTATAAGCCGTTGTTTTTTTTCGCCTGATGAGATAATAGCTTACGCCTAACAATAGAGCTCCGGCAATCCACCCCTGCATTGGGAAAAAGAATAGTGAAATGCGGCTAATGGGACTGATCATTATATAACAAAACATAACTGACGATATGGCTCCGCTCGCGCCAAGTGATGAGTAATCGGGATTGTTTTTATTTCGAAAATATTCGGTAAAAGAAGCGGCGTAAATGCCTCCAGTAAACAAAATAATATAATACAATTTACCAAGCTTTGGATCAAATACAGCCGGATTGCCGAAAAACCCTTCTTCGAGGTTAAGTCCAAAACTATAAAATGCTAGGCAGTTAAAAAGGAGATGCATGTAGTCTCCGTGGATAAACGCGTGCGTTAAAAAGCGGTAATGTTCTTTATAATGGTGAATAGAATAGGGGTGAAAGAGATATTTGTTCATCGCGTTTCTATCATTAAAACAATAAATGGAGAACGCGACAATAATGGCTAAAAACGTGTAAGTGATCATTAGAAGTATTTATCAAATGTAATAAAGATTAAACTTTGTTTTCATTTATTTGATCTTTTGCCAAAAACCTGTTGATTAAGTAATGGCCCAAATAAATAAAAGGAATCAAACAAACCGCGATCAGGAGCTTAAATAAATATCCCCACAAGGCGTTGTGCAAAAATAACGCGTAGGTCCAAACCCCTGGAATTACGAAGGCAATGAATTGCACGACGAATGTATCGATCAATTGACTAACGACAGTGCTTCCAGTTGAACGCAGCCAAATCATTTTTCCGCCGGTTTTTTTTCTAAAAAGCCAAAATATGTAAACATCTACCAATTGTGAAATAAAAAAGGCGATGATGCTTCCGATGATGATCCATTGGCTTTGACCGAATACCGTTTTAAAATGCGCATCGTCTACAGGGCTACCTTGTATAGCAGGAATGTTTGTGCCAATTAACAGAAGCAAAAATGTGTAAGCAATTAAACCAACTGTAATGTAAGTAAGGTTACGTACGCCTTTTTTGCCGTAATGTTCGTTGATGAGATCGGTAAGAATAAAAACAACAGGCCATAAAATTATGCCGAGACTTTGGGTAAAAAGTCCGAAAAACTGAATTAACTTGCCACCGATGAGTTCGGCAACAATCGCGTTAGTGATAAAAAACCCTGCGAGGATAATAAACACCAAATCTCTACGCTTACTGAAATCCATTCGTTAATTTAATTTTTGCAGGGCAACATAAAAAATAAGAATGCAGATCGAGGTGTTAAAAATGATATTTAAAAAAGCGTAGAACTGGTAACCTTGTTTAAATAATAAAAACGTTTCATACCCGAAGCTCGAAAAAGTGCTAAGACCACCGCAGAAACCGGTAAGTAACAACAGTGTTAGAGTAGGCTGATTGATCAGCTTAAAAGAGCTGAACCAAAGGATAATTGCAAAAATCATACAAGCGCTTACGTTTGCGGCGAAAGTAGCCCAAGGTAAAGAACCTGTTGTTTTCTGAAGCCATAAACCTATTTGGTAACGTGTAACACATCCCAAGCCACCACCGATAAAGACGAGTAAAAAGTTCATAAAATGATACATCAAATGTAAGCGATTCTAAGCTTAATTCGTAATCTTTTTGTTTGCCTAGGGTTTACCGAAGCAAATAAATTTTAGCCTAATTTTCTGAAATAAATTGTCAATATTTGACCTGTTTATTTCCGCTGTAACGGCCAACTAGGGCTGTAACCGGCGCCTAAAGCAGACCAATTTCTTTTACATATTTTTTAGACTGCAATATATTCGTGTTTGGTATTATTTGTATCTTCGCGGCCACAAAATATGTTTTATGGCAACTATACTTTTAAAAAGTAAAATCACCACCTCTACAAATATCGTTGTAATAGCCGAAAGGTTTAACAATGAATTCGGCCTCCCCGACAAAGTGAACGAGTACATCACGACCGATCTTAAAAATCCAGATAAAAAAATATTAACCTATAATTACATTGGAAAGTACATTTCCATTTTGATAATTGATAAGGTTAAAGGCAAGCACGCGCAAGACGAGTTGCTGCGCAGGCATGGCGCCGGCGTGGCCGATGCGGTTAACTTACACCAAGGAAAAGAAATTTTTATTTACAACCAGACAAATTTGCCGGAGCTTTCTCTAGCAATGGCAGAAGGCATCGTATTAGGTAATTATCAATTTTTAAAACATAAACCAACGGCGTCGAAAAAAGCCAATACACTTCAGTCCGTTATCATTGCCAACACCTCATTAAACGCAACCAAGGTTAAAGAGTTAAATCTGGCTTGTGAAGCTACTTTTATGGCAAGGGATCTTGTAAATGAGCCCGTAAATATCTTAAATGCTGAAAGTCTGGCTAACGCTTTTAAAAGCATGGGAAAAAAAGGTGGATTTAAAGTTGATGTTTTAAATAAAACGAAGATCAAACAATTAAAGATGGGTGGGCTTCTTGCCGTTAACGCGGGGAGTGTTGACGAACCCACTTTCACTATTATGGAGTACAAACCAAAAAAACCAAAAAATAAAAAGCCTATCGTTTTGGTTGGAAAAGGTGTTGTCTATGATACTGGCGGTTTGAGCCTCAAGCCAACTCCCAATAGTATGGACATGATGAAATGCGATATGGCAGGCGGTGCCGCTGTAGGTTGTGCTATTTATGCGATTGCAAAGGCAGGATTAGATGTACACGTGGTTGGGCTGGTGCCTGCAACGGATAACAGGCCCGGCTTTAACGCCTTTGCTCCCGGAGACATTATTACCATGATGGATGGAAGTACTGTTGAAATGCTAAACTCTGACGCTGAAGGACGGATGATATTGGCAGACGCGCTTCACTTTGCTAAACGTTATCAGCCCGAGCTTGTTATTGATATTGCGACCCTTACAGGCGCTGCCGCAGCTGCCATTGGCACATTTGGCATTGTGGGTATGGGAACGGCTTCCGCCGATCAAAAAGAAAACCTTTACAAAAGTGGTTTAAATGTTCATGAACGCATTGCTGAATTTCCGTTTTGGGAGGAATATGATGATTTGATGAAAAGCGACATCGCAGATCAGAAAAATTTAGGTGGGCCTTATGCCGGCTCAATTACGGCAGGAAAATTCTTAGTTAAATTTACGGATTATCCCTATTATCATTTGGATATTGCAGGTCCAGCTTTTTTAACGGTAAAAGAAAACTACAAACCAAAAGGAGGCACGGGCGTGGGAGTAAGGTTGTTTTTTGATTTTATAAAGAACTTTTCGAATTTGTAAAGCAAAATCGTATTTTGGACGTATAATTTTTTACCGCCAAAACATTAATTCCGAAGATTCAAAAGGTAAAAATTCAACTGTTAAAACCGTAGTTCTTTTTCTATATCTCAGTGTTTCTTCTTGCTCAATAATCTTTTTGGGCCTATATTCATTATATTTAGATTTCACATTTAACGATGTTTCCAGTTTGCAAACCCACTACAAAAGACTATGAAAAGTAAAATACAAATAATGATTATTTTGTTTTTAGTATCGTTAATAAGTAAAGCACAAACATACGCACCAGCGGCTGGCCTTTTAGGCACTTCTGCCATGTTTAAAGACAGCTCTGCTTTTATTAATTGGGCGGTTGCATGCCGTGTTGCGCGTGGTTACCAAGATATCTCCAACCCTTCTTTAGGATTTGCCGCTGTGGGAGACACTTCGATGGCGACAGGGAAAGCTCAAATTAACGGCATACTCAGCTTAGGTGATGGTGGAAGCGCCGTTTGTACTTTCAAAAAGCCAATAGCCAATGGCATAGGTTACGACTTTGCAGTTTTTGAAAACAGCTTTAATGACACTTTTTTAGAGCTTGCTTTTGTAGAAGTGAGCAGCGATGGTTTTAATTTTATACGTTTCCCTTCACATTCATTATCTGATACCGTTAACCAATATGGTAATGCAGCAATTCTGGATCCAACAAAAATAAATAATCTTGCCGGCAAATACCGGGGCGGTTACGGAACGCCCTTCGACCTGCAAGAACTCGCAGGTAGACCAAATTTGAATATTAATGCTGTGACCCATGTTATGATTGTGGACGTGGTAGGATCGTTGGTAAAAGCCTATGCGACTTACGATAGTTTTGGAAACAAAATAAACGATCCTTGGACTACGCCTTTTCCTTCGTCGGGTTTTGACCTCGATGCCATTGGTGTGATCAACGAAAGCTTAAGCAGCGGCTTTACTAAGTCGGTGAAAGAAAACACCGTTTACGTTTATCCCAATCCAGTTTTACAAAACGATATTTTAAAGATTAAGTCGTTCAAAGATTTGATTTCTATCGAGCTTACAGATCTAAACGGTAATTTAATTGTCAGCGCAACAACGTCTGTAATAGATCTAGCAGGGATTAATGCCGGCATTTATTTTTTAAAGATTAATACCTCTGAAGATTTTGTTATTAAAAAAGTGGTGATTTTTTAACCTAAAACTACAGTTAAAAAAGTCCGCCGTTTGAGGCCGGCGCGTAAGTGTTTGCATGGATTTTAGATATTTATTGGTGTAAGGAATTATGACCGGCTACTCTTCGGGGTTACCCGCTTGAACGCAGGTAGTTCACCTTTTTCAAAGGCTTTTACTACCTAAAAGCGGTTGAAACAAAGCACGATGTTTTCGAAAAGACATTGTTTGAAAATGCAGCGATTTAAAATTTGTAGATAAACGCGGTTTGATTATCGTTTAAGGGATTGAGAAAAAATAAAGTTTTATCAATTAAGCTGGGCTCAATGGTGGTTTCGTACTTTAAATTAGGAAATCTTTTTTTTATAGAATCAACACGTGCCTTAATATTTTCAGCTTGCCAGAAGATAATGTATTTCGGCTTTTTGCTTTTTTCGAGTGCCTTGTAGTACACAAGCGCACTGTCGGGGGTTCGCGTTTTGTTGATGCCATATACCGAAAACCATTTGCCATAATAAAATAATGCAGGCATTAAAAAGTCGTCTTGTTTGTTGCTGTCTTCTACAAAAAACATTTCGGTATCATCGTGTTTACTGTAAAGATAGGTCATCGCCTCAACGCGATGTCGTTTGCTGTAAGAGGTGCTTAATACAGCGAGTAAAACAATGTTAAGACTAACGACAAAGGTTTTGGAAAAACGAAATAGTGTTTGATTGACTTGACTTTTATAACGTTCGTAGATAATAAACATACCAATGGTTCCCGAAATTACGATGAGGGGTAAAACGGTCATGATAAAACGTTCTTGTTTGTTGGGAAAATAGGTATGAAAAGCAAGGTAAAAAAATGTGGGCCAAAAGAGAAGCGGGGTTTTTTTCCATGTTAGAAAATAGCCAGCGAACAAAAAAATGCTTAAAGGAGGAACTAATAGACCCCCGATTAGATCAAAATACATGTGCCAGTTATCTGTACCGTAAGTGTTCGCATTATCTAGGTTGTACTGCACGTAAGCAGAAAATTCTCCGAACGGTTTTTTCCATATAATGTAATCAATAAAACCCTGCGTTAATAAAACGAAAAAAGAAAAAGAAAATAATAAAACAATAATATTTTTAAATGATGTTTTTTGAATCAGCAGTGCCAGGCCTATGCCCGCAGCGATAAACAAGGTTTGGAACCTTACGGAAAACGCAAAGCCCAACCAGAGACCTGCAACGAGAAAATTTTTCCAATATGTAGTTTCTTTTTTTAAGAGATAAATAGCGATAAGAATAGGTGGCACGCAAACAAACTCTACAAGATTTCGGACACTCATAAAAGGCATAAACCAGAAAAAAGTAAGAAAAACTCCCACATACCATGCTGTTTTTTTATCGGCGTACTGCATTGTTATTTTATAGCCGTATTTTATAATTAACAAGGACCATAATGCATGTACAAAACGAATGAAAAACATTTTAGATTGTGGGTTAACAATTCCTATTAAGTTTAGAAATTTGAAAATATAAAAATGTATTCCAACGTAAAAAAGTGGGTGTCCCTGAGGCAGCCTGTTAGGGTCTAATTTTGAAGGAAGCCAATAATTATAATCGAAACCGTCGACCCAGCTTCCGGCGGGTTCAATAATTAAAAAATGATCGTCGTGCCAGCCAAATCCTTTACTAAAAACAACTGAAATCATTCTTAAAATAAAACCAACAATGAGCAGCTGCTGCAAAGGTGTGTAATTCGCTTTAAACTTTTGAATAAGGTATTTCATTTTTGGGCGGTTCTGTAAAAATAAATGGCAACAACCGAAAAGACGATATTTGGAAGCCACACCATCAAAAGTGGTTTTCCGTATCCTGTTGTAGCAATCGTATTAAAAATATACATAAGCATGATATACACACAGCTTAACAACAGCCCCAATGCGATCTGTAAACCCACACCGCCGCGTACTTTCCGAGACGAAACGCAAACACCGATAATGGTTAAAATAAAAGTAGCGAACGGGAAAGAGGTTCTTTTGTATTGTTCCACAAGAAAAAAATCTGTTCGGTTAGAGCCCTTTCTTGTTTCATTTATAATATAATTCTTCAATTCAAAATAAGGCATTACCTCGATTTTACTTTCGTAGCGCTTCATATCTTCCGGCACAAATTCTATCTTTAAATGTTTGGTGGCATAACGCCGCATCGTCTGTTTAAAAACTGGTTTCTGATTTTTTAATGTGTCCAAACGGTCTTGCTCAATAATCGTTCTTTCAACTGCGTTGTTCAACAGCCAATCTTTGGTAATCGTATCCCATACCATAGTTTCTGCACTTAAAAAATAAGTTTGTTTATTATTAACTACGTCTTCGATTGTTATTTTAAAGCCTGTGGTAGTTTTGTTGTCATAGCTTTCGAGATACAATAATCTATTTGCGCCAATTTTTTTGTGGATATTTTGTTCATCGGTATTATAACCATCATTAATCCATTTGTCTACAAAATCGGTTTCGCGTCTGATGGCGCCAGGCAGTATAAAATGGTTTAAAATAAGCGAAGAAAAAGATAAGATAAACGCGCTGACTATGTACGGACGCATGATCCTTCGAAAGCTGGTGCCACTGCTTAAAATAGCAATGAACTCTGTTTGCTGGGCCATTTTTGAGGTAAAAAAAATAACTGCAATAAATGTAAACAAGGGACTGAATAAATTCCCGTAGTGAGGAATAAACATGAGATAATAATCAAACACAATCTCTTTTAAAGGAATGTTATCTGTAGTAAATGTCGGCATTTTATCTTTGATGTCGAACACGATAAAAATCAGCAAAATCAATGTGATAGAAAAGAAAAACGTAGTTAAGAATTTCCCTATGATATACTTGTCTAATTTTTTTAAAAACATTATAATCGGGTTGCCATTTGTTGCACCATTTTATTTTTCCATGAAGCGAAAGTACCGTCAATAATGCGTTTTCGGGCTTCTTTTACCAACCACAAATAAAGTCCGAGGTTGTGTATGGAAGCGATCTGTGCGGCCAGCAATTCATTACAAACCAATAAATGTCTTAAGTAGGCTTTTGAATACTCTTGGTCAACAAAAGTGGTACCGTTTTCGTCCAAAACCGAGAAATCATTTTTCCATTTTTCGTTGCGAATATTGATGATACCATTTTGGGTAAAAAGCAATCCGTGCCGGGCGTTGCGTGTAGGCATTACGCAGTCAAACATATCAATGCCCAAAGCGATGCTTTCCAAAACATTTACCGGAGTGCCAACGCCCATTAAATAACGCGGTCTATCTTTCGGAAGTATGTTGGTAACGAGTTCGGTCATGGCGTACATTTCTTCGGCGGGTTCACCCACGCTTAAACCGCCAATAGCATTGCCAAAAGCATTTTTTGAAGCAATATATTCTGCCGACTTAATCCTTAAATCTTTGTAAACACTACCCTGCACAATAGGAAATAAAGTCTGTTGATAACCGTACTTTTGGTCGGTTTCACTAAATCGGGTCATACAACGGTCTAACCACCTGTGTGTGAGGGCAAGAGAATTTTCGGCATAGTCAAGATCGCAAGGGTAGGGTGTGCACTCATCAAAAGCCATTATAATATCAGCGCCGATAGTCCTTTGAATATCCATCACATTTTCAGGAGAAAAAAAATGTTTACTTCCATCGATGTGACTTTTAAAGATAGCACCTTCTTCGCTTAACCTACGCTGGGCAGAAAGCGAAAAAATTTGATAACCGCCGCTATCAGTTAGGAGAGGTTTATCCCAGCCATTGAATTTGTGTAAACCACCAGCTTGTTCAATAATAGATAGACCTGGCCTTAAATACAAGTGGTAAGTATTTCCAAGGATAATCTGGGCTCCGATGTCGTTTTTAAGTTCACGCTGGTGAACGGCTTTAACGGTTCCCGCCGTGCCAACTGGCATAAAGATCGGGGTTTCAATAGATCCGTGGTCAGTTTGCAATAAGCCGGCTCGCGCTGAAGAGTTTTTATCGCTATGTAATAAATCAAATTTCAAAGGCAACAAAGTTAAGATTATTAATCAAAAGAATAATTTGTACTTAGTCATCATTATTATTTGTTTTTTCATTTGGACGAAGCTTTGTCTTAGCGCGTGTGGCTTTTCGGAACGAAAAACCCAGAGTGCTTTAAAGACTCAGATTTAGGTTACTGATCGAGACTTTAAACCATTTACTACTACTTTAGCTTTTTTAATCTTGAAACACGTCTCAACATCTATTTAGTGTCTGTCAGAAAACTAGCTGTTTGGATGGAAAAATTCAGTTTCGAGGCGTGTTAAAAAAAATGATTGTGAGGTTTAATAGGGAAAATGAGCGATTATTTTTTTGGCACAACGACGAAAATGGAGTTTTCGGCCAAACACAATTTAATCCCAAAACGTTTTAAACACGTCTAAAACTTCGTGCATTGAATTTAAATTGTAGTCGGCCACTACAAATTTATTTATTTGTTTGTGCTCTTCATCGGGAACAGCGATTACTTTCATTTCCGCGGCTTTTGCTGCAATAACGCCGTTGAGGGAATCTTCTATAACTATACATTTACTGGCAGCAACACCGAGTTGGTTCGCGCAGGCCAAAAATACTTCGGGGTGGGGTTTTCCATAGGTCATAAATTCGGACGAAACGGTCACGTTTATTTGATCGGTTAAACTGATTTTTTTTAACACTTGATTCATAAGTTGACTGGAAGAGGAAGTTGCTAAACCCGTTTTTATCTTTTTTGTTAAACAAAAGTCGAATAATTCGGGAATGCCTTCAATTACTTTTCCTTCTGTTTCGATAAGATCGTATAAAAGGTTCATTACTCGATTTTCAAAGTCTTTTGCGTTCACAGAAGTCAACTTGTAATAATTGAGCCAATAACTCACGACTTCAGGAAACCTCTTTCCCATTGTTTTTCGGCAATCGTCCTCGGTAAAATTAAGGCCAAGAGAAGTGAAACCTTTAATCATCGCTTTTCGCCACAAAGGTTCGCTGTTAATGAGAACCCCGTCCATATCAAAAATCACGGCTTTTAATTGACCCAGCATTGTTAATTATTTTGTTTAATAGTCGCAAAGATATTGTTATTTGCAACTAAACGTCTCGATACCTTTGTGTTTATGTTTTTCCCTGAATTTAAAGAATTTGCTTTACCAGAATTGATGGCCATTTTGGCGCTTGTTGGTTTTATCTTAATTACAATCAGTTATTTTATAAATTATTTGCCGCTTGCTCGTTTTAAAACTGCGCGATTTGTCACACAAGCAGATTTGCAGCCTGTTTCTGTGATTGTTTGCGCGCGTAACGAGGATGATAACCTCACCGAATACCTTCCAAAATTACTTACTCAGGATTATCCGGATTTTGAAGTGGTGGTCGTAAATGATTGCAGCTTTGATAATACTGAGAATGTGATTGATGAATACGCAAAGATTTTTCCAAACCTGCGAAAGGCTAATATTAAAGAGGATGCCTATTACAAACATGGGAAAAAATTTGCGATGTTAGTAGGGATCAAAGCTGCCAAACATAACAGGGTCGTTTTAACCGACGCCGATTGTTATCCCGCTGGTGACCAATGGTTAAAAGAGATGGTATTAAGTTTTTCTGAAGAAAAAGTGATTGTTTTGGGTTATGGTGCGTATGAAAAAAGTAAGGGGTTGCTGAACAAACTCATTCGCTTCGACACTTTTATGATCGCCGTTAGTTACCTTTCGTCGGCTATTAAAGGTAAGCCATATATGGGCGTAGGCAGAAACTTAGCTTACACCAAAGAATTATTTTTTAGCGAAAAGGGTTTCTCAAAACATTATCATGTCAACTCAGGTGACGACGATTTGTTTGTGAATCAGGCAGCTACGGGTTTTAATGTCAACATCAGCATCGACAAAGAATCGATCACCTATTCAAAAGCGAAAAAAACATTTAGGGATTGGCGCATTCAAAAAGCGAGACATTTAACCACCGCGCCATTATACTCTTCAGTATCAAGGTCACTCATTGGTTTTTCTTATTTTGCGCAGTATTATTTTTATATGTCTTTATTAAGTTTGACACTATCGTTGGAAACGCTGCTGTTGATCCCAATCTTTTTTTTATTAAAAACGATAGTACAATGGATACTACTAAACAAGATCACAAAAAAACTAAATGAAAAGGATTTGCTTATAAGAAGCTTCATTTATGAGTTGATTCTTTTGTTTATTTATCCTATCTTTCACATAACCAAACTTTTCTATAAGCCAAATAAGTGGACGAATTAGACAACAAAGAACAAAAATTAACCACTAAGGGAGTTTACGATTATAAGCTAGTAGTTGCTGCTTTGCAAAACGGCGATCAAAAGGCTTACGCTGAGCTACTCAACCGTTACCGCGATGGAATATTCTTTACGATGTTGAAAATGTGTAACAATAAAGATGACGCCGATGACCTTACCATTGAAGCCTTTGGCCGCGCTTTTAAAAAACTTGAACAATACAGTCCAGATTTTGCTTTTAGCACTTGGCTCTTTAAGATTGCTACGAATAACGCTATTGATTTTATTAGGAAGAAAAAACAAACCTACGCTATTTCTTTGGATCAAAAAACAGAATCTTCAGATTACCCCGATCATTCGGTTAATGTAAAGGCTAACACGCCAGATCCGGAGGAAATGTATATTAAAAAACAGAAAACCGAAGAAATTCGTTTGTTAGTTGATAATTTGAAACCACGTTACAAAAGCATGGTTGAGATGTTTTATTTTCAGGAACTGACGCATGAAGAAATTTCGGTACAGTTAAATATGCCCCTCGGCACCATTAAAGCTCAGCTTTTCAGAGCCAGAGACCTTTTATACGGCGCATTAAAACGCCGTGAAGGAAAAATTTAAACCTTGGTTTCTTTGATTCAAAAATATTTTAATGGGCTAAGCGCTGAGCAATTGTCGCGATTCGAACAACTTTACGACCTTTATAGCGACTGGAACAGTAAAATCAATGTGGTTTCTAGGAAAGACATCGATCTTTTGTATGAGCGGCACATTCTTCATTCACTAGGCATTGCAAAGGTCATATCGTTTAAACCGGGTACAAAAATTCTGGATGTAGGCACAGGTGGCGGTTTTCCAGGTATTCCACTAGCAATTTTATTTCCTGAGGCAGATTTTTTATTGGTAGATGGCATCGCTAAAAAAATAAAAGTGGTTAACGAAGTCGCAACAGGCTTAAAATTAAAAAATGTGAGGGCTTTTCAAAAACGCGCTGAAGAGGTCGATGAAAAATTTCATTTTGTTGTAAGTAGAGCAGTGACTGAATTTCAGGTATTTTATTCCTGGATCAAAGATAAATTTTTGAAAGATAATTTTAATGAGCTGCCTAACGGCATTCTATATTTAAAAGGTGGCGACCTAAAAGAAGAATTCGGAAAGTACTTTGATCGCGCTAAATTTTATGATTTAAAAGATTTTTTTGAGGAAGGGTTCTTTGAGACGAAGAAGGTTGTTTATTTTAAAATCTAAATTTATTAATTACGCGCAAACAACACCAAGAAGGCATCAAAGTTGTTTCTCGCTTTTAAACTTAATTCTACTCGGGCTTTTTCTTTGTGACTTTATTGGTTACCCGTAACAGCTATACTTTTATTTTCATTACCAAGATCTTAAACCTTAAACATAAAGTTGAAAAAACAAAGTTCTTCTCAGCCGCCATTTAAGGCGGGCGATTATGCGTTCGTAAGGATTTCGAGTCTTTAACCTTAAGAGAAATCTTAACTGCAATATGTCGGATGTACCTGCATTAAGTCAGCTAGCTTCACTTTTTGATGGCTTCTACTATCTAAATGCGGTTAAGCGAAAAGCACCAAAAGATCAGAAAGAATTTCCTTGTGCTAAATGATGCGATTTTGATTTTTAAGGAAGCAACTTTATTTAAAAAAATGATCGAAAATTCTATCTTTACTGTTATTGCGCGTCGGTGAAAAAGACACTTGTATGTTTTTTTTTATTTTTTGCCAACCTGTTTTTTTCTCACTGTCTCAACTTTCGGAATAAAAAAGGCCACCAAATAGGTCGGTGGATAGTTTTTTCGGATTCCGCCAAAACAATTAAATCGATGAAGAGCCTCTTTAATAATGGAGATCCTGTGGGAGAAGGGCTGTACTACGATAAAAACGGACTTTTGGAACGCAAAGAGATTATTCGCTTTAAAAAGATTAAAACAACTCTTTACCATCCCAACGGCCACAAAAGAATGAAAGGCTACGCGAAGTTGATCGATATGTGGGATAGGTATCAGTTTTATTTTTACGGTCGATGGGAATATTTTGATGAGAAAGGCAAGTTGCTTAAGTATTGTTATTTTAATAAGGGCGTGATGGGTAAAACAGAATATTTGGATAAGGGCAATAAAACTAGCGATTCATTAATCAATGTCTTAAACTCGATCGATAAAAATTTCTTCGAACGCAATGCGAGTCTCATCAATGCAATAAATAAAAATATTCCAGATCCAGCGGTAACAGAAAAATGCCGCAGCTTATTGTTGCAACAAGACAGCAACAGTTTTAAGCTGATTGGAAACTATTTATTAACGCCCCCTTATCCCTCTGCTAAAATTGCTGGCGAGTCGTCGCTAATTCCATTTTCAATTTTGAGTTACGCACCGGTTCAAGTAAAAGAACAATACTCGGAAATTTTTAGGAATGCCGTCGCAGATGGAGAAATGCCGGGCAAAACTTTTGCTTTTCACAAAGATAAGTTGAAGATCGCAAAGGGGGGAAAACAATTTCACGGAACACAATTTTATTTTGATCAGAAAAAAGGTCTTGTTTATTTAGCTGTCTAAGATACTGAAAATCTAAAAAAAATAGGGATTGCGGTAGGATTTGATGATTAAACCCTAAGCAGACACTTGAAAAAACAACCGTCTTTCTCACCAGCTTTTTGAGGCTGGCAAGGTAAGTGTTAGAAGGATTTCAGATATTTATCATTGAAAGAAATCCTTACCGACACGACTTCGAGGTTACCCACACTAAGACAGGTTTTCGCCTTTTCCAAATGCGTTTACATCCTAAATGCGGTTAAAGCAAAAACAAATTTTTAGGTTCGTTTTTACCGACAATTTATTCAAAACGAGATAGATAAGGGATAGTCCAAAATAAGATTGGCTTTTTATCAACACAATCAAAAAATTAATTACTCAATATTAAACACTAACTACACTTCGCTCTTAATTACCATCTGGTGGGTATTCCTACTGCGCTGCTCAATTAAAACAATTTTACCCGCGCTAAGTTTGGATATGATTTCCTGGTTGTAATTTCGAATCGTCATTAGCTGAACATTTTTATTGTAAAGCACTTTAAATTGTTGCTTGAGGTCTGTAATAAGATTGTTGATCTTATTTTCGTCGTCGTCGGTGCAAACGCTAAAACTAATGGCTGAATTTTGCATCATATTAACGCGGGTGCCGTGTTTTGAAAATAAATTAAAGATTAGGCTGAGGTTATCTTCGGCGATAAAACTAAAGTCTTTAGGTTGAATGGATAATAAAATTTGCCCCGTTTTAAAGATATAACTTATTACTCGGTTGCGATGACCGCTTCCATGAATTAAGGTTCCTTTTTCTTCGGGATGTAGAAATGATTTGACAAACAACGGTATCTTTTTATTTTGGAGCGGTTTAATGGTTTTTGGGTGAATAACAGACACGCCGAAATAGGTAAGTTCGACGGCATCATGGTAACTCAGCTCGTCGATCTTTTTAGTATTTTTAAAATATTTTGGGTCGGCATTT
>Ga0105048_10006096_pt1 | contig 19433 bp, 12 predicted proteins | sample MAT05_FD_78382 | JGI IMG/M metagenome (GOLD analysis project Ga0105048, IMG submission 78382) | Freshwater microbial communities from Lake Fryxell liftoff mats and glacier meltwater in Antarctica - MAT-05 | ecosystem: Environmental > Aquatic > Freshwater > Ice > Liftoff microbial mat | place... | reverse complement strand
GCGAATGAGTGAACGCGACTGGCCCTACCCGCTATGGGTCGCGCACCGGGGCGCGGGCAAGCTGGCGCCGGAAAACACTCTGGCTGCGTTCCGCCTGGGCGCGGCGCATGGCTACCGGGCGTTTGAATGCGACGTGAAGCTCAGTGCCGACGGAGTGCCTTTTCTGCTGCACGACGACACGCTGGACCGCACCACGCCGGCCCGGGGCATCGCCGGTGACAGGCCGTGGACGGAGCTGTCGCGTCTGGACGCGGGCTCGTGGCATTCGCGCGCATACGCAGGCGAATCTGTGCCCACGCTGGAGGCGGTGGCGCGCTACGTTCAACACAATGCTTATGCGCTGAACGTCGAGATCAAGCCCACACCCGGGCTTGAGCGCCACACTGGTGAGGCGGTGGCCGCAGCCTGCACCGCGCTGTGGCGCGACCACGGGCCGCAGCCACTGCTCAGCTCGTTCCGCCCCGAGGCCCTGGCTGGCGCACAGAGCGCGGCGCCAGAGCTGCCGCGTGCTTTGTTGCTCGACACGCTGTGGCCAGGTTGGCAAGGCGCGGCGCGTTCGCTGGGGTGCGTGGCCGTGGTGACCCACCACAAGCTGATGGACGCGGCGCTGCGCGACGAACTGCGCAGGCAAGGCTGGCGTGCTCTGTGCTACACGGTCAATGACCTGGTCGATGCCCAGCGCCTGCTGGCTTTAGGCGTCGATGGCTTGATCACGGATGCAGTGGACCGGTTTGCGCCGACTCGCCTGACGCTGTAACGAAGGAGGGGTGGGCGGGGTGGCCAGCACCCCACTCACAACGGGCGCACCTCGGCCTCGTGACCCAGCCACTCGGATTCACGCTCGGGCTGCGGCAAGACTTTCAGGTCGCGCACCAGCGGCAAGCGCCAGGCCACCAGCACCAGCAGCACAGAGACGCCACCAGCAAAGCCCAGCGCCCAGCGCAAACCCAGGTGTTCACCGAGCCAGCCGCCGAGCAGCGCGCCCGGGCCCGCGGCCAGCAGCGTCAACCAGCGCATGGTGCTGGTCATGCGGCCCAGCATGGGCTCTGGCGTAACCGCTTGGCGCAGCGCCAGGAAGTTGATGAAGATGAAGACCGCACCGGTCGAGAACATCATCATCATCAAGGCGAAAGCTGCGACGCCCCAGGCATTGGCCGGAGCCGCCGCCAACAACAACCAGCCCGCGCCGCAGATGGCGTAACCGACCACCAGACACGGCCCCGGCCCGATGCGGTGGCTGACGCGCCGACCCATCACGCTGCCCACGATGGTGCCCACGCCCACACCGGTGTAGCACAGGCCCACGGCCTGTTCGGACAAGCCCAGGGTGCGGGTGGCGAACAGAATCTGCACGACCATGGCCGAGTAATGGCACATCTGCCACACCGCCATCAAGGCCGCCAGCGTCATCAGCAGGGGGTTGCCCCAAACGAAGCGCAGGCCCGCCAGCAAGTCACGCCAGAAGTGCGCGTCGGGCCTGGGGTCGCGCCGTTCATGCACACGCACGCCGAGCAGGATCAGCGCTGAACCCAACAACAGCAGCGCATTCAGAACCAAGGCCAAGGGCGCGCCAGCCATGCGAATCAACAAGCCGGCAAAGCCCGGGCCGGCGACTTCGGCGCCGGAACTGGCCAGCGCGTTCTTTGCGTGCGCTTCGACCAGCCGGTCACGCGCGACAACCTGGGTCAGCACGATCTGCGCGGCCGTACCGGCCACCGTGTGCACCGCGCCGATGATGAAACCCACCACGTACAGCCAGCCCATGCTCAGCCAGCCCAACCACCAGGCCAGCGGTACGCTGAGTGCGGCCAGGGCCAGCAGTGATTCGCCCACGGCGTACACCGGCAGTTTGCGCACCCGGTCCAGCCACACCCCCGCCGGCAGCGACAACAACAGAAACGGCAGCAGCTCGATGGCGACCAGCAAGCCCATCTGGGTAGGCCGCGCCTGCAGCAACACCGCTGCTGTGAGCGGCAGCGCGAGCAACATCACCTGGTTGCCGAAGGAGCTGGTGAGGATGGACGTCCACAGCCGCAGGTAGGCTGGGTCGCGCCAGAGGTCACCCTCGGGCGGGGTCAAACGCTGGCGGATGCGGTTGAAGAATTCGAGCAGATTCAAACGCGAAAAGTGACTCGATTCACGACCTGTAGTCAGCGTTGATGCGCACGTAATCCAGCGACAGGTCGCAGGTCCAGACTTCAGTGCTTGCGTTGCCACGGTGCAGGTCCACACGCACCGTGATCTCGGCTTGTTTCATCACCCGCTGGCCGTCTTCTTCGCGGTAGGCCGGGTGCCGGCCACCTTGCTGAACCACGTGCACGTCGTCCAGGAACAGGTCGATCAAGCCCTGGTCCAGGTCGTCAATGCCGGCATAACCCACTGCCGCCAGGATGCGGCCGAGGTTGGGATCGCTGGCAAAAAACGCTGTTTTCACCAACGGTGAATGGGCGATGGCGTAGGCTGCCAGCTTGCACTCGGCCTGAGTGCGCCCGCCTTGCACGACCACCGTAATGAACTTGGTCGCACCTTCACCGTCGCGCACGATGGCCTGGGCCAGTTGCTGCGAGACGGCGACGACGGCATCCCTCAGCGCGCGGCCATCGCTGCCGTCCAACGAGGTGATGGGCGGGTGGCCGGCTTGTTGTGTGGCGATCAACACGAACGAATCGTTGGTGGAGGTGTCGCCGTCGATGGTGATGCGATTGAAGCTGGCGTCGGCCGCGTCGCGCACCAGGCTCTGCAACAAACCGGCGTCGATGACCGCGTCAGTGGCCACAAAACCCAGCATGGTGGCCATGTTCGGGCGGATCATGCCTGCACCCTTGGCGATGCCGGTGACGGTGACCGTGCGGCCGCCGATCTGCACCTGGCGCGAAGCGGCTTTGGGCAGGGTGTCGGTGGTCATGATGCCCTGGGCAGCATCGGCCCAGTGGCTGCTGTCCAGGTCAGCCAGGGCGGCAGGCAGCCCTGCTTCGATGCGCTCGACCGGCAACGTTTCCATGATCACGCCGGTTGAAAACGGCAGCACCTGCTGCCCTTGCACACCCATCAACTGCGCCAGTGCCGCGCAGACCTTGCGGGCCCGCTGAAGGCCATCGGCCCCCGTGCCGGCATTGGCGTTGCCTGTGTTGATCACCAAGGCGCGAATGTCTGCTCCGCTGTCCAGATACTCGCGGCACAACTGCACGGGTGCGGCGCAAAACCGATTGGCAGTGAAGACACCCGCCACGGCTGCGCCAGGATGGAGTTCAAACACCACCAGATCACGCCGATTGGCTTTGCGCACACCCGCCATCGCGGTGCCGATGCGCACACCGGGCACCGGCAACAAAGCCGCCGGGTCAGGCGCAGACAGATTCACAGGCATGGGCAGATTCAAGAGGATGGACGGCCCTTGATTTTAGGTGCCGCAAGATGCCTTTCGGCAGTCAAGCAGCACGGGAAGCGCGGCGCCATCCTCGGCGCGCCGCTTGCTTCACATCCGCCTCACGGCGCCGTGATCAGCGCGTGGGTGTCGACTGCGGGTTGACGTTATCCGTGCGGTAGATGCCAGTCGGCTGCACGCTGACAACGCCGGGAAGCTTGCGCAGCGCATCCAGTACAGCCGTGGCGTGCTTGGCCGGGCTTTCGACGACAGCGGTGTTGGCCGAGTACTCCATCGTGCTCAACACCACCACGCCCAGCGACCGGATCGCCTCCAGGCGTGGCTGCCGGGCGCTGCGCAACGATTCAGCATACGCACGCATCCGGTCCTCGCGGCTGCCCTCGGTACCGGTATCGGCTGATCCGGCGAAGCGGGTGGCCACCGGCGGCTCGGTGAAGGTGACCAGCCACCGTGCGCGCGCATTGTCGCCGGGGTGCGGCGGCGCGGGCAGCACGTCCGCCGAGCGCGGAGCAGCAGATGCGCCCTGCGCGCAACCCGCGGCCGGGCCGACCGCCAGAACGAGCAGGCCGCACGCCACGGCCAGCAGGCCGCGGCGCGGCGGGGTTGTCGGCAGACTTTGTTGAGCGGGTGCCTGGTGCATGGGCTGCATGGGCCGATTCTGGCAGCGTCTGGCGGCATCTGGCAGCGTCTGGCAGCGCAGCCCGAAACGGAAAACGCCCGCACGAAAGAGTGCGGGCGTCGATTGGCACAGCCCACCCCACGGCCGGGGGTGGGCGCCGCTGGCCGATCTCAGGGCAGCGCGATCACAGCGGCCGAATTCGCATTGGCGTTCTCGGTGCTGATCACCAGCAGGCCCCTGTCGCCAGGCGATGCCGTGGCGGCGTTAGCCGGCGTTCTGACAACGTTGAACGACGCTGTGGCACCGCTGTTGACCAGGTAGCTGATGGCGCTGGGCACGTTCACGAGCTGGTCGAGCTTGACGTACTGGTAACCCGCGCCGCCCATCGTGTCGAGCACGGGATTGGTGGCGTTGCTGCCGTTGCTGCTGGTCACCCGCACGCCGATGCGGCTGGTGGCCGTGATGCCCATCGGCGAGGTGAACGCGGTCATGACCATCCGGTTCGACCCCAGCGTGAAGTCGGGCCGGAAAAAAGCGTTGCCGTTAGCGCCTGTCAGGCCGGTGGAGATGAATACCGTGTTGCGGTTTTCGGTGGTGAGCAGGTTGCGCACGGTGAAGTCAGTGACACCGTCGTTGTTGGTGTCGATCTCGACGTTGACGGTCGCACTGCGCAGCGTGTCGAGCTGGTTCCAGAACGACACGCCGAACTGCAGCAGGTTGCCGTTCGTGATGCCGGTGGGCAAGGTGCCGGTGAACCCGTTCGGCAAGAAGCGCACGCCGACAGCGCGCAGGTCGACCGGCAAGACGTTGGTGCCGGGCACCAGCGCTGGCTGGTCCTGCGCGTCTTCGCTGCCGATCAGCGTGAAGGCCTCGACTGTTGTGAGGGCGGCACCGGTGTTGTTGGTCTGCACGGTGTTGCCGCTGAGCGTTGGCACCACATTGGAAGCCACGCGCGGCAACATCAGGTAGGGCACCCGCACGGTGTCGGACGGGCCACCATTGATCGTGACGAAGCCGTCCTGCTCAAGTTCGGTGAACTTGTTCGTGCAGGCAGCTACTGGCAGCGGGGGCACGGCGGTCGTGGTGCAGGTGTCGTCGTTCGTCAGCTTGCGCGGCAGGCCCAGGCTGGGGCCGGGCGCCGTCTCGACCGGCAGCGACGCCGCGGTTGCGGTACCAACAATCTGGAAGGTGCCAGTCGAGTTGCCAGCCACGTTCAACGAGGTTGTCGACGGTGCGAACACCATGCCGCGCGCCAGGTCGTCGGCGAAGCGCGGTGCGGCCGAGATCGTGTAGGTCTTGGCGGTCGAGCCCAGGTTCTGCACGATCACCGTGCGCGAAACGCTGCCGTTGCCGGTGAACGTTTGTGCACCAAAGGACGCGGCGGTGTTGTAGTAGGTGCCAGCGGTCGGATCCACGTCCTGGCTGTCGTAGGCGATGGTGCCCGTGGCGACAGCCAGGTCGGCACGCGCGCGGCCTGCACCCATGCGGGCCAGCGGTGCCAGGGTGTTCGTCGATTTGGTGGTGAACACGGCGGTATCGGCGGTGTTCATGATCGCGGCCTTGACCTGCCAAGGTTCGAACATCGGCCGGCCCGAAAGCACCAGCGCAGCGATGCCTGCCGTCAGCGGCCCGGAGAAGCTGGTGCCGCTGTTGGCAACGCCGCCGTTGCCAGTACCGACGTTGGCCATCCAGATGCTGGTGCCGGGGGCGGTGATGTCAGGCTTCAACGCCATCCCGGCCATTGACGGGCCGCGCGAGGTGAAGCTGGACACTTGGTCGACAAGGTTGAGGCCGCTCACCAAGTTCGGTGCGTTCCCTATAGGCGAAATGGTGCCTTGCAGACCGGGGTTGTTGATCAGAGCGACCTTGATCTCGGCGCCGTCGGCCGTGCCAAGCGAGTAAGTCGGTTTGGTGACCAACGGTGCCGCAGGGCCCGCGGCCATACCGAATGAGCCAGCGCCGACGGCGTTGTTGACGATAAGGGCCGCCGATGCCCCGCCGCTGCGGGTGTTGCCACCGGCGCGGTGGGTGTTGAACGCCTTTTCGCTGAAGCCACAGACGCCACGATCAGCGATGCCGAAGGCACCGCCCATCGTCGGAATCGCGGGCACGGGTGCCGGCGGCACGAGCTCATTGATGATCGGCGAACAGGCCAGGTTCACGTTGCTGGTGGTCGTGTTGTTCAAGCCCGCCAGTGCCAGCGTTCGGGTCTGTGCCGTGGTGAACACCACGCCAAAAGAGGCACTACCCAGCGGGTAGATCTTGTTCAGCGGCGTACCGACGCTCAAGACAGGGCCGGTCAGCGAGGCGGGCTCGCTGGCGGCAACGCTGATCACGGTGTCGGCCGCCGAAGGCGTGCCAACGATGAACGGGATGTCGTTGGCGTTGCCCGCCGAAGCGACGACGGTGATGCCGGCACGGACGGCATTGCGCGAAGCCTCGGCCAGGCTGTTGGTGAACGGGTTGCCATAGCCCGCGCCCAGGGACATGTTGATGACGAAGCGCGTGCCGGTGGGCATGGCCGGGTTCTGTGCGCCGACCTGGTTGTTGCCGTTCGGGTTGCCGGCGGCGTACTGCACGACGGACTCGATCGAGTTCAGCAGCGCGCTGCCCTCGCAGGAAGTACTCAGGCGGCTGCAGCCACGATAGGCCAACAGCATCGCGCCGGGGGCCGAGCCAGGCTGGAGGTTCGAAGCGGGCACGGCCGAACCAGCAGCGGCGCTGGCGGAGTTCGTGCCGTGGCCCGCAAAGTCAGAAGCGACCTGCTTGTTGTCGATCGGGTCTGGGTCAGGGGTGACCAGCAGGCCTCCGGGAAGGGTCGCCGAGTTCGCCCAGGTGTCACCCAGCCAGTCGTAACCGCCCTTGACACGCGGGCCGTCGGGGTACACGCCGGGGGTGTCGCCAATCGTCGTCGGCCCGGCGCCAGCCACAGCCGCCTGGTAGTAAGCGACCGTGCCGGGGCCCTGGAACGATGCGTGGGTGTAATCGACACCCGAGTCGATCACGGCCAGTGCCACGCCCTGGCCGGTGTTGCCGCCGGTGTTGACCGCCAGCGTGCCCAACAACTGCGGGATGGTCTGCGGCGCCGCCTGGCTCATGCGGTACACGCCGGCCGGGCCAACTGCCTTGACGCCAGGCAGACGGGCAATCTGGGCAATGCGCGACGGCGCGACGTCGATGATGGCGCCGTTGAAAGCGTATTCGGTGGTGTTCTGCAACCGGGCGCCGAGCGCGGCGAGCGCCTGGAGGCGAGGCGCCCTGGAAGCGCGCAGGGTCTGGCTGTACTGCGCCATCTCGGCACGGTCTGCCAGGTTGTTTGCGCGCAAGCCCAAGCGCGACGCAACGGCCGCCGGTTCGTTGAACTGCACGATCACGCGCACCCTGCCGTCGGCGCCAACCGACATCGACTGGTCAGCCTCGGCCAGCGTCGAGGACACCGTGCTGGACGCGGGTTGCTGCGCCAGAGTCCAAGCCGGGGTGGCCATGGCCATCGCCCTGGTCGGGGCGTTGCTGTTGCTGTTGCGGGCGGTCTGGGCCTGGGCCGCGCCCACAAGCGCCATGGCGCACGCAAGCGCCAGAAGCGTCGGAGCGGTCACAGGGAGAGCGCGGCGCGCGGCGGAGCAAGGTACAGAAGTCATTTGCACAAAAATCCCGTCATCAAAGTTGGAGTAGTGGGCCGCCAAGCCCGTCGAGGCGGGCCAAGGTGCTGAGAGCGAGACCGGCCGACGCATGTTTGCCGGTTGAAATCACCAACTGTGGATCATGGTGGGCGCAAGGCTCGCTCGCAAGATCCGGACCGCAGGGTTTGTACGGAACGCCGAGACTGCCCCCCGCGACTGGGGGGGCGCACCCGCGACCCAAACGCACGGCAGCTTCAGTTGTTTGAGGTGAGGTTGCCGTCGATAGGTAAGGTGGATAGGCTGCCAATTCAGGCCATCGACGCCCAACCGCGACGGCGGGGCCAGCAGCGAATATCGCCTCATCGCCTGCTCGGGAGATTCCGGTAGCGGGCTTTCGACCAACTTCATCGGGACGCCAGAAGTCGGTTCCCTCGCGGTTACGGTTAGCGATGAAGTTTGACCAACTGATACAAGGCCACCCTGCTACAAAATCGAATGATGGACATTGCCCTGCTGCCCCTCGTTCCCCAGGCGCCGCTGCCCTGGCGCGCGAGCGCCGCCTTGCGAGCCGAAGTGCCGCACGGCTACGGCGTACAAGAGCAATGCCTGCCATTCACCGCAGCTTGCGCGCTGGGCCTGCTGGTGCCCGCACCGTTCGACTTCGGCCTGTGCGCCGAGAGCGAGGTCCCGCCGGGCGGACTGGCATTCGCGCCGCCACAGGTCGCAACGCTAACTGGTGACGGACGGGTGTTCTACATCGTCGATCACCCACCCAGCCGGTTCAAGGGAAATTTGTTCGATGCTGACCCGCTGCCATTCCGCGACGAGCAGGGGCGGCTGCTCGAGATGCGCCCGCAACAGCCCGGCCTGAGTTTCATGGACCGGCCGGACCAGGCTGGTTTTTTCAAGCTGCACTTGCCCTGGGTGCTGCGCACGCCACCCGGTGTCGACAGCCTCTTCTGTGCGCCGTTGAACCGGCCTGCGCCACTGGACCTGCTGGACGGCCTGGTCGAGACCGACTGGTACGCCCACCCGGTGAACCTTGTGGTGCGCCGCCCGCCCGCAGGCGCGCTGCACGTGCGGCGCGGCGAGATCGTCGCGCAGGTGCTGTTCATCGACCGCGCAGCGCGCCGAGTCGAGCCGCGCGTGCTGGATACCGCCAGCGACGAAGCCGTTGCGCTGCGCGAAGAACTGCGTGCGTGGTTCGTTGCGCACCACGCCAACCGCAGTGCTTACCGCCGGCTGGCTCGCAGCCATGCGGGAACGGTGCCGAACCTGGCAGACGACGGGGACTGAACGAGGCAGCCCAAGCTTGCTTTGGCTGTGCGTTTGCGGCCCCTGACCGCCACGATCAGGTCAGGCCAGCGCGGGGTGTAAGCGCCGGCTGCACCCGGTCAGCGGGACAGAACTGGGCCGCCACGCTGAAGCGCGCGGCATGGAAGTTCATCACCTGCTTGCCGGCGCGGATGCGGATGCGATAGCCGGGCACCACCGCTTGCGTGTACACCATCTCTGGCTGCGGACATCCGCCGGAACCGTCGGGCCAATCAACGGCAGCGGCGTCGATCACGCTGATCTCGTTGGGTGGTCGGCCGCTGAGCTTTTGAGCTTGCGCCAACGCTGATTGCACAAGCGCCTGCAGCGTGACAGGGGTCGGTGGAGCTTGGGCTATCACAGTCGATCCTTCCGTCGGCTTCGAGGCGGCTGCCCCGTCGGTGTGAGGAGCTGTCGGGGTGCTGCAAGCCAGGCAGGGCAGTACCAGCAACAGCGCGAGGAGATTTTTTTGCTTACGCATGACCGTATCGAAGCTGCAGGTCGCGATGCCAAGTCGGGCAACGCAAGGTTGTGTGGTGTTCAACTGCTCGCACAGGACGGATTAACTGGGCCCGAAAACCAAACAAGGGGCCATGAGGCCCCTTGTTCATGCTGCGAGCGGCTTTGCGCCGCTCAAGAGAAGCTCAACCTGTCAGCGCATTCCCTTGAAACCGGCTTCGATGATGATCGGCACGCCCGTCGTCGAAACTGCTGCCGGCGTGTTGTCGATGAAGATCTGCGTCGTGCCGAGGATGCCGACGTTCGGCGGGTTGGTGACTTCAACCAAGCCGAGGTAGCGTCCGCCCGGAACCACATTCCAGGAGATTGCGATCGAGGCGGTGCCGCCAATCACCGCGTTCGCCGCACCGAAGGCCCTGAGCGTCGTCGCCGGACCGCCTGCCACCCACGTATTGATGACCGTGTTCTTGGCGCTTCCACCGGTGAAGAAACCAACCACGCAGGCACGGTAGGTTCCCGCAGTGGGGTTCGACACCGAGATCAACTCGTCAGTGGTGAGCCCTTCGGCTCCCCCCACTTGTATGCGAGTGGCCCCGTCAACGCGGTAGAGATACAGGTCAATGTCGGTCGCTGAACCACCCTGCGTTTCGCTGTTGAACGACTGGGCGCGAACGATCTTGGTGCCAGCGGGCACATTGAAATCGGCAGCGCACTGCTCGGTTGACGGCGACCCGTTGACGCTGGCGGCGGTACGGGTGGCTGGTGCCATTCCGATGGGGGTTATCCGCATCGGGCCGCTGAAGCCTGTGGCCACGCTCCAAGTCCGCGTGCCGACTGCGCGCGTGTCGGCTACCGAAGTCAACCCGGTGAACCGCGTAAACCGCACGGTCAGCGGGCTGCGCAGCACGTTTTGACCATCGCTGCGGGTCCAGGTGACGTTGCCGAACGCGTAGACGTTCGGCAGAGCTGTGGTCGCTGTGGCCGTCACCATGAAGCTGGCCGACTGCCCAGCCGCAAGCGTCAAGCTGCTGGGACTGACGACAACGTTGTAACCAACGAGGCTGGCAGAGGCGTTGAAGGTCTGCGACACCGTGCCCCGGTTTGTCAGCGTGCGCGTGAACGTGGCTGCGCCGCTGGCGTTGCCCCGGGTCATGGACGCCACGTTCAATGACGAACCGCCACCGGGAAGCGCACCGTTGTAATAGGCCAGATGGTCGGCGTTGGTCGTGTCGAACACCACCGTGGTGTCGAGCGCAGCATTCGGATTGGCATGGCCGGCGCCGTAACCCCAGGGGCTCGGGTCGGAAGTGGTGTTTGCCAACCTGACACTTTGCGAAGCACTGGTCATCAGCGCCGACTTGATCGCGTAAGGTGTCCAGGTCGGGTTGGCTTGACGCAGCAGCGCACCCATGCCGGCAATGTGCGGGCTGGACATTGAGGTGCCGGAGATCATGTCGTACCACGGGGTTGCGGCAGCGAGATTGCCGCCTGCGATGGCATCACGCTGAGCCTGGGTCAGGCCGCGGTTGGCGAAGGCGGCGATGATGTCCGTACCCGGCGCGGTGATGTCGGGCTTGAGCATGTCGGCGTCGGCCTGGTTGGGGCCGCGCGACGAGGTGTCTGCCATCACGGGCGCGTTCACTCCGGGCTGCTGGACGCCACCCGTGATCGACGCGGTACCGACGGCGTTGGCCACCGCCTTAGGGTAGTCGACAGCCAACAAGTGCACGGCCGGCAGGGCCGCTGAGACGGTGAACAGCGTATTAACCGATGCGCCGTTGGCCGGAGACGGCAACACGCCCGCCGGGATGTTCTGGAAGATCACTGCGGCGGCGCCAGCGTCTTTGGCGACCACGCCTTTGTTGACGAAGGCGTTGCCACCGCGGTAGCAGACCAGGATCTTGTTCGCGACCTTGATGGGATCTAACGCGGCAGCGTTGGTCGATGCTGGTGCAAGCGCGCGGTCAGGACCGTTGTTGTAGCAGCGCGCCAGCGCGATCTTGTCGGCATCAGACAGCGAGGCATAGGTGTTAACACCCGCGTTGATCGACAGGATCACGTTCCTGGAAGGAACACCGGCCGTCTGGAAGGACGGACCGCTGGCGCTGCTGCCGTCGCCGTAGTTGACTGTGGCCACCGTGAAGCGGTCGTGTGTCGAATTGCCGACGGTCATGATCCACGGGCTGTTGTGCGCCACAGTGGACGCGTTGCCCGGGAAAACGTTGCTGTTGCCCGCCGAGGCGGCCACGAACACACCCGCGAACGCGGCGTTGCGGAAGGCCGTCTCGATCGGATCGGTGAAGCTGGTGCGGCTGCCGCTGATCGAGTAATTGAGGACATCGACACCGTCGGCCACGGCCTGGTTGATGGCCGAGAGGCTGTCGGCGGTGAAGCAGCCCGAAGGGGCAACGCCAGGTCCATTGACACCGACGTAGCAGGTCTTGTAAGAGGCCACCCGGGCGCGCGGGGCGATGCCCGCGACGCCGGAAATCATGATGGAGCCGCCGACGTTGCCGTCAACGTTCTCATTGCCGCCCGAGGTGGACAGCGTGTGCGAACCGTGGCCGTCGGAGTCACGCGGCGAATCGATGTACTCGAAAGACCACCAGTTGGCAGGGGGAGTATTTGCCTTCCAGCCCGCATTGAAGAAGCGCGCGCCAATGAGCTTGTTGTTGCACATCGCGGCGGTGAAGCCCAGGCCGGTCTGGCAGCTTCCGGTCCACTTCGCCGGGGGCGGGCCGTACACCTGTGTGCCCGGCTCGTAGTACGGCACGGGCTTGTTGGTGACTGGGTTGATCTTGTCCGAGAACGAAGGGTTCTCCGGCCAGACACCACCGTCGATGTGGCCGATGATGACGTTCTCGCCCTTGATGCGGCGGCCTTGGCTGTCGAAACGGTTCCACACACCTTTAATTGGGTCCGTCAGACCCAAGAAGGTCGGTGTGGTGCTGGTGGTGAGTTGCTGCGCGACGTCGGCGTTGATCGCCACCACGCCGGGCGTGTTGGCGAGCTTGCGCACTTCGGCCTCGGTCAGTTTGGCAGCGAAGCCGTTGAAGGCCACGCCATAACGGGCGTAGATCGCTGCGTTGGGCACAGCAAGGGCCGCCAGGGTGCTGGTCTTCCTGTCCAGATAAGCCATGTAGGCCTGAACGTCAGAGGCATTGACGTTGAAGCGCTGGCCGGCGGCTGGCCGAGTGGCGGCCAGCCCGGCGACGCCGCCGTTGTAGCTGGCGGCTGGGTCGCCGGCGAGCTGGATGATGTAGCCCCTGCGGGCGTCTTGTGCCATCGCGGCCGAGGCGACAGCGGCCAAAGCCAGGCTCAGTGCGAGCGAGCGAAATGTCATGGATGACTCCTTGGAATTAGTGACTCAACGGGCCGCGCGACGACGCGTCACGGCCAATGCCGCCAGGCCTAGACCGGCGAGAAGTACGGACGACGGCAAGGGCACGTTGTTGAAGTCAATGTTGTCAATGGCGAATTGGGCTTGGTTGCTGGCCGGCCAAAAGCAGGCGTTATTGGCGCCATACAGGCACGCAGCAACCGTGACCGTGCGCAACGCGGCGGCCGGCGCGGACGGGCCGAAACTGGCCGTGCGGAAGGCCCAGTCGCCATTCATGTCGGCAATGCCGAAGTCGAAGCTTGCGACGCCCTCGGCGCCAAAGATGTCGGTCCAGAAGGCAAAGATTGCGCCGGGGCTGAGGCCGTTGGGCACCGTCACAGGCGGTATGAAGCCGAAGCTGAAACTGGTCAAGCGAAACGACGGTGCGATCTCGGACATCATCACCAAGAAGTTGTCGTTCAGGCCGGCGTAGAACTGAGTCGCGTTGCCAGTGGGTGCGTTGCTGAACGTTGACAGCGTGGCCGATGTGTCAACAAGACCGAAACCTGGCTGCAATACGCCTTGAAAGGGCCCCGCTGGGACAGCAAACGACATCCCACCAGACACGAAACTGTCACCCGGCCCAAACAAATTAGGGGCAACATCGTCAAAGGTCACAACGGCTGCATGCGCCGGGAGGCACGCCATCGCGCTCAGCGCACCCGCCCACAACCATGCATTCCAAATCAGCTTTTTCATCTCAACACCTTTGATCGAATTTGTAGGGGACCACCCGCGAAGCCATCGACGAACCTGCGGCAGGCACAGCGAACCGATGGCTTGTGAGACTAACTTCACACGTTGCGAGGCTAGACTCGTTGCAAGGTGAAGTCAGCCCCCGCAGTTGCAGGGGATCGTATTCCCTAGTACCGCTGGGGCTGTACAACAGCGGTCCATCTGCGCGCGGGCTGCGGCAGGTCTGAATCGATCGCGGGCTTCGACCGACTTGGTTCAGTCCAACTTGCCGTGGCAAGCCTTGTACTTCTTCCCGCTGCCGCAGGGGCATGGGTCGTTGCGGCCGACCTTGGGCACGGGCACCTCGCTGAGCAGGCCGGTGTCGGCCATCTGCGACACGCTGCCATCTTCGGTAGGCGCGGAGTAGGTGACGTTGGAAAGCTGCCCGGCCTGCGCCGCCAGCGCCTGCGCCGCCTGTGCGGCTTCTTCCTGGCTCTGGATGCGCACCGTCATCAACAGACGCGTAACGTCCAGCTTCACCACGTTCAACAGCTGCGAGAACAGCTCGAAAGCCTCGCGCTTGTATTCCTGCTTGGGGTTCTTCTGCGCGAAACCGCGCAGGTGAATGCCCTGGCGCAGGTAGTCGAGCGCAGCCAGGTGTTCGCGCCAATGGCTATCGATGGACTGCAACAGCACCATGCGCATGAAGGGCATGAACTGTTCGCTGCCGACCTGTGCAACTTTCTCGGTGAACTGCGTATCGGCCGCGGTCACGACCCTGGCGACGATGTCATCGTCGGTGATGCTGTCACTGCCTTCAACGGCCGACTTCAGGTCGATCTCAAGCTGCCATTCGTCCTTGAGCGTGCGCTGCAAAGCGTCCAGGTCCCACTGCTCTTCCAGACTTTCTACCCCCACGTAGGTGCGCACGACTTCGGTCATGGCGCTATTGCGCAGGTTGGTGATCTGCTCGTCGAGGTTGGCCGATTCCAGGATCTCGTTGCGCTGCTGGTAGATGACCTTGCGCTGGTCATTGGCCACGTCGTCGTATTCCAGCAGCTGCTTGCGCACGTCGAAGTTGCGGGCTTCCACTTTGCGCTGCGCGCCTTCGATGCTGCGGTTGACGATGCCCGCCTCGATGGCCTCACCCTCGGGCATGTTCAAGCGGTCCATGATGGCGCGCACGCGGTCGCCGGCGAAGATGCGCATCAGCGAATCGTCCAGGCTCAGGTAGAAGCGGCTGGCGCCAGGGTCGCCCTGGCGGCCCGAGCGGCCACGCAACTGGTTGTCGATGCGTCGGCTCTCGTGGCGTTCTGTGGCGACGATGCGCAGGCCGCCAGCGGCCTTGACCTGGTCGTGCAGCGCTTGCCACTCGTCTTTGAGCTTCTGCGCGCGCTCGTGACGTTCGGCTTCGGACAAGGCCGCGTCGGCCTCCAGAAACTGCACCTGTCTTTCAACACTGCCGCCCAGCACGATGTCGGTGCCCCGCCCTGCCATGTTGGTGGCGATGGTGATGACCCCGGGCCGCCCGGCCTGGGCCACGATCTCAGCCTCTTTGGCGTGTTGCTTGGCGTTGAGCACCTGGTGCGGCAGGTCCGCCTTCTTCAGCAGTTCAGAGATGAGCTCGGAGTTCTCGATCGACGTCGTACCCACCAGCACCGGCTGGCCCCGTTCATGGCAGTCGCGAATGTCGCCCACCACGGCGTTGTACTTCTCAGGCGCCGTTTTGTAGATGAGGTCGTTGTCGTCCTTGCGGACGGTCGGCCTGTTCGGCGGGATCACCACCGTCTCCAGGCTGTAGATTTCCTGGAACTCAAAGGCCTCGGTGTCGGCCGTGCCCGTCATGCCACCGAGCTTGGTGTACATGCGGAAGTAGTTCTGAAAGGTGACAGAAGCCAACGTCTGGTTTTCGCTCTGGATGGCGACACCTTCCTTGGCCTCGACAGCCTGGTGCAGACCGTCGCTCCAGCGCCTGCCCGTCATCAGGCGGCCCGTGAACTCGTCAACGATGATCACTTCGCCGGCCTGCACCACGTAATGCTGGTCGCGGTTGTACAGCCGGTGCGCGCGCAAGGCCGCATACACGTGGTGCATCAGCACGATGTTGGCGGGGTCGTAGAGGCTGGCGCCTTCAGCCAACAGCCCGGCTTCGCCAAGCAGCCGCTCGGCGTTCTCGTGCCCGGCTTCCGTGAGGTAGACCTGGTGCGTCTTCTCGTCGACCGTGAAGTCACCAGCGTCGATCACGCCTGCGCCGGTGCGCAGGTCTTCTTCGCCGATCTGCTTTTTCAGCTGAGGCACCACGGCGTTGATGCGGACATACATCTCGGTATGGTCCTCGGCCTGGCCAGAGATGATCAATGGCGTGCGAGCTTCGTCGATCAAGATGGAGTCCACCTCGTCAACGATGGCAAAGTTCAGGCCCCGGGCGACACGGTCGGTTGTCGCCGTGACCATGTTGTCGCGCAGGTAGTCAAAGCCAAATTCGTTGTTGGTGCCGTAAGTGATGTCGGCGGCAAACGCGGTCTGCTTCTCGGCACGGTCCATGCCGGGCACGTTCACACCCACGCTCAAGCCCAGAAAGTTGTAGATGCGGCCCATCCACTCAGCGTCACGGCGGACCAGATAGTCGTTGACAGTGACCAAGTGCACACCCGTGCCGGTGAGTGCATTCAGGTAGATGGGCAACGTGGCCATCAGGGTCTTGCCTTCGCCAGTGCGCATTTCGGCGATCTTGCCTTGGTGCAACGCGATGCCGCCGGAAAGCTGCACGTCGAAATGGCGCATCTTCAACACGCGCTTGCCGGCTTCACGCACCACCGCAAACGCTTCGGGCAAGAGATCGTCCAGCGGCGTGCCAGCGGCCAGGCGAGCGCGAAAATCGTCGGTACAGGCGCGCAGCGCCGCGTCGTCCAGGGCTTCGTACCGCGGCTCCATGGCGTTGATCTTGTCGATCGTGCGCCGGTAGGTGTTCAGCAAACGGTCGTTGCGGCTGCCGAATAGTTGGGTCAGGATCTTGGGGAGCATGCGGCTGGTCGTTGCTGAAGGTGGGTGAAACGCCTGCGGCCCGGCGGGTCCAGGGCGGCGGCGCCTGAACGGCGCAGGTGCCGCACAGGGCAAATGGGGTTGGCTGCGCGACGATCAAGCCAGGGCACCGAACACCCGGAAACATCAAGCCGGGACTGCTCGCGCTGACCGAAAAAAGCCTGTGATCGTAGCATCGGCAGCGCCGCAAACGACCGCATTGGGACCCTGCTGGTCCGTGCAGTGACGCGGCTCCTGAAGCACGCCCGGGGTTAACGCAGACACGTCTGGTCTGACGCGCCTGGACCTAGCGACGTTGTGAGGTTTCCCGCCGTTGGGTGTCGGGCTGCGTACTGGCCAGAAACCGGGCAGGGTCTTGCGGGGCGCCGTCCAACAACACTTCAAAGTGCAGGTGCGGGCCGGTGGAACGGCCTGAGTTGCCCACCCGCGCCACCAATTGCCCACGTTTGACCAAGTCCCCCAGGGCGACTTCGATGCTGTCGCAGTGTGCGTATCGCGTGACTACCCCATTGCCGTGATCGATCTCCAGCACACGGCCATAGGCCGGGTGGAAGTCAATGGCCACGACGATGCCACCGGCTGCGGCTTGTATGGGTGTACCCACATCAGCGGGAAAGTCCAGGCCGGTGTGCAGCGCCATCTGGTTGGTGAACGGATCAGCGCGAAAACCGAATCCCGAACCGGCCGGGCTCTCCACGGGGGCTGAACTGGGCAGCATCAAGGCCCGTAGCCGCGCTTCGAGCAACCGCGATTCGAACAGCGTGAATACGCCGGAGCTGTGATCGGCCACCTCGTCCAGCCGCGCCACCTCGGTGCTGAGTTGAGCAAGGGTGCCCGCCGCCAGTGCCGCTTGCACGTACGGCCCGCCGCGCCCGCCGCTGTCGACTCGACGCAGCTGTTTCAACTCGTCAGGCTTGACACCTGCCAGGCCTGCGACACGGTCGCCCATGGCTTCGAGATTGATCAGTTTGGCCTGCATCTCGCCGACTCTTTGGGCGATGGCGTCGAGGTTCTCGCGCATGAATCGGTCACGTTGAGCGATCTCGTCTCGCACCACCAGCTTGACGATCTGGCTGACCACGGGCCAGCCCTCGCGCGCTGCTTTCAAGAACACGAAGTGGTAGACGGCGCCAGACGCCATCATCAGCCCGAAAGCTGCGAGCAACGACGCCAGAACAAGTTGCCTGCGCGACAGGTGCAGGACCCGCGTGCGTGCCATGCTGCCATGGGTGATGAGCAACTGCATCGCTAGACTCCTTGCATGTCGGACCCGCACCGCGCCAGCCATCGACCAAGCCATCCCACGGGAGGCTTCAAGCTGGGCGGCGCGATGGCGGGCAATGAAACCCTGGCGGGGTTGTTGGAACGGGTCGCGCAGTCGCGCCTGCGCCTGGCAGCCATTGCCGACCTGCTGCCCGACGGTTTGGCGGCCACCACGCGGGCCGGCCCGCTGGACGCTGAGGCCTGGCTGCTGCTGGTGGACAACGCTGCGGCGGCGGCGAAACTGCGGCAACTGCTGCCAACCTTCGAGTCCCGACTGAAAGAACGCGGTTGGACCGGGCCGCCGGTCAAGGTGCGCGTCCAGGTGCGGGCCTGATGTCGGCAGGCCCGATGGCACGCCCGATGGCAAGTGCGATGGCAGACATGACAGTTCATCACAAGAGCAGGCCGTGATAGCGGCCTGACAGGCTGGCCTGCAGGGGCAGACCAAAGTGCGCGTGGTGCCGGCTGTCCGAATCGAACGGACGACCTTCCGCTTACAAGGCGGGTGCTCTACCAGCTGAGCTAAGCCGGCGCGGGGAATGAATTGTAGGAGGCTGTTCGGCCGGGCTCAGCGCTTTCCAGGCCAGCCCTGGTTGCGGGAATCGTGCCCGCAGCGATGGTCCTGAATCCGCTGCCTCTTCACTTGATGCGTTTGAGCGAAGGGCGGGCGCCACCCGGCGACGTGGGCTGTGGTGGCTCGTCGATCGGTGATTCTTCTGGCGGGCTGACAGCAGCGCTGCCTTTGGCCAGCGACAACGCCGCAGTATCGGCGCCGGGTGGCCCCACCATGCGCAGCCCACGCACTGCCGGCGCAGTACCACCGGGATTCGCCGCGATGGCGCCCGTGCCCCTGTCGGTTGGCACCGGGAACGCCATGCCTTGGCCGTTTTCGCGGGCGTAGATGGCCACGACATGGTCTACGGGCACCTGGATGTCGCGCGAAGAACCACCAAAGCGGGCTTTGAACTCGACAAACTCGTTACCCAGGTTCAATGCCGTGGTCGCCTCAAAACCGACATTCAGAACGATCTCGTTGTTCTTGACGTACTCCATCGGTACCTGAACCGAGGCATCAACATAGACCGCGATGTAAGGCGTGAAGCCGTTCTCCGTGCACCACTCGTGCAACGCACGCAACAGGTACGGCCGCGTGGACGTACCTTGGTTGTCGCCAGCCATGCTGATGGACATGTCAGTCTTCTTGTCAAATGGACGCTGCCGAACCGGCATCACCGGGCCGCTGGGGTTGCCCCGCTGTTGGGCGGCGGCTCAGCCGCTTCGGGGGCTCCCGTTTACTTGCGCATCACCTTTTCAGAAGGTGTGAGTGCCTCGATGTAGGCCGGGCGCGAGAAGATGCGTTCGGCGTACTTCAACAGAGGCACGGCGTTCTTGCTGAGATCGATGCCGTAGAAGTCCAGGCGCCACAACAACGGCGCGATGGCCACGTCCAGCATGCTGAAGTCATCGCCCAGCATGTACTTGTTCTTCAGGAAGATGGGCGCCAACTGGGTCAGCCGGTCGCGGATCTGGTCGCGGGCCTTTTCGAGCTGCTTCTCGGTCGCCTTGACACCCCGGCCTTCCAGCAAGTTGACGTTGCTGAAGAGTTCTTTTTCGAAGTTGAACAAGAACAGCCGGACGCGCGCACGCGCTACCGGATCGCCTGGCATCAATTGCGGG
>Ga0105048_10006092_pt1 | contig 19438 bp, 16 predicted proteins | sample MAT05_FD_78382 | JGI IMG/M metagenome (GOLD analysis project Ga0105048, IMG submission 78382) | Freshwater microbial communities from Lake Fryxell liftoff mats and glacier meltwater in Antarctica - MAT-05 | ecosystem: Environmental > Aquatic > Freshwater > Ice > Liftoff microbial mat | place... | reverse complement strand
GCTCCTTCGTTGGCGCGCTGCAGGCCGCAGGCTACGACGACAGCCTGTCCATCGAGAATGAGGACTGGGACCTCCCCCCGGACGATGCGATCCCCTTCGCAGCCGCGACACTTCGCGCCGCGATCGCCACGAGAGTGGGCATCCGATGACCGGTGGATCCGGAGTCACGAACGGCACACCGCCGCTGCGGATCGCCATGATCGGCAGTGGCCTGATGGCCAAGTCGCACACGCTCGCGTACCGCAACGTCGCGACCGTCTACGGGCAGGTTCCCTTCGCGCCACGCCTCAGCCTGCTGGTCGATGAGACCGAGGAGCTTGCATCGGCCGGCGCCGTTGCCCTCGGCTACGACCGCTGGGCGACTGACTGGCGCGAGGCCATCGATGATCCGGCAATCGATGTGGTCGACATCGTCACGCCCAACTGGCTGCACCTTGACATCGCCCTTGCCGCGCTCGGGGCGGGCAAGCACGTCTATTGCGAGAAGCCCCTGGCCCTGACCGCCGTCGACGCGCGTCGGATGGCAGATGCCGCTGCGGCCGCCGGAGTGACGACACTGGTCGGATTCACCTACCTGAGCAATCCGGCGATAGCCCTCGCCCGAGAGCTCATCCAGCGCGGCGATCTGGGTGCCATCTGGACGGTGCGCGGCAACTTCTCGCTCGATGCGGTCAGCGATCCGGAGGTGCCCTTCACGTGGCGCTTCGACCGCTCCCGGGCAGGATCAGGCGCCCTCGGTGATCTTGGGGCGCATGTCATCGCCCTGGCTCAGTCGCTGATCGGCCCGATCGCATCGGTCAGCGGCCAGACCTCGACCTTCATCGCAGACAGGCCCGAACCCGCCGGTGTGTTCGGGTACGGCACGGCGGCTGCCGCAGGCGGTTCACGACGCAAGGTCGAGAATGATGATGTGACTCATTTCATGGCGCGCTTCCAGGATGGTGCCAGCGGCCTGTTCGAAGCGAGTCGCGTCGCCACGGGACATGCCTTCGACCTCGCCATCGAGATCGTCGGCAGCAAGGGTTCTCTGCGCTTCGACCAGCAGGCGGCCCACACATTGGGCCTCTCGCTGCCAGACGTCGACGGCGAGCTTCGTGGCTTCCGGGAGGTGGCCGTGGGCCCGAACCACGGCGACCACGGACGGTTCTGGCCCATCGCCGGCGTGCCACTCGGATTGCACGAACTCAAGGTCATCGAGGTGCACGAGCTGCTCCAGGCGATCAGCCAAGGCAGACCGGGTCTCCCGGGCTTCGACGAGGGTGCCAGCGTCAGTGCCGTGCTGGACGCGGTCGAGCTGTCGGCGAAAGAGCGTCGTTGGGTCGACGTGGCCTGATCACCGCGTCTCGCGCGTGCACCCTGGGGCGGGCGCCTCCTGGCGCATGCACCCTGGGGCGGGCGCCTCGCATACTGGGGCGGGCGCCTCGCATGGAAGTCCGCCTGAGGCCGCACGCGTGCCGCGTCGGCCGCTTGAGCGGCCTCAGGCTGGGGTGCGACCGTCGACGATGGCCTCCAGGGCGTCCAGGGTGCGATCCACCTCTTCGGCGGTGTTGTAGTGCACGAACCCGATTCGCAACAGGCCACCCGACGCGGCCAGACCCAGGCGTTCGATGAGTGCCTGGGCATAGAAGTGGCCGTCCCAGGCGAAGATGCCGACACGCCCGAGTGCCTCGGCCATCTCGTGCGGCGTCCGCGTCCTGCTCGTGAGGCCGAAGGTGGGCGTCCGCTCCGCGACCCGCTCCGGGTCCCGGATGCCCCACAGGTGCAGCTCGGGGATGGCCGCCACTCCCGCCATGAAACGCAATGACAGCGCCGTCTCATGCGCCTCGATGCTGCCCATGGCGGCCAGCAATCGTTGTCGTCGGCCGAGTCCCGCGTCGAGGCCCAAGTCGGCGAGGTACTCGATGGCCGCGCCGACACCCGCGATGAGCTCGAAGGCGGGGGTGCCGGTCGCGATGGGGCTGTGGGCCGGACGGACCTTGTACGCCGGCAGGTCCTCGATGACCCCTGGCCGCGCCCACAGGACACCGGCATGGGGCGCGAACCACTTGTAGGGTGACGTGACGAGCAGGTCGGCACCGAGCGTCATCACGTCCACTGCCCGATGCGGCACGGAGTGCACGGCGTCGACGAACACCAGTGCGCCCTGTGTGTGCGCCAGCTCCGCGATCCGGGTCACGGGGTTGATGGTCCCCAGGGCGTTCGACGCCATGCCCACGGCGACCAGCCGAGTGCGTGGACCCATGGCGTCCGCCAGGCTGTCAAGGTCCAGGGTGCCGTCCTCGGACCGGATGTCGACAGTGCGCACCACCAGGTCGCGGTCACCGGCGAGCGCACGCCAGGGCGACACGTTCGCCTCGTGGTCCAGGGTCGTGACCACCACCTCGTCGCCGGCGCCCAGGGTCGCGCCGATGGAACGGCTGAGGTGGAACGTCAGGGTCGTCATGTTGGCGCCCAGGTGGACCTCATCGGGTGAACCGGCGCCCAGCAGGTCAGCCACCGCCGCGCGGGTCCCGGCCACCATGGCTGCCGACTGCCGACTGGTCAGGAACGCGCCGCCGTCATTGGCATTCATCGTCCGGTAGTAGCCACTGACCGCGTCGATGACCCGCTGTGGCACCTGCGTACCGCCCGGCCCGTCCAGATAGATCACCGGACGACCGTCCTGTTCCAGGGCGAGTGCCGGGAACTGGTCCCGGAAGCGTGACGGATCGAAGACGGTCATGCGGCCCTCCCCAGGTCGAGCCGTCGCCGGACGGCGGCCAGCGTGGGCACTGCGTCCAGCCCCGGGCCCTCAACGATGAGACTGCCGACGGTCGCGGCAAGCATCAGGTCCCGACCCCTGCGCCCCGCCCCGGGCGCGCCCGCGACCCGGGCACACACCAGCGCCGCAAGCGTGGAGTCGCCCGCGCCGGTGGCATCCAGCTCGACCCGCGCCGGGACAGGCGGGAAGCGACGGCCGCTGACGCCTCCACCCGAACCACGTTGGAGCAGCAAGCCCCCATGGACCCCGGCCGTCAACAGGACCTCTACGGTCGGACGCAGCCAGGCCATGATGTCCGGCCAGGCAGGTCCGCTGCCCAGGTCGTTGACGCTGACGCCCACGATGTCCGCGCGGGCCAGCAGTGCTGATGGCCCGGGCACGAGTGGCGTCACCCGTTCGCCCGCCACCAGCCGACGCAGGATCCCCTGCCACGCGAACGCGACCTGCGTGGTCGCGGCTGGCTGTGCCGCCCAGACGTCCGGCAACTCACTGGCGACTGGGGCCAGGATCCAGGCTGGTGCCTCGCGCCAGGCGGCTGGTATCCCGTCGACCGGCATCGGGGTGCCGGGGTCGATGCTGGTCTGGATACGCCCCTCGCGGCGCTCCTGGTTGTGGAACACGGGACCGCTCGGCAGCTCGACCCGGATGAGCTCGACGCCTGCATCCAGGAGCAGGTCCAGCTCCCACGCGGTCGACGCCACCGTGTCCACGCCCACCAGCACGCCCGTCCGGATGCCCAACCGGGCACACGCGAGCGCGCCGTACGTCACGCCCCCGCCGAGGCGCCAGCCACGAGGGTCCGTGGCGTCGATGTCGCGCGCGGCACTGCCCGCGACCACGACATCCGGGATACCCGAGCGAACTGGATCGGCTGCCTGGGCCATCGGACCTCCGGTGTCACGGGCCACCTATACTCGATGGCGATGAGTCTTCGAGATGGCGAACAGGTCTGGTTCTACGAGCTCCACGAGGGCGACGACGAGCTGTACAGCGACGTCCTCCTGTACCACGACAACGAGTATGACGAACGGGAGATGCTGGAGTTGGTGCTGGAGTCGAGGACCGCGGTCCTCGACAGCTACACCGAGGACACCCTGGGTGAGGCGATCGCGAACGAGCTGGCTCGCCGGCACGGCTTCCTGGTCGTGGACGACACCCAGCTGCGGGTGGCCATCACGGTCTCGGCCCAGGAGGGCGAGACGGCTGTCGCCAATGTCGACCTGGGGCCGGTCGGCCGCGACGATGACGACGACCACCGAAGCCTGCTCATCGACATCGAGCCAGAAGAGCGGCTCTGGGGCACCGACTGACCTGACCCGCGGGGCAGGTCAGTCAGCTCGTGTGGCGACGGGCGGCCCGCTCAGACGTTGAACAGGATCTCGGCGACGTCTCCGTCCCGCATCCGGTAGGTCTTGCCCTCCGAGCGTAGCTTGCCGACCTTGCGTGCCTCGGCCGTGGAGCCCAGGGCGAGCAGGTCCTCCCAGCCCACGATCTCCGCCCGGATGAAACCGCGTGCCAGGTCGGAATGGATGGCACCCGCGGCGTCCTGTGCCGTCGCACCATCAGGGATGGTCCAGGCCCGGGTCTCGTCGGGACCCGCCGTGAAGAACGAGATGAGCCCCAGGAGCTGGTAGCTGAGGCGGATGACCCGCTCCAGGCTGGAGCCCTCCAGGCCGAGATCCTCGCGGAAGACGGCCGCCTCTTCTTCGGACAGCTCCCCGACCTCCATCTCGATACGCGCCGACAGTGCTTCCACCAGCGTGGCCCGGTGCCTGACCTTGCCGCTCACAACGGCCACGACCTCGCCAGCGCGCGCGATATCCGCCTCGTCGATATTGAGCAGCACCAGGACCGGTTTCTCGGTCAGGAATCGAAAGCCCCGGATGCGCTTGGCGTCGTCCTCTGACAGCTCCATGTCCCGGATGGGTCGCCCAGCTGTGAGCGCCGGCAGGATGCGCTCCAGGACCTCCTGCTCTCGTTCATTCGACTCGCGTTCCGAGGGCGTGCCGTGGCGGCCGCTGGTGCGCAGCTTGTCGACCCGCTTCTCGACCACGGTCAGGTCGGCGAGCACGAACTCCAGCTCCAGCCGCTCCACATCGCGCCACCCATCGACCGAGCCATCGGGATGCGGCACCGACGGATCCTCGAAGGCACGCACCACATGCAGCAGCGCGTCGGCGGTGCGCAGGCGCGCGAGTTGGTCGGCGGGGATATCCGCCGCAGCTGCACCGTCGGCGCTCAGTGGTGGCGCCGGCAGGTCGACGTAGGTGACGTCGGCCGGCACCTCCCGCTTGGGCTTGAAGCGCGCCGTGAGCTGCGTCAGCCGGTCATCGGGCACCTTGACCACGCCCGTGTTCACGGTCAGCCCGCCAAAGCCGCCCGTCTCGGCGTGGCCGCGGGTGAGCGTGTTGAAGACGGTGGTCTTGCCCGCTCGGGCGAGCCCCACGATCGCGATCTGCATCCGGTCTTAGTACCCCTTGGTGGTGTCGACGATATTCAGCAGCGGTTCCCCGGCGATGTACCGGATCAGGTTGACGCGGAACAGTTCGATGGTCCGATCGAGCACCCGTCCGCTGGTCCATGACGTATGTGGCGTGACGATGAGGTTGGGCAGACCATAGAGCGGCGAGTCCGGTGGCAGCGGTTCCTCCCGGAACGCATCCAGCACCGCACCTGCCATGGGTCCGTCCCGGAGTGCCCCGATGAGCGCCCGTTCATTCACCAGCCCACCGCGGGCCACGTTGATGAGCCACGAGCCCGGCCGCATCCGGGCAAGCATGCGGGCATCGAACAGGTCCGTGGTGTCGCCCGTGAGGGGCATGGCCAGGACGACCATGTCGCTCTCGGCCAGCAACTCCGGCAGCTGGTCCGGGCGCATGATGCGCTCGATGCCGGCCGTCGTCGCATCCGCGGGCCCTGCCGCTCCCGATCGGCGGATGGCGACCACGCGGGCTCCGAAGCCGAGCGACAGACTCGCCACGGCCCGACCGATGGACCCGAGACCGACGATGCCGACGGTGGTGTCGCGCATCTCCGTTGCCGGCAGCGGCTGCCACGTCCGCTCCCGCTGCAACTCCAGGAGCTGCGGCAACCGGCGGATGATGGCCAGGATCATCATCAGCACGTACTCCGCGATGGGATCGGAGAAGACCCCCCGAGCGTTGGTGATGACCAGGCCCCTGCCCGCGGCAGCGGGCACCAGCAGCCGTTCGACCCCCGCCGTCGCGGAGTGCACCCAGGCCAATCGTGGGGCACGCACCAGGATGCGCTCGAAGGTCGCTGCAGGGAGCGGACCGCGGAGCATGACCTCGAGGTCGTCGAGCGGGCCGTCAGCGAGACCCTCGAGGGAGATCGTGACCAGCCTCGCGCCGGGCGCTGCGGCACGGATGCGCTCCAGGTCGGCCTCCCGATATCGCGCCGAGAGGATGGGCGTGAGTGCGATCGCCGAGGGTACGCCGCGTGCGCCGGTACCCGGCATCAGGCGTCCGGGGTCATCTGGGTTCGGACCGGGGCGGTACTGCTGGTCGTCGCCCAGGCGCTGTCCGCGGCGCGCGTCGTGGCCGGGGGCCGGCCGTCGGCGCCCAGCGCCCCTGGCACGACGCGCTCGACCCATCGTCTGGGTTCATCCATCTCGGCGTCGGTAGGCAGTGAGGACGGACCGTCCCAGAGGTGACCGACCGCAGCATCACCGCCGGCGGCGAAGACGCCCGCCACGAACCGCTCGCCCCGCCGGTACTGCTCCATCTTCAGGTCGAGGCCCGTCAGGCGGGCGATGAGACGATCGATACCCCGGCGACGCTGCCGACGGCGGCCCTCGAATCGCTGCCGGATGCTCGCCACGTCCGGCAGGAGTCGCTCACCGACGTCGTCCATGACCCAGTCGCTGAACCCCTCCATGAGACTCATGACCAGCTGTGTCTCGCGCAGCAGGCCTCGCTGCTCGGGTGACATGAAGCCAGCCAGGGATCCCTCCGATGCCGCTGCGCGCCAGCGACGCAGCAGGTGCCGCAGGCCACCCGCCTGGATCTGTCGCGCCTCCCCGATGAGCCCACCGATCTGGCGCTCCAGGCGCTCCCGCAGGTACGGCCGAAGCCAGGGGTGTGCCTCCATCTCGAAGGCATGGGTCGCTTCGTGGAGCGCGATCCAGGTCCGGAACTCATCGATGGGGATATCCAGGCTCCGCGCCGTGGCGCGGATATTCTCCTCCACGAACAGCAGTCGCCCGGGCGCCTCCTCTGCGGACAGCAACGCGATGTCGTACTGGCCCAGCACCCGGGTACCCAGGTAGCCCAGCAAGAAACCGACCTGGCGGGTGGCCAGGAACCGGTTGGCCATCATGGCCACGCCAGCTGCGGGCGAGGCGCTGCGGCTGGTCAACGTGGCCGCTTCCAGATGCGCCATCAGGTCCCGGAAGACACCCGCGTTTGCCTGCGCCCAACCCGCGCGATCGACCACCGCGTGGCGCTCGACGACGCCCGGCAGCGCAGCGCCGAGTCGCTCCTCCAGCACCGGCACGATGCGTTCCATGGCCCGAGCATAGGCAGGTGCGGCACGCGCCAGCTCCGCGGCCGTGAGGCTGCCCGGCGCTGACCGCAACCGACGGGCCGCGATGGCATGCGCCGCGTCCCAGTCGACGACGCCCGTGGGTGCCGTGCGCGTCCCACGCTCAGCAAGATAGCGAGCGGCCAAGCCCGCACCGACCGCCACGCCCACCGCGGCGGCACGCGCAAGGTGTGCCCGACGCAACATCACCCCGGCTATGGCGGCCTGGCCGGTCATGCCCCTGCTCCACCGGACGCAGCGCCGACCGCGGCCGATGACAGTGCGACAAGACGGACCAGGTCCACGCGTGGTGCGGGGTGCCCGAATAGCAACGCCGTGGTCCGACGGAATGTATCCACGTCACCGGTCGTGAACAGCCGATGGACGGGCTCCTGGCCCAGCGGCGCGCCGAGCCCGTCCACCTCGAGCACCGCCGCGAGCGCCGACGCGGTCGCGGACGCGGAGTCGATGACAGCGATGGACGGCCCGACCGCACCCGCGATGACGCGGCCCAGCAAGGGGTAGTGGGTGCAGCCGAGCAGCAACGTGTCGATAGCCGGCAGGCTGGGGTCCAGGACCGGAGCCAGCGCCTCCGCAACAGCCTCCAGGACGTGCGCACCAGCGAGGTGGCCGGCCTCCACCAGTGGCACCAGAGCCGGTGTCGCGTGCGCCCGGATATCCGCGTCCGGGCGCTCATCCACGATGGCGCGTGGGTAGGCGCCGGACCGGATGGTCGCCTCGGTCGCGATGACCCCGATACGCCCATTGCGTGTGGCGGCTGCTGCCGCCACGGCGCCGGGCCGGACGACACCCAGGATGGGCAGGTCGCACCGTTGGCGGAGCGACGACAGGGCGACCGACGACGACGTGTTGCAGGCAACGACGATGGCCTTGACGTCCTGGCGCATGAGGTGGTCGAGGCACTCGGCGCTGAAGCGGACGACCTCCTCGTCGCGCCGCGGACCGTATGGCGCCCGGGCGTTGTCGCCGAGATAGATGGTGCTCTCCCTTGGAAGCCGGCGACGGACCTCCCGCAGCACGGTCAAGCCGCCGACACCCGAATCGAAGAGCCCGATGGGCCGCGGGTCGCTCATGGCGGCCTCACCACGAGCCGCCTCGATGACTGGAGCCCTGCGTCATCGGCCCGCGGCCACGCTCGCAGCCGGCACGGGGCGCGAGGTGAGCGCGGCTGCGATCCGGGCGATGTCCAGGCTGACCGGTGCGTTCGGCTCGACGAGCACGAAGGGCACGCCCTGGTTGTTGGCGTCCACGACCAGCCGGCCGTCGCTGGGGAGCGTGAAATCGGGGATCCGGCCCAGGCTCTCCACGACGACGCGCGGATCGATGCTGCCCGGCGCACCGGCCCGGTTGAGCACGTAGCAGACGCGCTCCATGGGGTACCCGATGGCCTCGAACGTCTGGGCCATGAGGCGGGAGTTGTGGACCGTGGTCCAGTCGGCGGTGACGAGGTGGATGATGATGTCGCTGGCATCGAAATAGGCCAGCACCATGTCATTGACCACGGTCGGCGTATCGATGATGACCACGTTGTAGACGCGCTTGAGCAGCGACAGCGTCTTCTCCATGTCCCGGACCGTGACCATCTCGGCCATCTCCACGCGCGGTGGCGCGAGCAGGATGTCGATGCCCGATGGGTCACGCCACACGACTTGCTCCAGATCCGCCTCGGAGACCCGGTCGGTCGGCAGCTGGAGCACGGAGGGCGCCGAATCGGGTACCCGCAGCAGCGCTCGGACATCCCCGAATTGGAGGCTGCCGTCGACCAGCGCCACCCGCAGGTTGGGCAGCTGGGCCATGGACACCGCGAGGTTGAATGCCAGCGTCGTCTTGCCCACGCCGCCCTTCGGGCCATAGACCACGAATGTGCGCGAGCTGGAGTCGGGCGATAGGGCCAGATGCTCCTGCTTGGCCGACTGGACCGCGGTCTTGAAGTCGTAGCCACTGAACGGCATGGACATGATGCGCACGATGCCCATCTCGGGCGTCACCTTGACCGGCCGCTGGGGCACAGTGATGAGGATGACGGGCAGGTCGACGCCGGCAGCACGGACCCGTTCCAGCAGCTGCAGGCCGCTCAGCTTGCCCTGGAGCAGGGAGTCGATCATGAGCACATCCGGGCGCAGCTGCGCGACCTGATCGAGCGCCTGGCGGCCGTCGGTCAGGACATCGAGTAGCTGCACCTGATCCTGAGCATGCAGCAGATTCCGGATGTACTGCGAGACCTGGGCTACGTCCTCGACCAGGAGCAGGCGAACGTGCGCTGCAGAGCCTGACACCGCGCGACTATACAGAAACAGCGATCAGGACGATCCGCTCGGATCCGGGCCCGAACGGGTTCGCCTGGTGGTCACCCGCGAGCAACTCGACCTCCAGGCCGGCCTCCGAGGCGTCCCGCGCCAGCTCACTCACGCCCCGCAAGGTCAGCCGGTCGACGCGCTGGGTACGCTCCACGGGCCCACCGTTGGCCGCGATGGTGTCATACAGGGTGGTGAGTGTGATCGTGGCATTCGCGGCGTCGTGGCGCGCGCTGGACAACTTGGTCACGAGCTCGCTCGTCTCGTCGTCCTGGCGGATCCAGTCGAGGGTGACCCGGCCATCGTAGGCGGCGAGCTCGGCGGCATCCGGCAGCAGCACGTCCACGATGGCGATACCGCCTGGTCGCAGGTGGGCAGCAAGGGTCCGCATCGCCTGCCGTTGGGCCTCTGCACCGTCCAGCAGCAGCAGGCTGTTGAGACCGATGAACGCAAGGCCGAACCGCGTATCGAGCGCCAGCTGCGTGAGATCCGCCTCGATGGACTGGAGGCTGCCCGCGGCCGCCCGACCGCGTCCCGCCGGCCGGCTGGCGGCCCATCGCTGGTCGGCACGCGCGAGCATCTGGGGATCGAGATCGACGGCGGTGACCTGATGACCGGCGAGCGCCAGTGGGACCGCGAGTCGGCCGCTGCCAGCGGCGAGTTCCAGCACCGGTCCGTCGGTCCGGTCGGCCATCGCCAGGTACAGGTCCAGGTCGCCGGGGTCGTCCAGCAGGTCCAGGTCGTAGTAGCGGGCAAGGCGCGCTGCGACCCGATGGGGGTCGGGGGTGTCAGCCACCACGATGCTCCTGCCACGCAGCAGCTACGAGCGATGGATCCTGCAGCAGGTCACTTGCTGTCTGGGCCACGAGCCTCGCGGCGAGCAACGTGACCTCATCCGCCCTGGGCAGCGCCGCGGCATCGCGGAACTCGATGGAGTGGCCCGCGACCCCGGCGTCACAGATGGCAAGGCACGGGTGGATGGCCGGCATCGCCAGGCTGACATTGCCCATGTCTGACGACCCTGCCAGCTCCGGCACCGGATGACCGTCCAAGACACCGGCCGCGACGAGATTGGCGGACCAGAGGCGCACCAGGACCTCGTTGTTGCGCATGCTCGTGGACCGCCCAGAGAACACGACGCTGCCCTCGCAGTCGGCGGCCAGGGCGGCGGCGGCTACGAGGGCAGAGAATCGTGTGCGCATCTGGTCATACGTGGTCGGGTCCGCAGCGCGGATCATGAACCGGGCGGCGGTCGTGGAAGGGATCATGTTCGCTGCACTGCCGCCGTCCGTGATGATGCCGTGGACCCGTGTCTCGGGCCGCAGCTGCTGCCGCCACAAGCCGACCGAGACGAACAGGCCGATCATCGCGTCGAGGGCATTCCGCCCCAGCCATGGATCGGACGCTGCGTGGGACTGGAGACCGGTGAATGTCACGTCCACATCCTCGCTGGCCAGCAGGATCACGCGTGTGTGCGTCAGGTCGCTGGGGTGGAACAGGAGTGCCGCGTCGATACCCGCGAACGCGCCGTCCTGCAACAGCATCTCCTTGCCCGAGCCGAGCTCTTCCGCGGGCGTGCCCAGGAACACGATGCGGCCCCGGATGTCGGGCGCCACCGCCGCGAGGGCGATGGCAGCACCGACACCGCTGGCAGCCATGGTGTTGTGGCCGCAGCCGTGCCCCAGGCCGGGCAGTGCGTCGTACTCGGCGAGGACGCCGATGCAGGGTCCATCCGCCCCGAGGCCACCGGCGAGGGTGCCGCGAACGGCCGTCGGCAAGCGTCCCACGCCTCGCTCCACGGTGTAGCCATGGGCCTCGACCAGGTCCGCCACGAGCGCCGCCGCGCGGTATTCCTCGAAGGCGACCTCCGGCTGGGCGTGGATGGCGTGCGACACGCCCAGGATGGCGTCCCGGTGCTCCTCCACGGCCCCCCTGATCCGGTCATGGAGGTTGCGCGCCGCAGCCGGCACGGTCATCCACGACCCCCGATACTCACGGGTATCTGCTCGTTCCGAACACCTGCCGTGGTGCCCGACTCGGGCAAGCGTACCCGATCGGCGGCGACCTTCCGTGCGGCCATGCCGCTGATGGTCTCCAGGACGCAGCGGTGGGCGACCATCGCGGTGACCTCTGCATGGTCGTAGGGCGGTGCGACCTCCATCACGTCCATGCCGCAGATGGGCACGCTGGACGCGATGCGCCGGACGGCACGCAGCAGCTCCCGGGTCAGCAGCCCGCCCGGTTCAGGGGTGCCGGTCCCCGGCGCCATGCCCGGGTCCACGACATCGATGTCGATCGAGAGGTACACCATGTCCGCGTGCTGCAGGACCTCGATGATGGCATCGTCCACGACCGCGTCGATGCCGCGCTCCTCCACCTCTCGCATGAGGTGCCAGCGCATGCCCTGGCCGCGCATCCACTCGAACACTGCCGGTGGCGGCCAGTAGCCGCGCAGGCCGATCTGAACCAGCGCTCGGCCATCCATCGCGCCCGACTCGATCAGCCGGCGCATCGGCGTGCCATGGCCAGCTCGCACGCCATTCTCGTCGTCCGCGGTGTCTGCGTGCGCGTCGAAGTGGATCATGCCCACACGGCGGGGCGCGATGGTCTGGGCCACTGCGCTGACCACGGGCCACGAGATGGAGTGGTCACCACCGAGGATCATGGGCACCGCGCCACTGGACATCACCTCCAGCACCCGCTGGAACGCTACCGCGTGGCCACGCTCCGGCCACGCCGGCACGATATCCGCATCACCGGCATCCACCACATCCAGGATCCGGAACGGTTCGACGTCCAGGGCCAGGGAGTGACCGCCGCCGGTGGAGGTGGCCTGGCGGATGGCTCGAGGTCCGAAGCGAGCCCCCGGCCGGTAGCTCACCCGATCGTCGAACGGGATACCCAGTATCGCGACATCTGGCGCGCGCCGGCGGAGCTCGGCCGTATCCGTGATGACCGGCCGGCCGCAATACGCGACGGCCCCGACATAGCCCGGGGCATCTCCCGGATCGGACACGGGAAAGTCGTGGTCCCAGCCGTTCGCGTGGCCATAATCGGACTGGGATCGAACGTCGGGTGGGGACATGACGCAGCCCTCGCGGGGCGCGTCGCCGGTTTCGCCGGGATCCAGCGGGACGCGCTCGCTGCATCGTACGCCAGCGCCCAGCCTCGGGTCATGGGACCTCCGTCGTATCGGCGACCGGACCCGTCAAGTGGCCGACGAGGGGCAGATCTCACGGTATGGGCAGTACCCGCAGCCGATCATGTCGGGCTTGGCGGGGAAGCTGCCGGACCGGATCCCGTCGGCGGCCTCGGACAACAGGCGTCGTGCCCGGTCGAGACGCTTGGGCTCCGGGGTGATCCGCCCGACGACCCCGCTGTCGAGGAAGTGGAGTTCCATGCGCTGCGGTAGCTCGCCCGTCTCGGCCTCCCATGCAAGGGCATACACCTGGAGCTGGAGCGAGTCCCGGGCACGCTCGTCCGCTCGATGCTGGTCACGGACGTCGCTCGACTTGTAGTCCGTGATGATGGCGCCCTCCGCAGACTCGTCCACACGGTCGTAGCGCCCCCGCACGATATCGCGGCCCAGTCGCACCTGGAAGCTGCGTTCCACGGCCACCGTCCGCCGAGCCGGATCGGGCACCGATGCCACGAGACGCCGCAGCGCCTGCTGTCCCGCCGCGAATCGGGCGTCCTCGTGATGGCGCGACAGGAATCCCTCACTGGACCAATGGGCGCTGAACGCATCCAGGACCCCGGCGGTGTCCAGTGGCCGACCGCGCAGCACGGCCAGATGCCACGCGGCCGCGGCCTGGTGCAGGGCATTGCCAAGCACCAGCGCATGGTGCGGCGGCGTCGGCACCCGCGCAACGTGGCGCAACCGGTACTTGAGGGGACAGCTGAGGTAGTCGTCCACTTGTGAGTGGCTGAGCGTCAAGGACCCTGTCGCCGGTACCGCTGCAGCGGCGACGCCCGCTGGGCCAGACACGGGCAGTGGTCGAAACACGTCCAGGTCGGGCAGGCGGGCTGCTGGCACTGAGGCCGGTCGATCGAGCGCCTCGGCGATGAACGGCGACGGTCGCCGGGTCCGGGCACCGGCAGACTCGACCGCATGGCTCAGGATGAGTTCGTCCCGGGCACGCGTCATCGCCACGAAGCACAGCCGCCGCTCCTCCGCGAACGGCGCTTCCTCCTGTGTCCGGCCGGTCCGCAGTGCCGACGGGATGGCCAGGCGATCCGGACGACCGCGCATCGGGAACCGGCCTTCGACCAGACCCGGCAGGAAGACCACCTTGAACTCCAGGCCCTTGGCCTTGTGGACCGTGAGCACCGAGACCGCATCCACGTGCGCGTCGAGATGATCTCCCTCTACCTCTTCGCCGGCATCCAGGAGCGCGCGCAGGTGCGGCAGCATGGTGGCCAGGCGCGGGTCGGCCAGCAGCGCGGAGCGCGAGCTGATGATCTCGAACAGGCGTGCGACGCGTCGAAGGGGGCCGTCATCTCCCCGCTCCGCGGCCGCCACGAGGCTGGAATAGCGACCACTCCGGCGCAGGTGCCCGTACAGGACGTTGCCCGCCGGCTCGACGTGCGAGGACTCGATCGCCGCCCGCACGTCTTCCACGAGCCGACCGATGGCCGACCGGGACGGACCGCTGAGCCGCAGCAGTCCAGGTTGCTCCAGCACCTCCCTGAGCACCGACCATAGCGACCGATGCCGCCGCGACGCCATCCCCAGCAGTGCCGTCAGATCCTCCCCGCCAAGGCCATATGGCTGGCCTGTGGCCATCGCATATAGATCCGTGGAGCTGTCCGGGTCCCCGACGACACGGAGGGTCGCCAGCAGGTCCCTGACCTCCGGCGCGGCCACGAGGCGGGTCGCGTTCGCGGTCCGCCAGGGCACGCCTTGCAGCTCCAGGCTGCGCAGGATGGGCACCGCATCCGAGTTGGTCCGCACCAGGATCGCGAACTCCGAGGCGCGTTCCCCGGAGCCGATGCGAGCCGCGATCTCCAGCGCGATGCCATCCGCCTCCTCGGCGGTGGTCCGGAACGCCATCTCACGCACCGGCATCGGACGCCGTGGGCGACGCCGAGGTCGAAGCCGCTTGTCCAGCCCGTGGCGCACCTCCAGGCGGTATGGGTCGTTGTGGCGGATGAGGCGCTGTGCGACGGCCAGGATCGGCGCGTGGGACCGATGGCTGGTGCGGAGCACGATGCGCTGCATGTCCGGGTCGTCGCCCAGATCCATGAGGTGCTCGCCCGCGGCGCCGCGGAAGGTGTAGATGGCCTGGTCATCGTCGCCCACGAGGGTCAGCTCCCGGTGCACCGCCAGGAGCCGGATGAGCTCCAACTGCACCTGGTCGATGTCCTGCGCCTCATCCACGAGCACGTACCGGAACCGGTCTGTGAGCGCTCCAGCCACAGATGGCCGCTCTCGCAGCAGGCGTGTGGCGAGCGACACCTGGTCACCGAAGTCCAGCAACCCTCGGTCCATCATCAGGTCCTGATAGCGGGCGTAGGCCGTCGCCAGCTCCAGTTGGCCTGCTGCCTCGTCCACGAGCGTGGCCGCTGCGATCCGCGAGGCGTCATCCGGAGCGCCGTTGAGCGCGGCCCGGGCACCGGCGTCCAACGCCGCGGCGTATCCCGCGAGCTGCTCTGGTGTCACGCCCGAGTCCTTGGCCCGTCCGAACAGGTCCGCCAGCGAGCCCAGGAAGCGGGTCGGGTCGCCCAGCGGCAGGTACCGATCCAGACCCAACTCGAACAGGTGCTCCCGCAGGAGCACCACCTGGTCCGCACGGCCGATGACCCGCGGTGCGTCAGGCAGGCCCAGCTCATGGCCGAACTCCCGGAGTACCTGGTCACCGAAGGCGTGGAAGGTGTGGATGGCCGACTCTGCCTGGCCGTATGGCACGAGGAGGTCGACGCGCGCCTGCATCTCCGTTGCCGCCTTGTCCGTGAAGGTCAAGGCCAGGATCTGCTGGGGACGAGCGCGACGGGTCGCGATGAGCCATGCGATGCGTCGGGTGATGACCTCTGTCTTGCCTGTGCCGGGACCGGCCACTACCAGCAGCGGACCGCGCCGATGCGTCACGGCCCGTCGCTGGTCCCGATCGAGCCCGCGCAGGAGACCCTGCACCGAGTCGAGGGAGACCGGCGGTGTGGCGCTTGCCCGCGTCGCGCGGATGGGCTTGCGGTCGATCGATCCGGGTCGTTCAGCGGTCATGCCCCGATCTTCAGGCCGCCGCGTGCCACCTACCGTGGCACGATCTCACCCCTGGCTGGGGACTCCCGCCTGACGGAGCGCCTCCGCCTCCTCTGCGGACAGCGCCGCGTCACAGCGTCCTGCCACGATCGTCCGCAGGTAGACCCTGGTCGCCTGTCGGGAGTGGAGGCTGGTGAGCACCACGCCGTTGGCGTCGGCGTCGAGCAGCGCCAGCGCGAAGCTCTGGTTCCCACCGGTGTCCTCGAATGGGTTGTAGCGCACCAGGCCTACCCGTTGCACGGCATGTCGACCGGCGCCCTCCATCGCCCGGATCCGGGCACCCTGGGCCAGGAGCTCATCCGTGACGCCATCCAGTCGCTGCATCTGCGATGCCAGCAGCGTGTCCAGGATGGGGTCCTCAGCCAACCAGGGGGTCGTGGTGGACGAGGTCGGCCGCCGCCCTCGGGACATCACCAGCGCCACAGCGGCGATGGCGACCACCAGGGCGGCGAGCGCCAACAGCCCCGCCGCGGACTGGAGCGCGTCGAGCAAGGACTGCATCGGTCGGATCCCCAAGGGCGTGGAGGGTCGGCCGCGTGATCGTACCCCGGCGCGATGCTATCCTTCGCGACCGAATGGACCGATCGACTCCCAGCAGGGATGTCGAGGGCACTGGAGGACCTGCAGCTCGTGGCCAAGCGCACCCGGGGCGTCACACCGACCTCCGCCTACCGACCGGGACAGGCGCCGGTGAAGAAGAGCCTTGCCGCCACCAGCTCGCCTCGACCTGGTTCCCAGCCCGCGGCCATCCCGGGTGCCGCGCCTCGGCAGAGCGCCCTGGATGCGGCCATCGTGCTTGCGGATGCATCCCCTGCGGCGGGCGCGTCGGCTTCGCCGAGGGCACCGGTGGTCAGCCACCAGCGCGGCCACATCAAGATGAAGCCCAACAGCCTGCTGGCCGCCCGCGCCTCCCAGGAGTACGTCTACGTCGGTGAGGACCTGCGGCACATCGCCGTCGTGGCGGGTGTGCTATTCGCGGCGCTCATCCTGCTCTGGCTGGTGGTCGCCGTCCTCAACGTCTTCGGGCTCTACTAGCCAGGCGGCCCCTCGCCTCGCGACGGCTCCAGCGGCGCGGCGGCGACATCCTCCGCGGGTGTCGTCGGGGCTGCCGACCGCTGCCGACCGCGCATCACGGCCCCAGCCACACGCATCGAGTCCACGGGCGGCGCCCCACGTCGGGCCGTTCGCGGCGCACCGGCGTCACGGCCCATGGCGAGCCGCTCCAGCCGTTCGCCGATGAGTCGCTCCATACCCTGGTCGGTGGGCACGTAGTACCGCCTGCCCGCCAACAGGTCCGGCAGGTACTGCTGGGCCACGTCGGCACCGTCGTAGTCGTGGGGATACCGGTAGCCCACGCCGATGCCATGGGACTTCATGCGCGCCACGGGCGCGGGCAGCAGATGTGGTGGTACTGGCTGCGAGCCGTGGGCCTGGACGTCCGCCATCGCGGCCCAGTACGCCTGCCCGATCCGGTTGGACTTGGGCGCGCTGGCCACATATGCCGCAGCCTGGGCCAACGCGTACTGCGCTTCCGGCAAGCCCACGAGGTCCAGCGCGGTCGCGGCAGCCGCGGCGACCTGGAGGGCTCGGGGATCGGCATTGCCGACGTCCTCGCTGGCACAGACGACGATGCGCCGGACGATGAAGCGTGGGTCCTCCCCCGCCGCCACCATGGTCGCCAGCCAGTACAGCGTCGCGTCGACGTCATTGCCGCGCATGCTCTTGATGAACGCCGAGACCGTGCCGTAGTGGCCATCTCCCGTCCGGTCGTAGGCCAGGATGCGCTGCTGGGCGGCCATCTCGACCAGCTCCAGGGTCAGCGGCCGGGGTGCTGTCGAGGAAGCGACCTGGTCACCCATCTCGCCGGCCATGCCAGCCGCGGCCTCCAGCACGTTCAGGGCAGCGCGCGCATCACCGGCACTGATGGCCACCAGGTGCTCCCGCGCCTCGTCCGACAGCTCCACGCTGCCTGCCATACCGCGTTCGTCGGCGATGGCCCGGTCGACCAGCTGGCCCAACTCATCGTCCGAGAGCGGCTCCAGCCGGAACACACGCAGCCGCGACAGGAGCGCCGAGTTGACCTCGAAGTAGGGGTTCTCGGTGGTCGCTCCGATGAGCGTCAGGGTGCCGTCCTCGACCTGGGGCAGAAGCGCGTCCTGCTGCGACTTGTTGAAGCGGTGGATCTCATCCACGAACAGGACCGTGGCCCGGCCGCCGCGGTCGATCCACTCGCGGGCCCGGGCGATGACGGCGCGCAGGTCCGCCACACCACTCATGACCGCGGAGAGCGTGGAGTAGGGTGCGTCGATCTGGTCCGCCATGAGCCGCGCCAGGGTCGTCTTGCCGACACCCGGCGGACCCCACAGGATCATGGACACCAGGGTGCCCCGGTCGAGCATCCGCCGCAGCGCCCCACGCTCACCGATGAGCGCCTCCTGTCCGACCACCTCGGCCAGGCTGGCCGGTCGCATCCGGGCGGCCAGCGGCGCATGAGCTGCTGCCTGCGCCCCGGGCAGGGCCATGGCGCCCGGGTCGTTGGTGGGCGTGCGACGCGCGGGCATGGACGAAGTGTATGGGCTGCGTGAAGGGTCTTGACAAACTAGTTGCCGACCCGCGAGCCTAGCGGCGGCGAAGGACACTCAGGGTCCGCGTCGTAGCCCGCCCAGCACGTCGTCGGTCCGGGTGCCGCAGACAGGAGTCGACATGTCGAAGACCGTGCGCACGGGCGCGCTGACCGGCGCAGCCATGCTCGTGATGGCACTCATCGGCTCTCCCGCTGCAGCAGGCAGCACCACCACCCGCTGGGTGGACGACGATGGTGCGGCAGGACCCGGCGGCTGTGGCGGCTCCGCCAGCGCCACGAAGTCCATCCAGAAGGCTATCGACGCGTCCAACGCGGATGACCTCATCCTGGTCTGCCCCGGCATCTACGTGGGCCGTCTGGAGGTCACCGGCCCACGGGACGGGCTGACCATCAGGAGCACCAGCAAGTGGGCAGCCGTGGTCCAGCCCGGAGCACGTGGCGAGGTTAGGCGCGTGCGGCCGCCGATCCACATCCACGACGTCGACGACGTCACCCTCCAGTGGCTGAAGGTCGTCATCCCCACGAGCGGCGACTGCCGCTATACCAACACCGTCGTATTCGCTAACGATGCGGATGCGCTCGCCGTCAGAGGCCTGCTCATCCGGGCCACCGGTCCGGACACCCAGGGCACCTGCCGCTACGGCCGGGCGGTCGCGTTCTCCGACAGTGACGACGTGCTGGTGTCCAGCAATACGTTCATCGATTTCGACTACGCCGGCGTGGATGCGGGTGACTCAAGCGCGACCATCGACGACAACTCATTCCGGTTCTTCCACGCGGACTCCGGTCCGAGCGGAGCGGGTCGCGGTGTCACGGCCTCCGGCGGTGAATACCGGATCACGAACAATGTCATCCGGGCACTGTCGACCGGCGGCGTGTCGACACCCGGTCTGGAGAGCGGGGTCGAGCTCCGGGAGACCGGCAAGACCCTGATCCGCGACAATCGGGTCTCGGGCGCACGCTTCGGCGTGCTGCTC
>Ga0105048_10006087_pt1 | contig 19451 bp, 14 predicted proteins | sample MAT05_FD_78382 | JGI IMG/M metagenome (GOLD analysis project Ga0105048, IMG submission 78382) | Freshwater microbial communities from Lake Fryxell liftoff mats and glacier meltwater in Antarctica - MAT-05 | ecosystem: Environmental > Aquatic > Freshwater > Ice > Liftoff microbial mat | place... | reverse complement strand
TCGTGGCTTTCGGTGAAGGCTGGATGGGCGAGTTTGCCGGACGGAGTAAACTGGAGAGGCGTTCACGGGGCCGCGTGGCTGGCCGGAATCGGGTTTACGATGTCGCTGCTCATCGGTGCGCTAGCGTTCGCCGACGCCGAATTGCTGGCGCGGGCAAAGCTCGGGATTCTCGCTAGCTCGCTGGCCGCTGGCCTAGTCGGGTCGGCCCTTCTGCTGCGCAGCGCAGGACCCGTTAAAGGGCTTCGACCACTTCCGGAGCCTTAACCGGCTTCACCGCCTGGGCGCCTGTGAGCTTCTCCAAATACAGGTAAATCACCGGCGTAATATATAGCGTAAGCAACTGCGAAACCAACAGACCGCCCACCACGGCCAGACCGAGCGGGCGGCGGGATTCCGCCCCTGCGCCGTACCCAACAGCGATCGGCAGCGTACCGAGCAACGCGCACATCGTCGTCATCATGATGGGTCGAAAGCGCTGGATGCATCCCTCGAAAATCGCCTCGTCCGCGGGACGACCTTCGCGCCGGGCCATGATCGCGAAGTCCACCATCATAATCGCGTTCTTCTTCACGATACCAACCAGCAAGATAATCCCGACAAACGAGAATAGGTTGAGATCGTCGCCAAACAGCAGCAGGGTCACGAGCGCCCCCAGGCCGGCCGACGGCAGCCCCGAAAGAATCGTGATCGGGTGAATGAAGCTCTCGTACAGCACCCCGAGCACGAGGTAGATCACCAGGACCGCGATGGCAAGCAGCACGGCCAGACCGCCGACGGACTTTTGAAACGCCGAAGCAGTTCCCTGATAGCTGAAGGACATCGTGTCCGGCAAGCCGATCTCTTTGGCCGCCTCATCCACCTGCTCGGTCACTTGGCTGAGCGAGTAGCCGGGCTTGGCGTTGAATTGAAGATTCACCGCGGGAAGTTGGCCAATGTGATTGACGCTCAGCGGGGCAACGCCTTGCCTTTCACGGGTGACCGCCGAGAGCGGTACGAGCTTGTTGTTCGTCGAACGGATGAACAACTTCGATAGCCCAGCGGGGTCCTGACGGAACTGCGGCAGCACTTCGAGAATGACATCGTACTCATTGGCCGGAGCGCTGATCGTTGACACGCGGCGGTTGCCGTAAGCGTCGTAGAGCGTATTGGCGATCTGCTCCGGGGTGACGCCGAGAGCAAGGGCACGGTCGCGGTCGATGTCGACGTTGACGCGCGGGTTGTTGAGCTGAAGATCGCTATAAACGTCCGCGAGGGCCGGCACGGTGCGGAGCTTCGCTTCGAGCTTCGGAGCCCATTGGTACAGCGCGGCCGTGTCGGCGTCCTGCAGCGCAACCGAGTATTGGTACCGGGATTCATTCTGGCCCAAGCTCAGCATCGGAGGTGGCTGCAGGAAGACGGAAAAGCCAGGGATTTGGGCAAACTGCTTTTGCAGGTCGGCGACGATAGCGGTGGCGTGGGGACGAGCAGGGTCGTGCTTGAAATGGATAAAGAGAAAGCCATTATTTTGGGTACTCGTGCCCATGCCGAACTGGCTGACCCATTTGTTTTTCTGGACGATGCCCATCACTTCCTTTTGCAGGCGGACCGTCTCATCGAAGGAAGTATCCTGCGCGGCTTCGGTGCCGCCAAAAACCATGCCGCTATCAACCACGGGAACAAAGCTCTTCGGCATGACCACGAAGAGCCAACCGGTAATCACAGTCGTGAGGACTGTGAGGACCAACGTTGCGAACCGGAAGCGCAGGGTGAATCGCAAGGTCGTCCGGTATAGGTCGTTCATGCCATTGAAAAACTGCTCGAACCATTGGAACGCGCGGCCATGCTTTTGGTTGTGGCTCAAGAACCGGCTGCAGAGCATTGGCGTCAGCGATAGCGAAATGAGGCCGGAGATGAGCACCGCAACGGCGATGGTAACGGCAAACTCGCGCAGCAGGCGCCCGATGATGCCTTCCAGAAAAAGAACGGGGATGAACACCGCGACCAGCGAAATCGTCATCGAAACGATGGTGAACCCAACTTCGCGCGCCCCTTCGTAGGCGGCTTGCAGACGCGGCTTTCCCATCTCCATGTGACGAACAATGTTCTCCATCATCACAATCGCATCGTCGACGACGAAGCCAACCGACAGCGTCATCGCCATCATCGAAAGCGAGTCGATCGTGAAGTTGAGCAACTTCATCACGCCGAAGGTACCCAGCAGCGAAAGCGGCACGGCCAGGCTGGCGATGATGGTGGCGGGAAGGTTGCGTAAGAACACGAAGATGACGAGGATGACGAGCACGATCGTCAGCAAGAGCGTGAACTTGACGTCTTCGATGGATTCGCGAATGTTCCGGGAGGCGTCAAACTCGACCAGCAGGGAGATGCCAGCCGGCATGTTCTGGCGTAGGTTCGGCAGCAACTCCTTAACCGCGTCAACGACCTCGACGGTATTGGCATCGGGCTGTTTCTGGACTGCGACAATCATGCCAGGCTTGCCATTCACCCAGAAGACATTCCGCTCAGAATTCACGCTATCCCGGACGACCGCGACGTCTTCAAGCCGCACCGGATTGCCGTTGCGAAAGGCCACGATCATCGGGCGAAACTGGTCCGCGGCAGTGAGCTGACTGTTCGATTGAACGGTGTAGGCTTTGGTAATCCCGTGCATGGAACCGGCCGGGAGATTCACGTTCTGCTGCGCCAAGGCACTCCGAATATCTTCCAGACCAACCTGGCGCGCGGCCAGGCGGTCCGGGTCGGCTTCCACCCGAACGGCATATTTTTGACCGCCAAAAACGGAGGTCTGCGCCACGCCGTTCACCATCGAGACTCGCCGGCCAATGAGGTTTTCAGCAAACTCGTTGAGGGCCGCCAGGGTCATCGTGTCCGAAGTCAGCGCCAGATAAAGAACCGGTCGAGAGGCCGGGTTCACCTTCTTGAATGACGGCGGCGCGAGCATGTTTCGAGGCAGTTCGCCGGTGGCTCGAGAGATAGCCGATTGGACGTCCTGGGCCGCCGAATCAATCGTACGGCTGAAGTCGAACTGGAGCGTGATGGTGGTCGAAGAGTTCGTGCTGGCCGACGACATGCTATCGACCCCGGCGATGTTGGAGAACGCCTTTTCCAGCGGCGTGGCAACCGACGACGCCATGATGTCCGGGTTGGCCCCCGGCAGGCTGGCCGTCACTTGGATGGTCGGATACTCCACCGGGGGAAGATCGCTGACGGGCAACGAGAAGTAGCTGATCAGGCCGAAGCCCAACAAGCCGGCCATCAACAAGGTGGTGGCCACCGGGCGTGTAATAAAGAGATCAGTGATGGCCATGATCGTTAGTTCGCGACGAGGCCGGCCGGCAGCAGTCGGACTTTCGCGTTGGGCCCAAGCCGCTTCTGCCCTTCCGAGATCACACTTTCCCCAGCGTTGAGGCCAGAGCCGATAACCGATTGTTCGACCAACCCGGGAGGGGTATAAAGGCGGAGAACAGTAACGTCGCGCATCGAAACGGTACTATTGGCGGCGTTAAGCACCCAGACATATTTACCCTTCGGACCCGTCTGCACAGCCTGAGACGCTACCAGCACCCTGTCCTGCTCCACGTTCAGGCGGGCCCGGACGTTGACGAACTGGCCCGGCCAAAGCACCCGATCCGTGTTCGTAAAAAGTGCCTTCAGCTTGATGGCTCCGGTCGTGGTATCCACGGCGCTATCGATGAAGTTTAAGACGCCGGTGCTGGGCCGATTGCCATCGGCGATGGCGACAATCGTCATCGGCTTTTCGCTCTGGTACTTCCGGACTTGAGGCAGAAGATTCTCGGGAACCGAGAACGAAACGTGGACGGGGGCCGACTGCAGAAGGGTTACCAGCGTGTTGTCGTGCTGCTTGGCGAGGCTGCCGAGTTGGGCCGAAATCACGCCGGCGCGGCCGGAGATCGGCGCGTAGATTTTCGTGTAGTCGAGCACCAATCGGGTTTCCTGGAGCCGGGCCCGATTGGCCCGCTCGCCAGCCTTGGCACTCTCCACCGCGGCCCGGCCCGCATCGACGGCAGCCTTGGCCGCGTCCGCGTTCGTAGCCGCCTGGTCGGCCTGTTCGCTCGAAAAGATCCCTTCCTTTTTCAATTGCAGACTGCGCCGGGCGATCGAGTCCATGTTCTTCCAGTTGGCGTTATCGCGGGCAATGTTGGCCTCCGCCTGCTTTGCGTTGGCGATGTCGCGAGCGATATTGGCTTCGATTTCGGCCAATTGCCGCTGAAACGGCTCCGCGTCTAACTCAAACAGGAGTTGCCCCTGCCGCACGTCCTGGCCTTCAACGAAAGCGACCCGCACAACCGGCGCTGTTACCCGGGCCTTAACCTCGACAGTCGAACTGGCTTCCACATTGCCGATGGCGGCGATTTCCAGCGGGACATTGGCGGAGGTCGCCTGCACGGAACGAACGGCTTGGGCGGGCGGCGCGGCACCGTTGGCCGAAGCAGAAGCCCCTTCCCTCGCACAGGAGGAAAGGCCAAACATACCAACAAGCACAGTGCACGAGATCAACGATAGGTGAGACATAGGGATAGAAACCCCTGACGTGACACCAGCGGGTACATGAAGAAATTTTAGCAGTATCGAATCTCGAACTCACTGCGGCAGAGCGAAAGCGACGTACGAACCTTGAATCTTCTTTTGCGTATTGGGGGTTAGGCCCACCTGAGCCGCCGCACAGAAGACGACATACTGCCGGCCATTCACCTGGTAAATTGCCGGAATCCCTTCCACGGCGGTATCCACCTCCGCCTCCCACAGCGCCTTACCCGTCGCCGTGTCGAGAGCGCGGATGTGGCGATCCCGCGTGCCCGTGAAAATGATTCCTCCCGCCGTCACCACCGGACCCACCTTCGGATAATGCGACCCCGTATTCGTGATTCCTTTCGCCGCCAGATCCGGCACGTCGCCCAGCGGAATCTGCCATTCAATCGTGCCCTTGTTCAGGTCGTACTTCGTCAAGGTCGACCAAGGCGGCTTGATCGGGGCGAGCCCGTCACTAGCGATCATGAAACCGAATCCCGTGTAATAACGGTCAATCGCATTCGGGTTGCGATCCCCGGCCGGCACGGTGGCGGCGGCGCGGGCCGGGTTGTAGAGATAGGCGACCAGATCGTTCAACTCCTCGGCGGGCAACTTCGGAAAGCCAGGCATCGGGCCCTGACCCTGCTGAATCGCGTTCTCAATCTGGCGACGCGACAGCCGAATCGGCGCGTCAGCGATCGAAGGCTGGCTCGTGCGGTCCGCGCCATGGCAGGTCTGACAATGTTTGGCATAGCTCAACTGCCCCTTCTGCTCCGGCGTATTCGCCGTCCGGGAGTTAACCGTCTCCTCCGATTCGAGCTTCAGCAGACAAGGCAGATCCTTCGAAACCACAAAAAGCGAACCGTTCGGTGGATCAATCGCCGCCCCGCCCCAGTTGGCACCACCATTGTTGCCCGGCATTTGAATCGTCGGTCGCGTGCCGGGCGGCGTGAACAGCCCTTCGTTACGAGCGGACAAGATCTCATCCCGAAACCGGGCGCGGTCCGCCGGGCTCAGGTAGGGGCTCAGGTCATCCACCGTGAACTTCTGCCGGGCAAACGGCGGCGGCTTCGTGGGAAACGGCTGCGTCGGCGAGACAATCTCGCCCGGCATATCGGACTTCGGTACCGCCCGCTCTTCGATCGGCCACAACGGCTGGCCCGTTACCCGGTTGAAAACCCACACGAAGCCCTGTTTGCTGACCTGGGCGACCGCGTCAACAGTCTTCCCCTCGTGCCGCAAGGTCAATAATTTCGGAGCCGTCGCATCGTCGTAGTCCCAGATATCGTGATGCACCATTTGGAAATGCCAAAGCCGCTTGCCCGTCCGCGCGTCCAGTGCCAGCAGGCTGTCGGCAAACAGGTTGGCCCCCGCCCGGTCCACCCCATAAAAGTTGTACTTGGCCGAGGCCGTGGGCGCGTAAACGATGCCCCGCTTTTCATCCACCGACATCTCGCCCCAGACGTTCGCCCCGCCCACGGTCTTCCACGCGTCCTTCGGCCATGTCTCATAGCCGAACTCGCCCGGCCGCGGGATCGTATGAAACGTCCATACCAGCTTGCCGCTGAGCACATCGAAAGCGCGAAGATCGCCCGGTGCCGAACCATACCCCTGGTTAGTAGCCGATCCAAGAATAAGCAGGTTCTCGAAGACCCGCCCCGGAGTCAGCGATTGCACCAGCGCCAGCGCCTGCGGATCACGGTCCAAACCTTGCTTCAAATCAACTAGTCCGTTCGACCCAAAGGACGGAATCAGTTTGCCGTTCCGTGCGTCATAGGCGCGCAGAGTATGGTTCACCGACAGCAGCAGCCGCCGGTCCGCACGGTCTTTACTTTCCCAATAATTGAAGCCCCGATTCGTAATCACCTTGATGTCCGGATCCGGTGCCGAAGCCCACAGTTCCCTGCCCGTCGCCGCGTCCAGCGCCACCAGCGAGTTGCCCTTGGCCAACACATACATCGTGCCGTCAATCACCAACGGATTGAAGAAGTAGCGATTTCCGTCACCGGTCGGGAAGGTCCAGGCGCGTTGCAGCTTATGGACGTTGGCCCGGTTGATCTGGTTCAGCGAGGAGTATTGGGCGGAGTCGGCCGAGCCACCATAGTCGCGCCAGGTCGAGTAAGGCTGGGCGTACGCCACGGCGAGCAAACCGGGAAGGGAGAGCCAACGGAATCGGGAAGTCAAGACACGATTGTATCGATAGCGGAGCCGGCGATTCTAGCTTCATGATCCAGATCAAGCTGACCAGCATTGTGGTGGACGACCAGGACAAAGCGTTCTGCTTTTATAGAGAAGTACGGGGGTTTGTGAAGAAGCACGATATCCCGATGGAATTGAGCTCGTCCTCGAACCGAACGCGTTCTCAGCCGCGAAAGTCTACCAACAAGCGTTGTTCGCGCGGGCATTCCGGCCTCGGCGATAGCGATGTTCGAAGATCCTTGCCGAAACTATATTCGCCCGTTCCAGCCACTCTACGAGATCGACAATGACCCGGCCTCACGAGTTAGCTACCGCCCATGAGCTGGAATGGGAGACGAGGTTTAGGCCATGCTGCAAGGGGCGGCAACCGGCGATCTGGCCACTTTGCGGCAGTTGGTCGAACGGAAGCCGTCCCTTGCCAAATGTAGTTTCGCCTACCGGACGCCGCTCCATTTCGCCGTCCGCGAAGGTCGACTCGAGGTGGCCGCGTTTCTGCTCGCTCAGGGTGCGGACGCCGTTAACATGGTCATCGGAGATGGGTTCGTGCGCATGGCCCGGGAACGTCGCCACGATACGCTGGTTCAACTTCTGGAAAGCCATTTGCTCGATAATTTCGGCATCTGCTCCGAAGGCGAAGCGATGGCCGCCGCCCTTCGCGCGGGGGATTTCGCCCGGGCCCTCCAGACTTCCGGCCTTCTAACCGTCGCCGACCAACGAGGGAATCGGGCCATTCATTGGGCGGTCCTCTTGCGGCGGATCGATTGGGTCGATGCCTTGCTCGAACGGGGGGCCGGACTCGAAACCCAACGGCCCGACGGAGCCCGGCCACTCCAGCTCATAAGTGGCGACGACCATTTTCGCGGCTGGCGTGATGTCGACGCCGAGTCTGCTTCGTCACCGGAAGAGATGCTGCGTCATCTCGCCGCCCGCGGCGCAGAGGTCGACATCTGCACAGCCTCATACCTGGGAGACGCCACGCGCGTCAGGCAGTTGCTCGCTGAAGATCCGGGCCGCGCGAATCGCATCGTCGACTACGTCACGTACTACCTCGGCTCAGGGTCGCCCCTGCGCAACGCGGCCGCACGGGGACGCCAGGAGATCGTCGAAATCTTACTTGCCGCCGGGGCGGATCCGAACCTGCGGGAAGAGGGGATCGCGCCTCGCGGAGCGGCTCTTTACGAAGCCGTCGCCGCCGGAGGTCTCGACGTTGCGCGCCTGCTGCTCCAGCAGGTGCCGACCCCAACGCAGCCGTCGAAAGCTCGGCCGACTGCCTCAGCAGAGCCATCCAGAACGACGATCAGCCGATGATCCATCTCTTGCGGAGCTACGGGGCGAAGCGACCGATCCACCTGATCGCTTATTACGGCGACGTCGACGCGCTCGCGGCGATGCCAGGGATTCCGGCAGACCCCTTGGCGGTGGCCAGCGCGGCCGAAAACGGGCACGGCGAGTTCGTCAAAATGATCCTGACAAGGTGGCCGGAAGTGGCCAGCCAAGTTCACTGCGCCGGAGCCAAAACGCGGGAGTTGACCGAGTACTTGTTCACGGCGGGCATGAATCCCAGCCATCGGGTTTGGCAGGGCTCGACCCCGCTACATGAGCAGGCCGGCCGCGACGACGAGTGGCGCTCGCGACCCTTAGGCTGGGCCGCCCGCGAAGGGAGAATCGAGATGGTCGCCTTTCTCCTGGAGCGCGGTGCCCTGGCCGTTCATCCGGACGATGAGGAGTGGGCTAATCCACTCTCGTGGGCGCTACGCCGGGGCCATCAACAGGTAGCGGACCGGCTGCGGGAAGCCATCGCGCGAGAGTCTCGGCCAGGGTCTTAAAGTCCAGCGGTTTCGTCAGAAAATCGTCCATTCCGGCGGCGAGGCAGCGCTCGCGCTCTCCAGGCAGCGCACTGGCCGTCAACGCAATGATCGGAATGCGAACGCCGCGTTGCCGCATGGTCGCGGTCGCCTCCCATCCGTCCATTTCGGGCATCAAGCAGTCCATCAGAATGAGGTCAAAGGATTGCGCGGCAACGGCCTCGAGTCCCAACCGGCCATTGCCAGCCACGAACGCCCGGCAGCGGAGCTTTTTCAGGAACAGGGATACAACCTTCTGATTCGTCAGGTTGTCTTCGACCACCAGGACGGAGTGAATCGCTTCGGCCGCGATCGCGGGATCTTCTGGAACCGGCTCCGCCAACAGACTCAGCAAAGCCGCTTTGAGCTGATACCGGAGGAGAGGTTTAGAGAGATGAGCACAGCGCTGTCGATCCGTCGGCACGGTCGGTCCGGTGCCGAGCAAGAGGATTGGCCGGTCACTCAGGGGAAGGACAGCAGAGTCAGTGTCGACCAGTCCAACGTCGAACGGCTCCGACGGTGGAACGACGACCAGTCCAACGGATTCCAGAGCTCCTCGGGTATCCAAAGAAACGTCCGAGTAGAGAGCGATCCGCCGCCCCGCAAACGACGGCGAACTCGACGCAGAATCGGCGACCGGCAAGCGCGCCGAAAACGAGAACGTACTCCCCTCGCCGAACGAACTTCCAACCTCGAGCGAGCCCCCCATCAGCAGAACCAGCCGTTGAGAAATCGCTAGGCCGAGGCCCGTTCCGCCGTACTTTCGGGTGGTCGAGGCGTCAGCTTGCGTGAAGCTTTCGAACACCTTCGGCAGTTCGTCGGCCTTGATGCCGATGCCAGTATCGGTGACCGCGAAGTCGAGCAAATCACCGGTAGTAGGCTTAACCGTCAGGGCCACCGTGCCTGACTCGGTGAACTTAATAGCGTTCGAAAGGAGATTCAGGAGAACTTGGCGAAGCCGGAAAGGATCTCCGCTAACGAACGATGGAAGCTGCGGATCGAGGTAGATCCGCAGGGTAAGGCCCTTGAGAAGTGCAGCCCCGGACACCAGTTCCACCGCCTCTTCGGCGACCACCGTAACATCGAAGGGGATCGATTCCAGACGCAACATCCCCGCGTCGATCTTCGAGAAGTCGAGGATATCGTTGATGAGCAGCAGAAGGGAGTCACCGGAGTGTCGAACGGTTTCCACATAGTGCCGTTGGTCGGCAGACAGCGGGGTATCGAGCAACAGGGTCGTCATCCCGATCACGCCGTTCATGGGGGTCCGAATCTCATGGCTCATCGTCGCCAGAAAGTTCGATTTCGCGCTGGCCGCGGCTTCGGCCTGTCGCCTGGAGTGTTCCGCTTCGTCGCGGGCGGCAGCCAGTTCTACGGTGCGAATCTGCACGCGGGTTTCCAGTTCCTTCGTTCGTCGCGCCACTTCGCGACCCCGCCAAGCAACAAAGGACATTAAAGAAGATAAAAGGACGAGCGCCAGAGCGACTTGGACCGCCAGTCGCTGGTACCACCGCGGCGCGATCGAAATCCGCAGGTCCGTCGTCAAGCCGGACCACCCTTGGGCGGCGAGTTGGGCCTGGACCCGAAACGTATAATCGCCTGGCGGCAGAGCGACAAACGCCGCTTCCAGCCCACGCGACTCCTGCCAGGCTGAACCTTCGCCGTCAAGGCGATACCGAAACAGGGGACTTTGGGAAATCGTACGACCGAGCGCGGTGTATTGAATCTGGAGTCGATGCGGGCTGGACGGGAGTTGGATCGGCGTCGAGATCGGTATCGGAGCCCCGTCGACGAGAATCTGGCTAATCGCGCACGGGATCGACTCCTTGCGATTGACAAGCGCGGCAGGATCGAAGTGAATCGCCCCGCGGAGCGAAGCCAGCCAAACCTCCCCGCTCGAAGCCAGCGTTCCGATCGATGACGTTCCAAGGCCGAAGTTCGCGCTGGATAGGCCCTGCTGTACCGTAAACCGGAGTGGACGAACGTAGTCTGGTTCTCCGTGATAGTAGCCGCGAACGGCAGAGGTGGGAATCATCGAAAGCGAGCGTCGCCCGGCAAACCAGAGATTCCCGTTTCGATCAGGCTGCACAAAGAAGACCTGATCGGTCGGAAGCAGTGGATCGAGCGAAGCAAAGCCACGGGAGCGACGATCAAACGCAAACAGGCCGAGGTCGGTACCGACCAGTAGGAAGTCAGCATCGAGTTCGTGAAGGGTGAAGTGGAACGGTGCCAAACCGCCACCGATCTTATGCGCCGTTACGGTGCCGTTGGCGATGTGAAGTAAACCCCGGTCAACGCTAATGGCCCAAACACCATCGGCCGTTTCGACAACGGAGCGAACCATTGATGCTGGTGCCAAGGGACTCATCTGGGGCGAGGCGTTGGGCTTAAGCTGCACCCGAAAGATCTGCTCGGAGTCGAAGTAGTAGAGGTGGTCCCCATAAACGGGCGAAAACGCAGCGTAACGACCCGGAGTAAAGCGAGGAATGGGGTGTAAGAGAGTAACGCTCGAATCGCGCACTTGGGAAAGCCCCTGTTCGTTCGAAACCAGCAAGCTACCGTCAGGAAGGGCGACCATTGCAATGAGAACGGAACGAGCAACGCCGGGGACTCTCCGCCACTGGTCGCCGCTCTGAACGAACAGCCCGTCGGCCCGCGTCCCAATCCAAATCCGGCCGCCAGGATCCTGGGTAATCGCCGCAATCGCCTCGCTGCCAAGGTTCTGCTGACGGCTCACCGATGCGAAAACCGGCGCCGACAATTTTACCAATGTGCCCCAACGGGAACCCATCCAGATCGATCCGTCGGCGGTCTCGAGAAACGTGGAGACTTGATCTTCCGGCCGGAGGTGGCCCGATAGAGACAAATATTCGGCTCGGCCCTCGAAAACCCGAACCACCGACCCGGAGAGCCCAATCCAGATCGCGCCGCGACGATCTTCCAAAAGGCCGTACTGCTTATTTGGGCCCGGAGCGACCGGCAGCGCAACCCGTCGAACCGATTGCGTAGTGACCGCGAAAAGCCCGGCAGGCGACATTGCCCACAATGTTCCATCGCGAGACTCAAGGAGACTCGGGGTCGCGAGCTCAGGTCCCCCGATCGAGATCCATTGCGAACCAGACCGCAGCATCAGGCCCTCGGCGGTCGTCACCCAGTAGCGGCCACTCTTCCCAAAATGGAAGCCGAGAATCGGCAGACCGGACGGCGGCGGGTATAACGGAACAAGGGCTCCTCCCTTCGCCGGGAGCTGATAGATTCCATCGGAGCGGTGAAACACGACATCGCCGTCCAGGCCCGGAAAAAGCGAGGCTACCCCGAAAGCGTCACCATCGCGGCGCGGCAGCCGAGTAATAGAGAACCGTGGATTGGTGAAGGAACCAAAGGCGTCCAGCGGTGAATAGCCTATGTATCCACGAGCACCAACCCACAGGCGGTCCCGGAAGGAAAGAACCGCCCCGAAAGCGTTTTCCTTGCCGAGAGCGTCCGAAGTCGGATAGATGGTCTGAAAATTGAGGCTGTCAAAGCGAGTCAGGCCATCGCGGCTGGCCAGCCAGATGTAACCATCAGCGGACTCGGCCAAGCCGTAGATGCTCTCCTCTTGCAGACCCTGCGCACCAGACCACGAGCGGATCGCCGCCTGGTCGAGAGCAATCGGCGGTTGGGCAAGCATTGCGCCGGTAGCAAGCAGAAGGCCAAGTGCCAGCAAGCGAAACTGGAGTGTAGAGCAACGGACCGCGGTGAGGATCACTTTCGTCTAATCGGCAGCTATAACATTGTACGCTGAAGACGGGGCGACTCTAGGTTTGTCTCACAAAGGAGCGGCTATGTTGCGGGGAAAAACAGCGATTGTAACGGGTGCCAGCCGTGGAATTGGACGAGCGATCGCCCTGCGCCTTGGCCGCGACGGAGCCAATCTAATGTTGTGTGCGCGCGACGGCGCCGCGCTGACCGAGGTAGCCGCCGAGGTGGGCGACAACGCCTGCGTGATGGCGATAGACCTACGAGAAGCCGATGCCGCCCAACGGGTAGTCGCGCAGGCATTGGTCGAGTTTGGGAACCTCGATATCCTCGTCAACAACGCGGGAGCAACCAAGCGCGGGGAGTTTCTCGCCCTGACGGACGAGGATTGGATGGATGGCTATGCCCTGAAGCTGCACGGGGCGGTTCGAATGGTAAGGAGCGCATGGCCGGAACTCGCCCAGCGCGGCGGGTCCGTCGTCAACATCGCCGGAGTTGGCGGAAAAACGCCCGGCGCCGAGTTCACGATCGGCGGAAGCGTCAACGCGGCTGTGCTCTCGTTCACGAAGGCCCTGGCCGACGTCGGCGTTCGCGATGGCGTCCAAGTCAACGCGATCAACCCGGGTACGGTGCGGACCGATCGATTTGAACAACGGATGGACGCATTGGCCGCCGAGAAGGGGCTAAGCCGGCAGGCAGCTGAAGGGTGGTTTGTCGCTAGTCAACGGGTGACGCGGGTCGGGGAGCCCGCTGATATCGCTGGGTTAGTCGCGTTTCTGGTCGGGCCCGAAGGGCGATTCCTCCACGGCGCGCTGATCGACATGGACGGCGGAGCCTCAAAGTCTCTGTAGCGGGAACGAAACATCAACTTCACGACGTTGTAACGTGGACGCGATAGTCTTGCGACGGAACCCATGAAACTGAATACCCTCTCTCTTCCGTTTGCCGCCGTGTGCCTGCCGCTCGGCCTACTGGCCCAAGCTCCTTTTGACATTGCCTTGATCGGCGATACCCCCTACGGCGTAGCGGCGGAACCCCGATTTGAACGCGTGATTGCCGACATCAATCGTCAGAACGTCGAATTCACCGTCCACATCGGCGACACCAAAAGCGGCTCCACCCGCTGCGACGACACCCACTACACCCGGGTCCTGAACTGGTTCAACAGCTTTCAAAAGCCTCTTCTCTATTCGGTCGGCGACAACGAATGGACCGACTGCATGCGCGCCAACAACGGCGCCTACAACCCGCTGGACCGGCTGGCAATGGTTCGTAAAACCCTCTTTGCGGGCAACATGAGCCTAGGGCAGCGGCCGATCCCCCTGATCAAGCAGTCCGCCGATCCCAAGTACGCTCTCTACGTCGAGAACGCGATGCTCGTCAAGGCACCGGTGGTGTTTGTCACCATCCACGTCCCCGGCAGCAACAACAACTTGGAGTACAAGCTCACCCAGGGAGCACCCAACCCCTTCTACGACCAGGACAAAGAATTCGTGGCGCGGAACGCGGCCAACATCGCCTGGCTGCGGCAAGCGTTCAAGACCGCCAAGGATTCAAAGTCACTCGGCGTGATGATCTTCGTTCAGGCGAATATGTTCGAAGCGTTCTTCGAAGAAGGACTCGGCCAGACACGCAGCGGATTTGAAGAGTTTGTCTCCGTGTTGCGGTCGGAATCGAAGGCCTTTGCGGGTGAAGTGGTGATGGTCTCGGGAGACAGTCACTACATGCGCGTGGACAAGCCCTTGACCGATCGTTACCCCGCCTGCACCGCCGCCACGGGACCGTGTAAACCTTTCGATGCGGCGCTCGACGCCCGGGGCAGTCGCGTGCTGAACTTCACCCGCGTCGAGGTACCAGGCTCGGCAGACGTGCATTGGGCGCTCTGCCATATCCGGCCCAACGAGCGCAACCTCTTCCAGTTCGAGTTCATGATCATGCCTGCGGCGGCAGCACCCGCCGGACCCAGCGCCGTCATCACCCAGCCCGGTACTACGATGGCCGTAACCAACGTCGACTCGAGCGGACTCCTGACGCTCGATGCCAGTCAGTCGAGCACCACGAGCGGCGGTGATCTGAGCTATTCCTGGTTCTCAGCGCAAGGCTACCCCGTAGCCGGCATTACGCGCGGCGACACGGCCATGGCAACGTTTCAGTTTGTGTTGCGAGGAACCTATCAAGTTGCCCTCACCGTAACCGATCGGACCGGCGCCACGAGCACCTCGGCCGTGACGGTCCGTTACCAGTAGCGTAAGCTGTCGGTGTGGGAGTTGCGGTAAGCCGAGAAGAGTTTGAACAGATCGTGGAGCGGGCGATTGCCGGAATCCCCGCCCGCTTCCGCGCTCGTATGGAGAATCTTTCGGTGTCGGTGGAGGGCTGGGGTCCCGGACGGGATTTGCTTGGTCTGTACGAAGGCCGGCCCTTGACCGAACGAAGCGTCAGCGATGGGTTTGCCCCGCCGGACCGCATTCGCATTTTCCAGAAGGCGCACGAAGAAATGGCCCGCAGCCGCAGTGAGTTGGAGCAAACCGTAGCCGACACGGTTTGGCACGAAGTCGGTCACTACTTTGGTTTGAATGAGTTTGAAATCGCGCGGGTCGAAGCCCGGCGCGGACGTTTGCGCGCACTGCGAGGGCGCGCAAAGACATATAATACGAGGCGATGATGAGAAGATTCTTTATTTGCACGCTGATGCTGGTGGCCGCGCTGAACGTCTCAGCAAAAGACAAGGCCGAAAAAGGCTTCAAGTCGCTGTGGAACGGCAAGGACTTCACCGACTGGAAGAAGGCGACCGAGAACGAAGCCACGTTTTCGATCAAGGACGGAGCAATTGTGGCCAACGGGCCGCGCGCGCATCTGTACTACGCCGGCAAGATCGGCAACCACGATTTCAAAGATTTTGAGCTCAAGGTCGATTGCATGACCTTGCCGAATTCGAACGGTGGAATCTACTTCCACACGGCTTACCAGGAAAAAAACTGGCCGGACAAAGGCTTCGAGGTGCAGGTGAATAACTCGCACACCGATTGGCGCCGAACCGGCGGCCTCTACGGCATAGCCGACCAGAAAGCGAAGATGGCCGACGATGGCAAATGGTTTACCGAACACATTGTCGTCAAGGGCGATAGCGTGAAAATCTACGTCGACGGCAAGCTGTCTTCGGAATGGACGCAGCCCGCCGGATGGGAGTATCCGCAGGGCAAGGGCCGCAAAATCGGCACCGGAACATTTGCGTTGCAAGGCCACGATCCGAAGTCCACCGTGATGTACAAGAACATCCGGGTGAAGTTCACCAAGTAGCAGAAGTTGCAATCCGGCCGGAAGGCGGGTAGACTGAGAAGTTGCAGCGCATCCGTGTGCTTGCTCGGGATGCGCCTGTCTCTCTTAATCCGGCCGCGCAGCCTTTCGAAGTAATTCTATTAAGAACGAGGGAAGTCATGTACGCAGTAGTAGAGAACGGTGGCAAGCAGTATCGTGTGTCGCTTGGGCAGACCGTCCGATTCGAGACGATGCCCGGCGAAGTGAACGGACCGGTGGATCTGGGTCGTGTGTTGGCCGTGGTGTCCGACGATGGCGAAGTGAAAACGGGCAAGGATGTCGCGGGCGCGAAAGTGACTGGAACCTTGGTGGAAAATGATCGCGGTCCAAAGGTGATCGTGTTCAAATTCAAGCGGAAGAAGCAGTATCGGCGAACGATCGGACATCGGCAGAATTACTCCGCCGTTAAGATCGATTCGATTCAAGCGTAAGGAATTCAGAGTAAACCATGGCATCAAAAAAAGGTCTAGGCTCAAGTAAAAACGGGCGCGATTCTAATGCCCAGCGACTGGGTATCAAGCGTTTCGGCGGCGAGTTGGTTCCGGGCGGTTCCATCCTCGTTCGGCAGCGCGGGACACCCTACAAAGCTGGCGATAACGTAGGTCGCGGCAAAGATGACACGCTTTTTGCTTGCGTCACCGGCATCGTAGAGTTTCGTAACAAAGGGCGGATGGGGAAATTCATCTACATCAACCCGGTTAAGGTCGACGCAAACTAGTTTGTTGTTTCTCAGTTAGAACCCAAAGCCGCCCCTAGGGGCGGCTTTACTTATTTTCCCCCCTGTGGGGGGACTTTCGTTATTTGTGATTGGCGTTTGTCTTATGTTTATTGATGAAGTAAAGATCTATGTGAAAGCCGGCGACGGCGGGAATGGCTGTATGGCCTTTCGGCGGGAGAAGTTCGTTCCGCGAGGTGGCCCCAGCGGCGGCGACGGGGGACGCGGCGGCAGCGTCATCATGGTAGCGAGCGAGCACCGGAACACGTTGCTCGAACTCCGCTACAATCCCGAGCATAAGGCAGAGCGAGGCAAGCACGGAGAAGGATCCAACTGCTCCGGAAGGCACGGGGAAGACCGACAGGTGGACGTCCCCGTCGGTACGATGGTTTACGACTGGAAGACGGCCGAGTTGTTGTATGACTTCACCAAGGCCGGCGAAAAGTTTGTGATCGCTAAGGGCGGCAAAGGCGGACGCGGCAACCAGCATTTTGCCACGGCTTCGCACCAAGCCCCGACCGAACATGAACCCGGAACACCGGGCGAAGAGAAGAACCTGCGTCTGGAGCTGAAGATTCTCGCCGACGTCGGCTTGGTCGGCTTCCCGAACGCCGGTAAGTCGACCCTGATCTCCCGTGTCTCGGCCGCCCGGCCTAAGATTGCCGACTACCCGTTCACGACGCTGGAGCCGCAGTTGGGCGTTGTTCCCATGCCCGACGAACGCAGCTTTGTCGTAGCGGATATCCCGGGCTTGATCGAGGGCGCTCACGAAGGCCACGGCCTCGGCATCCAGTTCCTGAAGCACATCGAACGGACACGGGTGCTGGTCCACATGGTCGATGTCAGCGATGTGACCGGACGCGACCCGCGGAGCGACTTCGAGATCATTCTGAACGAGTTGGCCAGCTTCAGCGACGAGTTGCCGAAGAAGCCGATGATCGTCGTGGCGAGCAAGGTGGACGCGGCGCAGGACCCGGACCGCATCGCCGCGGTGAAGGAGATTGCAGCCGAGCATGGTATGCAGTTTCTCGAAATCTCGAGCGCGACCGGACAAGGCCTTGAGGAGTTGAAGTTCATCCTCGCCGCCATTGTCCACCCGCCGAAGGTCATCGAAGCCAAGGATGACGGAATCGCTTACATGCCGTACGACCGGCTCTAGGCCGGATCTATTTCGCGACGGCGAAGAACTGTTGGCTCGATAAGTTGCGATAGACGCTGCCGGCTACTGAGGCAGCGACCGGGCCGTTGACAGGCTTGCCGCCGGTCAGCAGAACAACGACGACAAGCTTGTTGCGCCCGACTTCGTTGAAGCTTCCGAACCATCCGAGGTGGGTTGGGGTGGCGCGATCGGTGCAGGTTCCGGTTTTGCCCAGGATCGGTTCGTTCGCGTCATACTGAGCGCGTCGAGCGGTGCCGTGGTCAACGGCTGCCATCATACCGGGCTTGACGTCGGGAATCTCATTCTGAATCGCTAAGTGACGCTTCACCTTGGGCGCAAAGCTCTCGATCTGCTGCTTCGTTCGGGGATATTGCAGGTGGTACAGCGTACCGCCATTGGCGATCGAAGAAAGCAGGGAAGCCAGTTGCAAGGCCGTCAGTTGGATGCCCTCGCCGAAACTCGTCATCATGCCTACCCCACCAAACTTGGGGGGCTCCGACGGGAGTACGCCAGGGAACTCGCCTTCTATATTGAGCCCGGCCCGCTCGCCTAAACCGAGCATTTTGGCGTAAGCGTGAACTCGGTCGAATCCCAGATCGGTGCCCACTCGCGCGAAATAGGGGTTGTTAGAATGCGCTAACGCGTCGGTCAAGTTCATCGTCGTGCGACGCCCTAAGCGCAGCAGAGTATTCTTCTCAATGATGCCTTCTTTGAGGCCGGCAATGGCCGTGACAATCTTAACGGTGGAACAGGGCTGGAAGCCGCTGCCCAGAGCCAATTTCTGGTTCACGATGGTCAGCAGACGTCCCGTCTGCGGATCGGCCACGACGACGCTTCCGTTGTAAGGGCCAAGGGCATCGACCGCGGCTCGCCGGACGATCAGATCCTCGCCATCAATGACGTCACCCAACGTCGAATCGGCGAAGGTAGGCTCCAGCCACGGACCTCCCGCAACATTGCTCGGACCCGCTTTTTTAACAACAGCAGTCGCCGGTCGCTTCGGGGCGACGGATTTGCCTCTCGCTGAACTCTTGGTTGCCGCCCGAACGGGGCCGGCTTTTTTGGCTCTGGAAGCCGGTACTGCAAGTAGCAGGTTAGTCTGACCAATAAAGATCAAGAAAACCAAGAAGATACGCATTCTGACTGTGCCCCTCGTCAGTGAAATCGGACTTTGGTACTGGGCCAACGATTCTGCTAGTATCCGGGACTTGGTTAGCAAAAGTCAACCCAGCACGCGATGTCCTTATCGGCCAAAGAACCTGGATTCGTTAAGCGGCGGTCCAACCGCCATCGATCGTGATGACGCTGCCATTGACGAAGGCCGCCTCGTCGGAGGCAAGATACAAGGCTAAATGGGCGATTTCGTCGGGTTTCCCCAAGCGGCCAATCGGCTGGCGGGTATTGAGCTCGGCCCTGGTCTTCTCGATTTCGTGGGCATGGTACTTCTGTAAATACTGGGCCACGAACGGAGAATCGACCGTGCCGGGGCAGATGGCGTTGACGCGAATCTGCGTCGGGTAGTCCACGGCGAGTTGGCGGGTCATTGCGATGACGGCACCCTTGGTGGCGCAATAGGCGTAACGGCGCTTCACGCCAATCAACCCCGCGACGGAGCCGATATTGACGACCTTGCCGCCGGAGGCCAACAGCAGGGGCATCGCGTATTTCGTAATCAGGAAGGGGCCAGTCACATTGACCTTCATCAGTCGCTCGAAATCGGCGAGGCCGGTCTCTTCTACGTTACCGACGAGCCCAATGCCGGCATTGTTAACCAGGATGTCGAGTTGGGGGAGGCTTGCGAAAACCGCCTGGACGACGGATTCGCTCGTGACGTCACAGTGGACCGCCTGCCCCGAAAGTTCGGCGGCGAGGGCTTCAGCCTTAGGCAAATCAATGTCGGCGACGACGACTGTCGCGCCGGCGTTGGCCAATACGCGGCAGGTGGCTTCAC
>Ga0105048_10006086_pt1 | contig 19453 bp, 17 predicted proteins | sample MAT05_FD_78382 | JGI IMG/M metagenome (GOLD analysis project Ga0105048, IMG submission 78382) | Freshwater microbial communities from Lake Fryxell liftoff mats and glacier meltwater in Antarctica - MAT-05 | ecosystem: Environmental > Aquatic > Freshwater > Ice > Liftoff microbial mat | place... | reverse complement strand
GGAATGTCCTTCGAGGTGATGCGCTGCTTCTGCTTCTTGTTCGTGCGTTCGACCTCCTCGACGCCTGCGTCAAGTGCGGCCGGGATCGCGTCCCAGAACTGGAGGAAGGCATTCTTTTCGTAGCCGATATCGACGAACATGGCCTTCAGGCCCTGCTCGATGTTGCGCACGCGGCCTTTGAAAATGCTGCCGACGATGTTCCGGTCGGTGGCGCGCTCGACGTTGTATTCTTCGAGCACTCCGTTCTCGAGGAGCGCGACGCGCTTCTCGAGTTTTTCGACGGTGATGATGAGTTTGTTGCCAGTCTGGCGTGGTCCGAGTCCGATGAGTCTTTTCACTTTGTGTATGAGGGAGAATGTGGATTGAGCGATTTTTTTAAGCACTGGAGAGGGGGAGGAAGGACGAATGACGAATGACGAATGACGAAGAGCGATGGCGAATGAGTATCAGCGGCGTCCGGGGGGCGTGGGTGTGGGCGAAGGTTTCGATTTTCCGGAACCGAAGATGCGCTGCCAGAGAGTGGGCTTTTTCACTGCGCTGCCGACACGGCCGCGCTCGTCGGCGGAGGCGCGCACGTCGGGTCTTGCGGAGCCGCTGGAGCGTGAGGCGGTGGAACGATCCGGAGCGTCGGCGTGGTCGGCCGTCTCCTCGTCCACCATAGCGGAGAGTGCGCCAGGCTTCTGGTCGGTTCCCTGGAAGGTGCTGGCGACCAGCGTGCCGATCCCTCCGTCCTCCTTCAGCGAAATCTCCGAAATCTGGGTCAGGTTTCCGCGGATCGGATCCATCCAGGCGACTCGCGGGCTGTAGCCGCCATCGAGTGCCAGGCACTCGGTGAGAATCTTGTGGGCGACCGGAGCGGCGACGCCACCGCCGGATTTCGCCCCCTGGATCATGACGACGATGGAAAAGCGGGGCTGCCTGTACGGGGCGAAGCACATGAACCATACGTGGTTGTCCTTCACTTTCTCCCTGCCCTGCTGACGCCAGAATTGCGCCGTGCCGGTCTTGCCCGCGACTTCGACGCCCTTGATGCGCGCGTTCTTGCCGGTGCCGCCGGCCTCATTGACGACCTTCCACATTCCCTGCCGGACGACCTCGATCTCCGCCGGGCTGAAGCCCATCGCCGGCAGGCTCGCGCGCACCTGCGATTCCACGGGGACTGCGAGGTTGCCCCGCTCGTCCCGCACATCGTTCCCGGCAGCATCCACGACACGGGCAACCAGACGCGGATAGTAGGAAATCCCGCCGTTCGCGACTGTGGCGCAGACCATCGCCATCTGCAGCGGCGAGGCGAGCACGGAGCCCTGGCCGATGGAGGTGTTCGCGATATGGCCCCACGATTTCTCGAGCCCCGACTGGCCCCGGAGGGCGAGCCACTTCGGTCCCGGAAGATTGCCCGGACTTTCCCCGCTCAGCGGCAGGCCTGATCGCATGCCGAGGCCCAGCGCCTCGCCGACTTTCTCGAAATTGATCAGCTTCGCATCGCGTCCCCACTGGTAGAAGTAGGCGTTGCACGAGTTCTTGATCGCACCCACGAGATTCAACGAACCGTGCGCGCCGCCTTTCTCGTGGATCCAGCACTTCATGAATTTGTTGCCAATGGTCACGCCTCCCGCGCAGTTGTAAGTCCGGCTCGGCGGCAAATCGGCCAGCAAGCCGGCGAAGGCGGAGACGATCTTGTAGGTGGACCCCGGAGCGAAGGACTGGATCGCGCGATTGACCAGCGGATCGGTGACGTCGTCGTCCAGTCGCACCATGTCTTCCTCGCTGATCTTCGGGATGAAAATATTCGGGTCGTAATTCGGCACGCTGGCCATCGCGAGCAGATCGCCATTCTTCGGATCGACCACCACCACGGCGGCCCGCCCGACACCGGCCTGGCGGAGTGTCTGCTCGACGATCGTCTGGATGCGCGCGTCGATGGTGAGGTAAACATTGTTCCCCGGCGTGGGTTCCTCGCGGGATAACTCCGCGCCGATCTTGTTCTTCGCAGAGCGTTCGAGGACGCGCTTGCCGGGCTTTCCACGCAGAAAGGCGTCGAACGCCTGCTCGACATTGGAGCGCCCCTGGACCTCGGGCTGATAGTAGGTGAACTGGCGGATGTCGGCGAGCTTGTTGATGTCCTCGGGCGCACCGACGTAGCCGAGAATGTGCGAGGCGAGGGATCCGTACAGATACTGGCGCACGGGGCGGACACTGACTTCGACTCCCGGCAGCCCGACATCGTTCTCGGAGACCTTTGCCACGACATCGAATCCGGCGTCCTCGATATAGCTGTAAGGCACCTGCTCGTTCGTGCGGAAGTGGCGCTCAAGCTGGGCGGCATTGTAGTCGTGCGCCACATCCAGTTCGCTGAAGCGGCGAATCACCGTCTCATTGATGACCTGCACGATGTCCTCGATGTCCACGTTCGCGAGCATCTCGTCGCGCTTCGCCTGGAAACTGACCGTCGGGGCCTTCCCGCCGTTCTTCTCCTTGTAGCCCCGCACCATCTGCGGCAGGTAAAAGTCCACGCAGTAGCTCGAACGGTTTGCCACGAGCGTGATCCCGTTCCGATCCCGGATCTCGCCGCGAACGCTCGGAATCCGCACCGTCACCGAGGAACTCTTGCGGACACGGTCCGTCCACTTCTGGGCGTTGGTGATCTGCTCGCGCCACAGCTTCGCCGAGAGGACGCCGAGCATGCCGAGCATGAAGATGGCGAGAAAATACACCCGCAGCGCTGAACTCGACAGCGCGCGCAATTTCGGAAAGCGACGGGGTGCGGGCATGGTCAGATATTGGCGCGACGCTGCGTGAAAACGCCCATCCGCCGGGCCACCCAGTTGAGCATCAGGAAAAACGGCACCGCCATCACTGCGGCCACCAGTCCGCTGCCGCCCACCCGCTGCCAGACCTCGTTGGGCCAGATCAGTGCAAACGGTTCGCGGCGGAAGGTGAGGATGAGATACTCGACGAGCACCAGAAGCGAGGTGAGCACGCCCGTCACGAACGCATGGAGCTGCCACATGCCCCGCAGGTAGAGCGGACGGAGCCCATTCATCAGCGCGCCAATCCCCGCGTAGAGGAGAATCGTGGCGCCGAAAGGAAGGTCCGCACGTCCGTCGATCGCGACGAAGTTCAGGCAATCCCACATGAGCCCGGCGACAAAGGCGAGGGTCAGCATCCCTGCCACCGGGAGGGCCGCCGCACCGCAAAGGAAGACCACGGGCAGCAGGAGGATCTGGCTGCCAAATCCCGGCACCGCTCCGACGAAATGCTGGATGATCAGCCCGATGAACATGGTGGCGATGAGCAGGATCGTGAACATCGCTCAGTGATTGCTGGTGCTCCCTTTCATGCCCGTGATGACAAAGACATCCGCCAGCGCCGCGATGTCCACCGATGGGTCGATGACCGCCTGGCCGTCGAGTTCGCGAGATTTGAATTCGACGATCTCACCGATGAGGATTCCGGGCGGATAGACGTTGCCGGCGCCGCTGGTGAAAACTTTCTGTCCCGGATGCAGCGGGGCAAAGCGTGAGAGAAAGTTCAGCGTCATTGTCGGCTGGATGTTGTTCGAGGTGCGCTTGCCGCGCACTTCCACCCGCACGATACCCTGTTCTTTTGTCGCCTCGACTGAACCCGCGACCTTGCAATTCTCGTCCGAGACCAGCAGCACGATTGACGATTGTTCGTCCACGGTGACGACTTTGCCGACCAGACCGTCGTGGGTGACGACCGGCATTTCCCGCTGGATGAGATCTTCGGTTCCCTTGTCGATGACGACGGTGCTCCACCAGTTCGACGGGCTGCGTCCGATGACGCGGGCGGGGACGAGCGAAAATGGAGAATTGCCATGGTAACCGAGCGCGGACTTCATGCGGATGTTGTCCGCCTCGAATCCGCGCAAGGCCTGATTCGTCGCGCGGAGATTGTCATTCTCGACCTTCAGTCGCTGGTTGTCCCACTCCAGTTCATCGAGCTTTTTCAGCCCCGCCTTGTAGCTCTTCCAGCGGGAATCGACCTCGGAACCCCGCCGGAGAAATGGCGCGACGATCCCGAGAAAAGCGCTCTGCACCCGCTGGCGGTTGCGCGGGCTGAGCAAGATGATCCCCACGACGGCCGCAATAAAGACGCCGGTCGCAATGAGATTTGCACGCCGGTTCATATTCATGATGGCCACCTCCATGAGGGGCACCGCCGCGCCTTGCTTAGCGCGGATCCTTGTGGGCCGGGGATCATCGGAGCCGGGTCAGCGGATCAGTTCCGCCATTGCCGATCCGTCGCGGTGACCTGCCGGAGGAATTTCATCTCGCTCAGGGCGCGGCCAGTTCCCTCGGCCACTGCGCTGAGCGGATCCTCCGCCACATGCACGGGCAGCCCGGTCTCCTCGGAGAGGAGTCGGTCCAGCCCGCGCAGGAGTGCGCCGCCACCGGCGAGCACCAGGCCTCGATCGACGAGGTCGGCGCTCAACTCGGGCGGGCAGCGCTCCAGGGTCACGCGAACATTATCCACGATGGTGGAAATCGGCTCGAGCAGCGCCTCGCGGACTTCCTGCGAGGTGACGCTCAGGGTTTTCGGGAGACCGGCCACGAGATCGCGGCCTTTGACCTCCATGGTCGTCTCCTTCTCGATCGGGTAAGCACTCCCGATCTTGATTTTGATGTCCTCAGCGGTGCGCTCGCCAATCATCAGATTGTACGCGCGCTTCATGTACTGAATGATCGCCTCGTCGAGCTCATCGCCCGCGACACGAACACTCCGGCTGAAGACGATGCCGGACAGGGAGATCAGCGCGACCTCGGTGGTGCCACCGCCGATGTCGATGATCATATTGCCCGCCGCATCCTGCACGGGGAGTCCGCAGCCGATGGCAGCAGCCATCGGTTCCTCGATGAGGAAGACTTCCCGCGCCCCTGCATGCAGGGCCGATTCTTTCACCGCGCGTTTTTCGACCTCCGTGATGCCCGAGGGCACCGCGATGACAACGCGTGGGCGTGGTTTGAAAAGAGTGCGCTTGCCGTGGACCTTCTGGATGAAGTGCCGCAGCATCGCCTCGGTGACTTCGAAGTCCGCGATCACGCCGTCCTTGAGCGGTCGGATCGCGACGATATTGCCCGGTGTGCGCCCGAGCATGCGCTTGGCCTCATCGCCCACGGCGAGCACCTTGTTCGTGCCGGCCTGGACGGCGACAACAGACGGCTCGCGCAGGACGATGCCGTGATCCTTTACGTAAACGAGCGTGTTCGCCGTTCCGAGGTCTATTCCGATGTCGTTGGAGAAAATTCCGAGAATGCCGTTAAGCATTGAGCTTCCGAGAGTTGAGCAAGGACGGAAACTCCGCCCTCGCGATTGGTGCCGTTGCGCCGGGATCCGCAGGCAGGCGGGAAAAATGGAAGCGGCGCAGCAGATGTCATTAGGTCAAGTTACGAATAAGGGGCGGATATGTAGGGGGGGCGTTCAAACGCGTCAAAGGAATTTCCGAACAATTGTGTTTCGGCGACACGCAAGCACCGCAGTGAATCCCGGGAAGGATACACGGGGCTTTGAGACAACTCATCGGCGGAAACAAAGATCCGCCGAAAGGCAATTCGGGAATCCCCCTTGTATCCTCGCGGTGAATGGATTGTCTTCGCAGCTAATCATGACCCGCCTCTTCCTCCTCCCGGCCCTGTTGTGTGCAACCTTCCTGCGGGCCGATGACGTTCCGCTCGGGCCGGATGGCAAGCCGGTCTTCGGTCATTCCACGCACGGGGACGCCTTCGATGAGGGGCCGCGCCAGGCGGCGGTCCTGCTGCCGGGAATGGGCGCGGTCGATTTCCCGATCACCACCGCCAGCGCCGAGGCGCAGACGTTTTTCAACCAGGGCGTCGCGCAACTGCACGGCTTCTGGTACTACGAGGCGGAACGTTCCTTCCGCCAGGCGGCGAAGCTGGATGCCGCCGCGCCGATGCCGTACTGGGGCATGGCGATGGCGAATGTGAACAACGAGAAGCGCGCGGCGGATTTCATCAAGCAAGCCGTGCAGCGGCGCGAGAAGGCATCGGCTCGCGAGAAGCTGTATATCGACGCCTACAACCCGTATTTTTCCGCCGGGAAAAAGGACGAGCAGGCAAACAAGGCGCGCCGCACCGCGCTTGTGAAGGGGCTGGAGACGATCGTGTTTGATTTTCCGGACGACCTTGAGGCGAAGGCATTCCTGTTGTTTCAGGTTTGGGACAACGGGCAGAAGGGAACTCCCGTCAGCAGCCGGGCGGCGCTCGCGGCGCTCGCCGAGCAGGTGTTTGCAAAGAACCCGCTGCACCCAGGCGCGCATCACTACATGATCCACCTTTGGAACAGCGACGACGACCGGCGCGCCCTCAAGAGCGCCGCAGTCGGCGGCCAGTCCGCGCCCGGCGTGGCGCATCTGTGGCACATGCCGGGGCACACTTTCACGAAGCTGCGCCGCTACGCCGACGCCGCATGGCAGCAGGAAGCGGCCGCGCGCACCGACCACGCATACATGATCGGTGCGAAGCTCATGCCGGAGCAGATTCACAACTACGCACACAACAACGACTGGCTGGTGGAGAATCTCGGCTTCATCGGGCGCGTCGGCGACGCAATCGATCTCGCGAAAAACATGATCGAACTCCCGCGGCTCGCCGCCGGGTCCGCAGCCCCGGGCAAATCCGCCCGCGGTGGTTACAAGATGGGACGTGATCGATTGAGCGACGTGCTGCTGGCATGGGAGCGTTGGGACGATCTCCTTGCCTTGGACGGCGGCGCGTATCTCCCGGCACTCGAAGATCCAAACGACGAAGCAAAGCGCCTGCGCACCGCAGGGGTCGCGGCTTTTCAAAAGGAGGATATCGAGGGCGGGGAAAGGCGACTCGAAGCCATCCGGCAATTGATCGCAAAGGCCAGGGCGGAGAAGCCGGAGAAAGCCGACAAGACCGCCAAGCCGGAGACGAACGGGAAAGCGGAGACTGCGGGCAAGACGGACAAAGGTGCGAAGGCAGATTCCCCGGCGAAGCCGCCCGCAAAAAAACCGGCTGAGCAACTTGAGAAGTTCGTGGCGGAACTGGAGGTGTATCGCGCGCTGGCCGATGGCCGGACAGACGATGCGCGCAAGTCGCTGGATAAGCCGAATGACATCGGGAAGGTCCGCCTTTCCCAACTCCATCAGCGGGCCGGCAACGCCGACAAAGCCCTGCAATTCGCCCGCGATGCCGTGAACGGCGGACAGGACCAAGTGCTGCCGCTCGCAAATCTCACCGACATGCTCTGGCACGCCGGAAAGAAGAAGGAGGCCATCGAATCCTTCAACAAACTCCGCAAACTCTGCGCGCAGACGGATCTGGAACAGCCGATTTTCGCGCGCCTCAAACCGGTCGTCGAGGAACTGAAGCTCCCCGCCGACTGGCGCCCGAAACTCGACTGGGCGAAGGACACCGGGGCGCGCCCGGATCTCGCCAGCCTCGGTCCTTTTCGCTGGCATCCCTACCCTGCGCCCGAGTGGAGCCTGCCCGACCAGACCCGCGAGACCCGGCTCGCCAGCGAATACAAGGGCAAGCCGCTCATCATGATCTTCTACCTCGGCAGCGGCTGCACCCATTGCATCGAACAGCTCAATGCATTCAGCCCGCTCGCCAGGGAATTCACCGCAGCCGGCATCAATCTCGTCGCCGTCGGCACCGAGCCCGCGGCGGATCTCTACAAGACCTCCGCGCAGGCCAAGGCCGACGACGGCTTCCCCTTCCCCATCGTCAGTGATCAGACACTCGCAACCTTCAAAGCTTACCGCGCATTCGATGACTTCGAGACGACGCCCCTGCACGGCACCTTTCTGATCGACGGCAACGGCCTCGTCCGCTGGCAAAACATTTCCTTCAAGCCATTCACCGACGGCAAGTGGCTCCTCGCCGAAACAAAGCGTCTGCTCGCCCTCCCGCCCGATGCCACCGCAAAGGCCCTCTCATCAAGCACCCCGCAGCAAGCACCCTAACTAAGCCACCCCTCCTCCGCACCACAATGAACCGCCGCACCTTCCTCGCCGCTACCGCCGCATTTGCCTCCGCCACGATCCTCTCCCGCGCTGACGACGCGCCGGCAAGAAAACGGCCGAAGCTGAAAAAGGCCGTCAACCTCGGCATGGCGCGGGGCATCACCGGCACCACGGTGGACAAGTTCAAGGCGATCCGCGACGCGGGCTTCGACGGCATCGAACTCAATCTCCCCGGCGAGCTGACGACGGATCAAATCCTCGAGGCAAAGGCCGCGAGCGGTCTCGAAATTGCGGGCATCATCTGCACGCCGCATTGGAGCAATCCGCTCAGTTCGCCCGACCCGGCAAAACGCGAGCGCACCGTGAACGGCCTCAACTTCGCGCTGAAGCAGGGCGGCGAAATCGGCTGCAAGCGCGTGCTCCTCGTCCCCGGCACCGTCGAAAAGGACGTGACCTACGAACAGTGCTGGGCGCGCTCCATCGAAGGCATCAAGCGCTGCATCGAGACCGCGGAGAAAAGCAAATGCGCCATCGCCATTGAGAACGTGTGGAACCGCTTCATCAACGAACCCGTCGCCGCCAAACGCTACCTCGATGAAATCAACAGCCCGTGGGTCGGCTGGCATTTCGACGTGGGCAACTGCATCACCTACGGCTGGCCCGAGCACTGGGTTCGCACGCTGGGCAAACACATCCTCAACGTCCACATCAAGGAATTCAGCCGCAAGGCGCGCGACGAAAAAGGTTCCCGCGCGGGCTTCGCGGTCGAACTCATGGAAGGCGACAACGACTGGCCGTCAGTCATGCAAGCCCTCGATGAAATCGGCTACGAAGGTTACGGCATCCTCGAAGTCCCCGGCGGTGACGCCACCCGCCTGAAATTCCTCGCCGAACGCACCGAAAAAATCTTCGCCTCGTAGCCAGCGGCGCACGCGCTCAGCGGCAATCAGCCTCAAAATGGGAATGGAAACCGCAATGCTGAGGATCAGTCATCCATTGTCACACGTGGAGCGCGACTGGGCGCTGGGCACCCGAAGGGATGCGCAACGCAAACAACCTGGCGCCACTCTCCCCCGGAGTGTGAGAAATGCGGAATAGCCGGGCGTCGTCCGGTTTCACCCGCATTACGTCCCGGGGTGTTATCAGGCATTCCGGGTTGCGCCCTGCTTGCGTGTGATCTGCCCGAAGCACAACAGCGGAACCAGCGACAGAGAGAATAGCAGCAACGTCGAGCACCTGTCGGGAACTCTCACCCAAGCACTGCCCGGAGCACGGGAGCCAGCCGAGTAGAAGACATCCGCTCCATAGCGGACCTGCCCTTGTGAAGGTCGATCGCCGAAAATGTCGTCGTAGCCGCTTCCATCCGCACTGCCACCCGTCGAGATATCCAGGCCCGGAATCGCGCCACTGAGACTCCATGCGAGAATCCTCCCCGCGGAATCCGTGGTGATGCGGAAAGCATCGGCACCAACCTGCCAGGGGCCGGAAATGATCAATCCATAACCGTTGATCGGACTATTGACGGTCGTTCCCCAATACGCGCTGTCCAGCGTGACCTCGGCGGTGACCCGGTCGCAAAAGGTGAAGCCAGCGACTCCCGGACCATTCGTTCGAGTGTAAGTGCTCCCCACATAGTGGTAAGTGAACAATGTCGCGTGCGCATCGTTCAGCGCGAAGAAGGTCAGCAGAAGCAATAGACAGGTACGAGTGATCACGGGGCTATTCATGGAGTATTCTGGTTGGACGGAAAATGAGGGGGGCACCCAGGAACCTCACCGTGCGCCGACTGACTTCTAAGCCTGCCGGATGGCTGCTTGGTGGATCGATCAGCACTGACCTCATTCCGATCATCTGTTCAGAAACTCCGATCCGTCGCAAGAAAGATCGGCAAAACTTTCGAGATTTGCCGCACCGGTCGTCTCCGCCGTATCGGGCGAGTGACGGCATGCTAGACGGATACTGCACGCCCACACCGCCCAGCGTCCGTCGTTCACTGCATTCAAGACACAGCGAACTCACCGGACGAAGCCCCGCCGCTCTCTGCACAATCGCTCCGCGAGCTTCCATCCGGAGGGGGAATCCGTCCGCGCACTCCGCGGTTCACTCCTCGAACTTCAACTTGCGCGTGTCGCACTCAAAGCCTGTAAGACGCGGGGCCTCGTTCGAGAACGATCCGAACCAACAAGCCGCCTAAGGAAACACCGTCTCCCCGCATCGTTTCGGGACACACAGCACAACCTGAGGACGGCACTCATGCCCATCCTCCCGAAGCTGCGAACCTGCCACAAAATGCAATCGCCCATCTGTCACGGCATCAGGCGTCGGAGCTTTCTCAAGGCAGGCGTCCTCGGCTTCGGTGGCTTGACCCTCGCGGATGTGCTCCGCGGCGAGGACGCGGCGGGCATCCGGTCTTCGAGCAAAGCCATCATCAACATCCATCTCGATGGCGGTCCGCCGCAGATGGATCTCATCGACCCGAAACCGGACGCACCCTCCGAGATTCGCGGCGAGTTCGGTTCCATCCGCACGAAGATTCCCGGCTTTCACGTCACCGAACTGCTGCCGCAGCTCGCGGCAAATGCGAACAATTACGTTTTCCTCCGCTCCCTCGTCGGCGCGGATGGCAAGCACGACGCCTTCCAGTGCCAGTCAGGCTTCACCGAAAAGGAGCTGGTGAATGTCGGCGGACGTCCGGCGATGGGGTGCGTGCTCAACAAGCTCCTCGGCAACGTGCGCGACACCGCACCCTTGTTCGTGGACTTGATGCAAGGGCGGCCCTTCGTGCGCAACAGCGCCAGGCCGGGATTTCTCGGCGCGACCCATTCCGCATATCGGCCGGATATCTCCCATCTTTTCCCCCTCGCGCTCTCGGTCGGCATGCAGGCCGAACTCGAACAGCGCAGCTATGGCCGCAGCGAAAGTCTCGCCCTCTCGCAAGGCCTCACCCTGAGCCGGCTGGAGGATCGCGTGGGCCTGCTCCGTGATCTGGATACGCTCCGGCGCGACATGGATGCCAGCGGCGCCATGGATGCACTCGACAAATTCACGCAGCTCTCCCTCGGCATTCTCACCTCGGGCAAGTTCGCCGAGGCCCTCGACCTCGCGCAGGAGGATCCCAAAGTGCTCGCCCGCTACACGCCGCGAATCGCGATGCCCGAAATGCGTGAGACGATGGAAAGTCCCAAGGCCGCGCAGAAATTCCTGCTCGCCCGCCGGCTCGTCGAGGCCGGCGTCCGTTGTGTGAGTCTCTCGATCGGCGACTTCGACACACACGAGGACAATTTCACCCGAATGCGTTACCTCGGCCCCTTGCTCGATCACGCCCTCGATACCCTGGTCACGGATCTCACTGAACGCGGGATGATTGACGACGTCATGATCATTGTCTGGGGCGAATTCGGCCGCTCGCCGAAAATCACCGCCAAGGCCGGGCGCGATCATTGGCCGCAAGTGGCGATGGGAATCATGGCCGGTGGCGGCCTGAAAACCGGCCAAGTGATCGGCAGCACGGATCGACATGCTGCGGAAGTGACCTCGCGTCCGGTTCACTATCAGGACGTCTTTGCCACGCTCTACCGCCACCTCGGCATCGATGCCCGCAGCGCGACCATCACCGACACGACCGGGCGTCCGCACACTCTCGTGGACAGGGGCCGGCCGATCGAGGAGTTGATCTAGCACACATTCCCCACTCCGGGGAAAAGTTGCGCCAGGGCGATTGCGGTGCCGCACTGTTCATCTCTCAGATGTGAGCGCAAAAAGTCCCCGAACAGTCTGTTTTGCGTCGTAACCGCCCGATGTCTTCACGTAAGTCGTTGATATTCGAGCTGAACGTTTTCGGTTCCAGACTTTTTGCGCTCGCATCCTCTCAGTTCTCAGCATTCGGTCCCGCCGCGCCCAATCGGAGCAGTGAAGACTGCGAAGCCGCGAGCGCAAAGATTCCGCGCGGCGGATTCTCGGCGCTCACGGTGCGGTCTTTCCGTTTGCATCCTGCGATGCGCGGTTCATGTTCCGCGCCCGCATGACTCGCCGCCTGTGCCTCCTCGCCACCATTCTCGTCGCCACCCACACCGCGCTCGCGCAGCCCGGTGAGATCCGCAAGTCGCTCTGCCGGATTAACAACACTGCGCAGGAGTTCAATTACCGCGTGCCGTGGCTGCCGGGGCAGATGGGCGGCGGCAGTGGCACCGGCTGGGTGGTCGCCAAGGAGAGGCTGATGACCAATGCGCACGTGGTCTCGAATGCGCGCCTGCTGACGGTGGAAAAGGAGAACGACCCGAAGAAGTACGTCGCGACGGTCGAACACATTGCGCATGATTGCGACCTCGCGTTGCTGAAGGTCGAGGATCCCGGCTTTTGGCAGGACACGAAGGTGCTCGTCATCGGCGGCGTCCCGGAGATCGAGAGCACGGTGTCGGTTTATGGCTACCCGATCGGGGGCGAGCGGCTCAGCGTCACGCAGGGCATCGTCTCGCGGATTGATTTCCGGACGTATGCGCACTCGGTGATGGATTCGCACCTGAGCATCCAGATCGATGCGGCCATCAACCCCGGCAACTCCGGCGGACCGGTGCTGCAGGGCGGCAAGGTGGTAGGCGTCGCATTCCAGGGCTTCAGCGGCGATGTGGCGCAGAACGTCGGCTATATGATCCCGACGCCGGTGATGCGGCATTTCCTGAAGGATATCGCGGACGGACACTACGATCGATACATGGATCTCAGCATCGGGACGTTCCCGCTGCTGAATACCGCGCACCGCCATGCGCTGGGAGTGCCGCAGGGTAACAACGGGGTCGTCGTGACGACGGTGGGGAGCGCCAGCGTCTGCGCGGGAAAGCTGCGTGCGAGCGATGTGCTGATGAAGATCGACGGCCTGGATATTCAGAGCGACGGGATGGTGGAACTCGAAGGGGAACGGGTGATGATGGCCGAGGTCGCGGAACGCCGTTACAAGGGCGACAAGGTGAAATTTGAAGTCCTGCGCGATGGCAAGACGGTAACCGAGGAAGTGACATTCGATCGCGCGTGGCCGTACACGCACCAGGCGACGAGTTACGATCCTCCGAGGTATGTGGTCGTCGGCGGGCTGCTGTTCCAGCCGATGAACCGGAATCTGGTCGCCACCTACCAGTTTCAAAATCCACGCGTGTTCCACTACTTTTCCAGCTTCATCGAGGATGAACTCTACAAGGAACGCGACGAGGTGATCATCCTGACCGCGCTCCTGCCGGACCCGATCAATACTTACATGGAGGAGTTCCGGGAGGGCATCCTCAAGGAGGTGAACGGCAAGGTGGTCCGGAATCTCAAGGAATTCGCCGCCATCCTCGCGCAGCCTGCGGACGAATACGTCATCGAATTCGAAGGCACCGGCCGGCCGCTGGTCTTGCAACGCACGGAACTCGAGACAGCCCGCCAGCGAATCCGCGAGCGCTATCGGGTGCTGCAAGAACAGTTCCTCGGCGACGAACCTGCCGCAGCGGGCCACTAGTCATGGACATTTTTCGCTTTCAGCCAATGCGTCACATCACTCTCCTCCTCGCGTTTCTCGCCCTCCTCGCCCGCGATGCTTCCGGCGCGGACAAGCCGGCGGTCGTCCGGGTCAATGTCACCACCCAGCAGTGGGATTTCCATCGCCCGTGGGGTAAGCGGCAGCCCGTGACGCGGCGTGCAATCGGCGCAGTCCTCCCGGGATCGCGCGTGCTTGTCACCGCGGATCTCGTTGCCAACGCCACGTATCTGGAATTGGAAAACCCCGAGGGTGGCCGCAAAGTTCCGGCCACGGTGGACGTGGCGGATTACGAGGCGAACCTCGCATTGATCAAGACGGACAACGCGGAATTCCTCGCGGGCATCGAGGGCTTGCAGGTAGCCGAAAGCAATATCGGCGATCAACTCAGCGTCTGGCAGCTCGAGAACAACGGGCGGCTCCTCGTCACCAACGGCCCGATGACCACCGCCGAGACGGCGGCCTATCCCGTGGATGGCAACCTCCTCATCTACCGGATGACAGTCCAACTGCAGGGACGCGACAGCAGCTTCACCCTTCCCGTCGTCAGTGGCGGCAAACTGACCGGGGTTCTGATGGCATTCGACGCGCAGTCGAACAATGCGAACCTCATCCCCGCTCCAGTGATTCGGCATTTTCTGAAAGATGCCGCCGACGGAAACTACGAGGGCTTTCCGCGGGTGGGCTATGGATACAGCCCGACACGCGATCCCGCCCTGCGGCGCCATGTAAAAATTCCGGACGATGTCACCGGCGGCGTTTACGTCACCGACGTGATGAAGGACGGCCCCGCTGCCGCCGCAGGTCTGCAAAAGGGCGATGTGCTGATCGGAGTGGATGACCTCGCCGTGGATCAGGATGGGAACTTCAATGACCCCGCTTACGGAAAAATCGCGCTGAGCCATCTCTTCAGTGCGCACCATTTCGTCGGCGACCGGATCAATCTCCAGATCCTGCGCGCAGGCGAGAAAAAGTCGCTGGATGCCAGGCTCGCCCGCCGGAGTCCGTCGAGCTACGTGAGCGACCCGTACATCATCGACCGCCAGCCGCGATTCATCGTCGTCGGCGGCCTCATCCTGCAGGAACTTTCCCGGCAATACCTCAAGGACTTCGGTGCCGACTGGCAGCGGCGCGGCCCGGGAAGGCTCGTCTATTACGATCGCTTTCAGACGGACCTGTTCCGGGACGGCCCGCGGAAACTCGTCTTCCTCAGCCGCGTCCTCCCGACATCCGCCACCGTCGGCTACGAAAATCTGAACCACCTTTTGGTCCACCGGATCAACGGCGTCGAATTGCAGTCGCTGGACGATGTCCCCAAGGCGCTCGAGAAGTCGCTGAACGGCTTCCATCGGATCGACTTTGCCGAGGATCCAAAGACGATCTACCTGAACGCAGCGGAAACCGAGAAGACCGAGAAGACGGTCCAGATGCAGTATCGGCTGCCGATGCTCAAACACCTGGAGTAACGCGTGGCAATGGACCCGGCTCCGTGGGGTGCCATCTTCGATTGGGATGGCGTGATCATCGACTCCTCAGCCTCCCACGAGAAATCCTGGGAGAACCTCGCCGTGGAAGAAGGACGTCCGCTACCCGCGGACCATTTCGAGAGAGGCTTCGGACGGAAGAACGAGATCATCATTCCCGAAATTCTCGGCTGGACCACCGATCCCGCCGAGATCGCGCGCCTCTCGTTGCGGAAGGAGGAACTCTACCGGGAGTTGATCCGGGATGTGAAACTGCGGCCCATGGCAGGCGTGCGACCATGGCTGGAGCGTCTCATGGCGGCCCGCGTGCCATGTGCCGTCGGCACCTCCACACATCGCGCCAACATCGAGCTTTCGATGAGCAGACTCGGGCTCGGATCGTTCTTCCGGGGAGTCATCACCTCGGAGGATGTGCGAAAGGGCAAACCCGATCCCGAGGTCTTCCTGAAAGCGGCGGCATTGATCGATCGTGCGCCCGGAAAGTGCGTCGTTTTCGAGGATTCATTCGCCGGTCTCCGCGCCGCGTGGAATGGCGGGATGAAGTGCGTCGGTGTTGCGACGACCAATCCCGCCGACGCCCTGGCAGGCCAGGCGGATCGCGTGGTTCACCGGCTCGACGAACTTCAGGCGGCAGACCTCGCGGCCTGGTTCAGTTGACGCCGCGGTCCAGTTCGCTCCGCCATGAAGGCGTTCCCGGCTCAGGGCTTGATCTCGAAAACCAGCAGCACCTGACCGCGCGGGTGAACCGGCCCGCGGATGAAGAGCGGACTGTTCGGGCCGAGCCGGGCATCGGTTTCCAAAAGGCGGCGCTTGTCGTGAAAGAATTCGAGGTTCAGGCGGTAGCCCGCACCTTCCCTGACGGCCTTCGCGCCAAGATAGAAGTTCGGCGTGGGGACGAGCCACCGTTCGGTCGGTCCATCGATGGAAGTCACCGCGGAGCCAAGGATCTCAAAATGGTCGTAGCCGAAGAAACTCGAGAGCTTCGCAATGAATGGCGCCAGTTCGGCGACCGGCGCTGTCGGCTTTGCTCCCTTTTCCGCGTTGCTGGCCAGCACCACCGCGCTCCACACTTTGTCCCCCGCCCGGCAAACGGGCATCGGGAGCGCAGCGAGGAAGAATGCGAGGATTGCAGGCCTATTGAAGCACATAATCGCTGGGGAGATTGTCCAGTCCGTCGATCCATACCACCGCCAGACCTTCGGCATCGAGCACTGTCGCGTCCAGTTCCGCATCGCCCGCCCTCACGGAGAGAACCTCGGCCAGATACGGGGAATTCCGCCCTGCCTGATCGCGAACGGCCAGGAAATAGATGGCTCCGACCGCCACAAGGCAGAACGCTCCGGCGGTCGCAAGGCGCCAAAGGGACCACAGCCCGCCCTCCGGACGCGGCGCATGAACTGGCTGCGGAGCAATCTCGCGGAGTATGCGCTCGTTGAAGAACTCCGCGTTCCGCAATTCCGGCGGCCGCGAATGGCTGCGGATGGCAACGACAAGCTGCGCGTGCATTTCCCGATCGGCGGCAACCTCCGGATGCTCGCGCTCAAACGCGGCCGCATCCGCGGGAACGAGTTTCCCATCCAGATAAGAAGTCCACTTTTCCTCGAACGAAGATGGCGAATCAGAGCTGTTCATAAATGTCTCGGAGCATGTCCTGCAGTTTGCGGCGGGCGTAGAAAAGTCGCGACATCACGGTGCCGATGGAACAGCCGAGCGCATCGGCGATCTCCTGGTACTCCATGCCTTCGAGTTCGCGCATCGCGATCACCGCACGGTGATCATCGCTGAGTCGCGCGATTGCCGCATCGATGCGTTTCCGGATCTCCGCGTCTGCGAGCCGATCAGCGGGCGCCATCACGGGCTTCGGAGCGGTCTGCGCCCCGGGCGCGACATGCCGCAGACCCACCGTGTCGTCGAATTCCTGCCCACCCTCGATCCGCTTCTTCCGCAGCCAGTCGAGCGAGACATTCGTCATGATGCGATAGAGCCAGGTGAAGAAGGAGGACTGCCCGCGGAAGTTCGCGAGGCTGCGCCAGGCACGCACGAAACCGTCCTGAGCAAGGTCCCAGGCGTCATCTTCGTTTCGGACCATGTGGTAGATCATGGCAAAGCAGCGTTGGCGGTAGCGGGTGATAAGCTCATTGAATGCCGCCGTGTCCCCCGTGCGGGAACGTGTGACGAGATCGATGTCACTCGGCCCGTCAGGGGGGACTGCGGTTTCCGTTTTGGACGGGGCGCTGCTCAATTTATTCGATGAAGCTCCCCAATTCTTCGGGAACTACCGCCGCCCATTCCGACGGCGGAATTCCGCGCGATAATCGCCCATCGCGCTCACGATACCGTCGCGGATGGAAAAAATCCGGGATCTCAGCAATTCGCAACGCCCGGCATCGATCAGGGCGCCCTCCTCCAATTGTACCGCTGCATCGAGCGCACCGGTCAGCGCACGCAGCGCCCGCTTCAGGTAGGCGATGCTCATCCCGAGTTCATCGATGTCCTTGTCGTTCAGCGCCGCCGCGAGTTTTGCCGCCGCCAACGTCGTCTGGCTGTGGAGCGCAGTGGTGGCCGGGTGCTCGCGCAGCTTCTCGTCCACGTTGGCGAAGATCTCGTCCAATTCCGCATTGAAGGCGATCGTCTTCCGGTAAAGCGGATGCTTCTCAAACGCGAAAAGGCTCGGCCCAATGATTGACTCCTCGTCCTCGCCGGACCCCTCTTCCCCCTCGAAACCTGCCTCCACCTCCTCCTCCCAATCACGAGTTTCCCCGCCGAGGAGATGCGTCCAGCCCATTTCGCGGGCGACGATTTCGTCCCGCTGTGGGTGATCCATGTATTTTTCGAGCAGGCCCATATACTTCTCGGTGCGCCTCTCCTGCTCTTGGAGAAAGCGTTCCCAGTCGTACTCGTCCCAAGCTTTGTCGGAGTGGTCTTCCGCCATATCGGCGTAAGTAACTCCTCAATGGCCGCAGCGCAAACTGGAATCTTCGCCCACTTGTATTTCCGCCACCCGGCGTCTAGCGTCGCGGCATGAGCAAACAGGTCGTTCCGGTCCAGATCCGGGCCATCCTTCCGTACAACAACGGGCGGGCGGTTTTTGTCGGAAACGAACACAAGGTTTTCGTGATCTATGTGGACGAGTCCGTCGGTGCTGCCATCGGCATGTTTCTGAACAAGACGCCGAAGGAGCGCCCGCTCACACACGATCTGATGGCTCATCTGCTCGCTTCCCTCGGTGCCAAGGTTGACCGCGTCATCATTAACGACCTGAAAAGCGAAACCTATTTTGCACGGCTGATCATCAGTGCGGAGAATGAACTGCACGCCCGGAAGATCATCGAACTCGACGGACGCCCCAGCGATTGCATCGCGCTGGCGGTGCAGCAGGGCGCGCCGATCTATGTGGCGGGCGAGGTGTGGGACGAAGTCGAGGATCGCTCCGAGATCCTCAAGAAGATGGAAGAGCAGGGCGAGAGCTAGGCCGGCCCGTCACTCCGCGGTGAGCTGCCGGACGGCCTCGTAAAGGACAATCCCCACCGCGGTCGCCAGATTCAGCGAGCGCGTGCTTCCCGGCATCGGAATCGTAAGACACTGCTCGCGATTCGCTTCGAGCAGCGGCAGCGGCAGCCCCTTTGTTTCACGCCCGAAGATGAGAAAATCCCCGTCGCGAAATCGCGCATCCCAATAAGGCCGGGTGGACTTTGTGGTCAGAAAAAAACGCCTGTGTTCCGCTGGCGATACGGCCACGAGTTGCTCCAGGGAATCCCACAGCGTCACATCCACCTCCCGCCAGTAGTCCAGTCCGGCGCGGCGCAGCATCTTGTCATCCAGTGAAAATCCGAGCGGCTTCACCAGATGCAGCCGGGCTCCCACTGCGAGGCACAGACGGCCCACGTTGCCGGTATTCGGCGGGATCTCGGGCTCGACCAAAACAACATTCAACATCCGGCGGACTCTCTCCTGCATCCGGCAGAATGGCGAGCATCCCATTGGACCTGCTCGGCGTTCCTCCGAGTTCGAGGCGTGCGCCGGTCGGCTCGGTCAGCCACCGTCGATGTCAGACCAGTTTTGAGTTCCGTGCGGATGCGGCGTTGTGTTTGAATCGCGCCGATGAGCGCAACTGAACCGGCTGGTTTGCAGGCAAACTTCACCCTCAAGCCCGCCTTCGTCATCGGAGTGACCGGGAACATGGACCCGAACGGCTATGACGAACCGCAGTCGCGGGCGAACGGCGAACCGGTGGCAGTCAAAGCCATCCAGGAAAAGGTGCGGCAGATTCTCGATTGGGTCCGCACGGCGAAGGGCTTCCTCGATCCAGTGACCGGCGTTTTCTCCGCCGCGGAAAGTCCGGGTCCCAATGGCCGGGAGGAATACCGCTCCTGCTGGAAAGGGCTCGGCTTGCGGAATACGCCCATCATCGTGCTCAGCTCGCTCGCGCCGGGGATCGACACGCTCGTGGCCGAGACTGTCCTCGACTATGCGCGGAAACACGGAGCG
>Ga0105048_10006083_pt1 | contig 19458 bp, 18 predicted proteins | sample MAT05_FD_78382 | JGI IMG/M metagenome (GOLD analysis project Ga0105048, IMG submission 78382) | Freshwater microbial communities from Lake Fryxell liftoff mats and glacier meltwater in Antarctica - MAT-05 | ecosystem: Environmental > Aquatic > Freshwater > Ice > Liftoff microbial mat | place... | reverse complement strand
CCGTATCTTATACTGATATAGTGAGTTACGTCGGAAAACATCGTTTCGCAATTCGATGCGAGTGGCGACACTTTCGCGACGTTAAGCGACCGAGACACGACGTCAGGCGACATCGACACGACACTGACACGACATCGCACGACATTTTGGCGACACTTACCGACACCCTCGCGAGTTTGACTTACGTCACATCGCCTCCGATTTTTTGACTTTGTGAAATCGTGTGGGCGTACGTGCACGATGAGAGCACAAACTGCCATACTGCAAAAATCTGTGTTAAATCTGCGAAAACGCTTGACTATGATTTGGCAGCGGTTACAATCATTTCGTGAACGCACTATCCCGGGACTGGGTCGTTGTGCCGAGTTGTCTCTTCGCGTCTGGTTCAACGGGAAAACGGTGCGTTCGCAGTTAACCACGCTCGGAAACTTTTTGTGTTTCTTCTCGACGACGAGGCGGCACGTGAGAGATGCCTTCTGTCGGGCAAGAACGCAAGCTAAAGGGAGCCACGGCCCATGATTTCGATCATGACTACTGTGTCCTACCTGATGCTGCTGTCGGCTCCCGGAAGGGGCTGACGCACATGAACGAGCCATCTGGTAGCCGACCACTAGCCACGCCGAATTACGGTTTTTTCGAAGAGCACATCACGGGTGTGGTCGAGCAGGTGCCGGGTTTCCTGCGCAGTCTCGACTTTCGCTCGCTGATCATGGTCCTCAGCCTGTTTGTGTTGATGGCCACGGCGGTCGCACTGGCGTGGCCGTATGCGGACTCGTCCGGCTATCGCGTCCTCGGGGCGTTTGGCGTGGCGGTGGTGATTGCAGTCGTGGGATTTGTGAGCTTCCTCCAAAGGCAATGCTGATGCCGCGAACACCAAAAAAGGTGCCGACGACTCGCCTGACGCTCGATCTGGCGGAGCCCGTTCGGCAACTGATGGAATCGCTCCGTGATCGCACGCAGGCCGAGACTTTGGTCGAGGTCGTGCGGCGGGCACTGGCGGTCTATTCCTTCGTCTCCGATGAGAAGGCGAAGGGTAGCAAAGTGATCATCCGCGACAAGGACGGCGAGCGGGAACTCGTGTTGATGTGATGCGACCATGGCACGTGCACAAAATCGGCCGAAAGAACGTCGATGGAAGCCACCCTCGTGGGCTTCTGCATCCGGGAAGGACGAATTCGGGCGGTGGGCCGAGTTCCAAATTCCATTTCGTGCGGGCAAACCTGTTACGCAACGTTTGCGCTGGATCCCCTGGGGCAAGTTCCAGATGGGTTCGCCAGAGAACGAAGAGGGCCGAATTCCGAATGAAGGTCCGCAACACACGGTAACGATCAGCCGGGGCTATTGGTTGTTCGATATACCGTGTACGCAGGAACTCTGGTTGGCCGGGGAGAATCCGAGTCGATTCAAGGGTGATCGTCATCCGGTGGAGCAGGTTTCGTTTGACGATGTGACGCAATTCTTGGCAAAGATCAACGAGCAGGTGCCGGGACTATCTCTTTCGCTTCCGAGTGAGGCTCAGTGGGAATATGCGTGTCGAGCCGGAACGACGGAGGCGAGGTACGGCCCATTGGATGAAGTGGCTTGGTACAGGGAGAACAGCGACAGCCAGACACACAATGTTGGCGAGAAGTTGCCGAACCCTTGGGGTTTGTATGACATGTTGGGGAATGTGTGGGAGTGGTGCAGTGACAGGTACGATGTGAAGGCGTATGCACGCGGCGACTGTGTGGACCCTGTCGGCCCTAATGCTGGCTCCAATCGTGTGATCCGGGGCGATTGTTGGAGCGACTACGCGCAGGACGTGCGGGCTGCCCGGCGTTTCGCGTTCTCGCCCGTGATCCGGTATGACGGCGTTGGCTTCCGCTGCTTGAGTTCAGGAAGGCCTTAGGAAGAAAGGAAGCGAGAGGGTTGTCGCGGAGGGGAGCGTATCGGAACGGAGCGGATGCGTAGTGGAGATCGCGGACCGACGAAGACAACACCTTGAGCGAGGTCCGCAACCCGGCAAGCAACAAGAAGAGAATGCCAATGCTTTCCGATGTTGCTGGCCTCTGTGAGGCCGGTGGGGAATGAGCGTTGTGGTCGCGTCTCGAAGACTCGCCGCGACTGGCCTTTAAGGGTTAACGCCCCGCGCTTCGCTACGCAAAGCCTGCGCGGCGCGGCTAAACGTCGATTTCCTGGCGGCGCGGCGAAACGTCGATTCCCGACTTGTGCCGAATATAATGGCACGTACGCACCGCTTCGCGTGCGCATTGGGGAAAAGGAGTTGTCCATGTCGCAGCAATCGCCGGGTGGTTTCGATGAGTGGTGGTGGGCTGAGCCGACGATGAAACAGCGTTTATTGCGCGATCCGGCGAGCGTTGTCAAGGAATATGGCCTCAATGTGCCCGACAATTTGAACCCGGAAATCTTGCACGATGTCGTGCGAATCGTCTCGTTGTTGTGGGTCGATGGCAAGATTGTGCCGCGGGAGCAATTCCACATCGACCCGTGCGATGAAGGCTTGTTGTTCGGCAAAGGCGTGTGGGAATCGACGAGGACGTTCAATAGTTATCCGTGGCTTTGGGCCGAGCATATCGAACGCCTGAAGCGTACGCTGACACTGCTGGAAATCGATGTGGCCCCGCAACGGTTGCCCGATGCGAAGACTGTCAGCGACTACGTACGGATGCTGTGCGCGACCGATATTATAGTTCGCTTGAACGTCACTGCAGGGCGACCCGGCAAGCCCGGTATGGTCTGGATGAACGCGTGGGTGCAGCCGTTTCCGAAGCCATCGTTCCGCCTGAAAAGCACGCTCAGCCCAGATTTGAAAGGGCAACCGTATCTCGCGTGGAAGACGTTCCAGTACGCCAGCCGACTGCGAACGGGGCAACTCGCCGCGAAGGGTGGCGCGTTCGATACGGCGCTGATGCTCGACCCGAACGGCAATGTCCTCGAGGCGGCCCACGCGAATATCTTCTTCCGGTTCGCCGACGGTTGGGCGACGCCGGCAGTCGAAAACGAGTTGCTGTTACCCGGCACGGTACGCGAATACTTGCTGAAGAACTCGCCGTTGCCGATACGAGAGCGAACGATTGCGCGGACCGAACTCGCGAACGCAACCGAGGCGTTCGTCACCAACAGCAACGTCGGCATCGTCCCCGTTTCGCTGATCGACGAAATTCAATACCCGACCGGCCCCGAAACGCAAACGCTCATCGATTGGGTTCACCCGAAGTAGCGACGAGTCGGGCTTGCACGCGCTATGCCACGTGCGAGCGTTGTACCGCAGCGAGAAGGGCCAAGGGAACGCCTGATGGATGCGAATCCTCGCACAGTGAACAAATGTGACGACTGCCCCTCATTTACCGAGTTCAACATGCCGACTGCGCGACTGTCCGAGGGCGGAAATCGCCGGGGTCTTGAAAATTCTCTAGCAGAGGTTGCCAAAGTTTTAGGCAGTGTCTACACGCAACCCACTTCGAGCGATGGCCCGATTCCCTCGAATTATAGAGTTTTGCGAATTATTCCCGAATTCCGCGCGTTCGGCATTCTGGTTGCAATGTTACATTCCGCCGGTTTCTGCCCAAATCGTTCATAAGATAAACGAACTGGATTGGAAACCGCGTCAACCTCCGTCCGAAACCGATATCCCGATGGAAGTACCCAGACAATGACCGCGATTACCGGAGCGGCACCCGTCATCATGGATTCCCCGCCGCCAGGGGAGAAGATTCGATCCGACCACGAAGTCGTCGAACCCCCGCTGTTACTGCCGCGCTGGCAAGCGCTCGCGCTCGAAGCCGCCGCCAATCGTCGCGGCATGACAACCGGCCAGATGCTGCGCCGGGTGATTACCGACCTGTTCGGCGACGACGTCCGGTAGACCATTTTTAGATTCCCGCCGTACTCATTTCCTGGCAGAGCATCTCCCTCACGAACACCGCCGGTCAATCGTGCAAAAGCGATGAGGCAAAAGTCCGATTTCGCACGTCGAAAACGAGTGCATTTCCACTGCCTACTACAATATCTGCAATTGCGAACCTTCCCCCCACGAGGCAACTCCGTGTGGCACCGTGTCTTCGGTTTGTCGGCAACGCCCGTTTCCCCCGTGGCGCTCGTCGAGCACCTCACCGCGAAGTCGCTGATCGTGGTGCCGCACTTTCGCGGCGACGATCTCGGCTGGACCTCCGGCGAACTGCACCTACCCGGTAACGGCACGGCGCTGCTGCTCGAACGCTACCTCACCGAAGAAGACGAATTGCGGAAGGACTTAAACGCTTTCGCCGCCGAACTCGAGACGATGAATTACAGCCCGAACTTCGCCGCCATGATGGCACGCGTGATCCAGACGAAGCAAATGGTCACGCTACGAAAGCCATACGATCATGCCGATGAAGTGAACCTGGATGTAACAGTTTTGGCTGTCTGCCGCTACCTTGCGGCGAACTGTGACGGCGTCTATCAGATCGACGGCGAAGGCTGGTTTGCTGCCGATGGTACTGTGATCGTGCAAGAATACTGAGATTCCCGCGAATACTCAGACACTGTTACGCCCTCCGTATCGCCCGGTGAATCATGGACTGGAACTTAACCGACCTGACGAAGATCCTCGCACTGTCCGGTGCGGTGTTCGCGGTGCTGCGGGTCGTTGTCGGCAAGCCGCTGATCACGAAAGTCGTCAACCCACACCGGCCGACGTGGCTGTTCGCCGCATTTGGCTTCCTGACGGGCGCGTTCGGGCTGTTGCGCAACGAATCGCGCTCTTCCAGCGCGATGGCAATCCTCGCGCCGTTAAAGACGCTCGTCACCGAAGAGCGCGCCCCCGGCCCCGTGATGGTGGCCGCCGTGGCTCTGTTCAACGCGATCGTCATCCTCGGCGTGCTGGCCTATTGCGTGTGGCGGTTACCGCGCGATCCGTCGACGTTTCGTCGTGCGAAAGATCAAGCCAAAGTGGTGCGATACTATTCGAACCTGCCCGGCGGACTGGATTTCGCCGCGCTGATTCGCCTGAGCAAAAAGGATGGCGCACAAGCGGTGTATCTCGCAACCGCCGTCAACGTCAAAGAGATCCAGACCCGATTGGACGAGCTCGTGCCGTTCCGCACCGCGGAATCGCAGATCGCGTGGTGGACATCGCTCGCGCTCGACATGCACACCGAAATGGACCGCATGAACGCGATCCTCGGCAAAGGTGGCCAGGGTATCAATCGCCGCGTGCTGTTCGACGTGCAATTCGGCGGCTACCTGTTCCAGTATCTTCGCCCGCCTGAAGTCGGCGAAGATTATCTGTTCGCGTTCGGCGCAACACTGGTACAAGCCGAAGTCAACACCCGCCGCTTCGAAGAACACTTCGAGCTAATGATCGCCGCCCTAAAAAACATCAAGTCCGGCATGGAAAAAGTGTAAGAAAACGACTGGTAGCCGCGGCTACCAGAGTCAGAGTGTCTGCTTTCTTCATGCTGTCCGGGTTCGCTATTTCTTGGCCTTCAACCCGTTCAGGTGCGCGTTGCCGACGTCCCACATGTAGTGCGAAATTTCGTACTTCTCGACGGCCGGCGCGAGGTGTTCGCGGACCTTCTTTGCATCGCCCTCGGCTTCGTACCAGAGTGCCACGTAAAGGTTCGCGTAGAATCGGGCTTCGGTACCGGCCTCGGATTTCGCGTTCACTTTCTCGGCCGCGGCCAGCACGTCATCAGGTTTGAGCTTGCCCGCGTACAGTTTCTGAATCTCGGCCATCGGCACGCGCGTATCTTGCGTCACGTCGATCAGTTCCTTCATCGCCTTGTCTTTGCCGATCACTTTGACATTACACAGGTAGTGCCAGACTGCGTTCTCGACATCTTGCGGGTTGACGGTCTTGTGCGTCTCGAACTGCTTGACGCCGTCTTTGTATCGCTCGGCGTAATAGAGCGCGATGCCACGACGCCAGTGTTCCGGCGCGAACTTCGGATTCGCTTCGAGGAAGGTGTCGAAGTCCGCGATCGATTCCTTGAACAGGCCGAGTTTGAGGTTCGCATCGCCACGGCGATCGTACGCGGCCATCAGTTTCGGTTCGATCGCAATTGCCGCCGTGAACGCCTTCACGGCACCCGCGTTGTCCCGCTTCTTCAGCAGCGCATCGCCGCGGGTAAACTCCGACTTCGCGGTCGGTTCCTCCGCCAGCGCCGGCATAGCCAACAGCATTACAAACAGCATTCGCATCGCAGTATCCTCGCTTTGGAAAATTCGGCACAACCGTACTTTACTCGCGGAGTGCAGTTGTTACATTATCGCACAACATTTCCTTTCTATCGAGCGGTACTACGAACTGGCTCAATTCGTTTCGTCGTCGCAACGGCATCCCGAAAACGAACCTCCGCGTGCTGGCTTCGATGGCGACGTGCTGACAGCACCGGTTGATTTGGATAGAAATTGCGTGTTACTTTCATCGGTTTTTGGTACCTTCTGTTGAAGTGGTCCGCGTTGTTCCCTGGAGTTTCAGACATGAATCGGTTTACTGGTTGGTTCCTCGCGATTGCGCTACTTGCGCTCGGCGTGAGTTCACACGTTTCCGCACAAGATGGCTACGTGCCGTTGTTTAACGGGAAGGATCTGACGGGTTGGGTGAACGTCAACTGCGGCCCGAAAACGTTTGCGGTGAAGGGCGATGAGATCGTCACCACCGGTACGCCGACGGGATTTCTGAGTACGGAGAAGCAGTACGAAAACTTCATCATGGAAGTCGAATGGATGCACGTCGAGAAGACGAAAATGGCGAACTCGGGCATCTTCGTCTGGGGCGACCCGCTGCCTGCCATCGGCTCGCAGTACACGCGCGGGATCGAAGTTCAGGTGCTGCTCAACTACAAACCCGCAGACGGCTGGGCGACGAGTCAGGGCGATATTTTCAGCATTTGGGGTGCGAAATGCATCCCGGATCGGCCACACCCGAAGGGGCTGGAACGCTGCCTGCCAAGCGAAGACCGCACTAAGGGCGCGGGCGAGTGGAACCATTACAAGATCATCGCACAAGACGGCGTCATCAAGCTGCACGTGAACGGCAAGGAAGTCTCCGGCGTTCGCGAATGCAACCCGCGCAAGGGGTATCTGGCGCTCGAAAGCGAAGGCGTCGAGTGTCATTTCCGCAACATCAAGATCAAGGAAATGCCGAGCACGAACCCGACGAAAGAACAAACCGCAACCCTCGCCATTGGGCACAAGAGCCTATTCGACGGGCAGACGATGCACGGCTGGACCGCCGAGAATGAGAGCTGGAAAGCGGGCGGCACGCTGCGTTCTACCGGCAAAGGCGACCTCGTTCTCGATCAAAAAGTCACCAGCGGCGAGTTAATATTCGATTGGAAAATGCCCGCGAAGTCGAAGTCCGAACTCGCCGTACAACTCGGCACGAATCACAAGTACACGTACAAATCGCCGGGCAGCGAATCCGCGGGCAAATGGACGCGCGTCACGATGGCTTTCGGAAAAGACGGCGTCTCGCAAAGCGTCAACGGTAAACCGTCGATCAAGTCGGGGCACGTTACCGATGAAGGCCCGATCACATTCAAGGCTGCCGAAGGCCTCGAACTGATGAACGTGTTTTACCTCGCGAAGTAGGGGTTTGCAGCGCGCGAATCGCAAGTGAGACATCGAACTGCGTTCGGTAGAACGCCCGTAGCGATTCGCGGTGCGTCGCGTACATTGCGTTCCGAGTGGCGTCGATGAATGCGACAGCGTCACCGATGGGCACGAGTGCGATGAGCCCAGACTCTTGCCAGTATGGCTCGGTGGCGGGTCCGGTTGTGCTCACGGTGGGTACGCCATTCGCGATGGTGGCAGTCAGGCTCGTGCGGCGGCCGCTTGCACCATCGGGGTACGGTTGCACCATCGCATCGCACGCTTGAAGTGCGATGGAAATTTCCATCGCAGAGAGCCGCCCCGTTGCCGTGATGCGTGAGGCAAACTGCGGATATTGCACGAGGAATTGCTGCCGGAATGCCTCGCCACCGCCGCCGATTAGTAACACGCGCACTTCAGGTTCCGCATCGAGTAGCCCCAAGAGTATCGGCGTCAGCAACTCGGTTATTAGTGTGCCGTAGGTTCCGAAGTGGCCGACAATCTTCGCTCCGCCCTCGCCTTTTAAGATGCCTTTACGCACGGCATCAACCGCAACGGGGTTATCCACGTACGGGATCGTACTCGGTATTGGCACGACCGTGGCCGTACGGCGACCGAGACCGCAACCGCGTAATACCCGTAACCAGACGGGCGTCGAGACGTCGATCTGCGTGGCGGCCCGTAGCAGGATGAACGCCATCGCCCGGTGAACGAATGCGCTGAGATTCCAAATGAGTGGACGCCAGACGAACGGCACGGAGACTTCGTGAAACATCACGCGAACGCGGTCGCCGTGCCGCACCCGTCGCCACCACAGCCAGACGCAGAACGGCACGTTCAGGGATTTCATGCCGAACGCATGCGGGACGTACTGCACGAGCAAATGGCGTGGCCCCGCGAAGCGGGAAAGGTGCCGCGAAAGCGCAAGTAATGACGCCGGGCGAAACCCGCCGCGCAGACGATGCACGATGCTGCTGCCTGCAATTTGCGTCGCAGGCTCGCCGGGGCACCAGATGTGGACTTCGCAACTGGAGGCGGCGAGTTCTTTCGCAACGATCGCGGTGTAATCGGCGACGCCGCCATAGTCCGGCGGATACTCCCCCGTCAGGATATGCCACACGGTGGGCACGGTCATTTCGCACCGCGTTTGGGGAAAATTCGTGCGGACAAACTCGCACGGGTTTCCGGCGCGAACAAGCAACGCCAACCGACGATAAGGTAGATGAGCGCCGCGCCGCCCATGCACCCCGCGAGCACCACGAACTTCAGGGCACGCGGCCACGGCATCCCGGCAATCGGCCAGCAATCTTGCACGAATACGAGCAAACCACCGAACGGCAACGCGAGCAACACCGGCCACACGACCGCCGAAAACAGCGGGCGTAGCGGCGTGCCAAACTCGCGCCGCAACACCAGCGGACACCACCACCCGACCACGCCGACGAGGTTCGCGACCGCGCCGATTGCTGGCCCGATTAGCCCATGGGTGTACGTCAGGATAATGCTGACGATGACATTCAGAATGCCACCCGTCACGAAGAACGGCAGCACAGCGCGGACCCGACCGGTTGCCATCAGCGGCCATCCCCAAAGTGCCGTAATGCTGAGCGCGTAACTGGCGACTAACATCAGCCAATTTAACGTGCCCCCCGCGTATCGGGCTTCGCCAACCCAGACCGAGAGAAAGTCGGAATTCCATATCGTCACGGGTATCAGCACCGCACAGCCGAGCCAGCCGACGATCCGCGTCAACTCGACGAGACGTTCGTTGAATCGCGCGATCTGGCCGCGATGGTGCAAGTCGGCGAGAGCAGCCCACGTCGCGTTTCCGACCGCGAGAACTTGCGCGAGTGCCAACTGGCTGAGCCGCAATGAAACCGTGTAAATCAAAGCGGCCTCTGCCCCGAGCATCAACCCGATAACGATCGTGTCGGCGGTGTAACAAATTCGCGCGGCCAAGTGATAGGCAAACATCGCCCCGCTAATCATCGGAATCGCTGTGCCGGCTTTTCTGTTCGTATCGCGCTGGATAATTTCCGGGAAGCGCCGCATCCCGTCGCGCGTGAGAATGAGGATGGCAATGATAGACCCGATCAGCGCCGCCGCGAATTGACCGATGAGGCCGAAAGCGAGTACGGCGAACCCGATCGATAACGCGAAGACGACGATCTGTTGGACGGTCCCGGCAAGGTGTACGAAGTAGCTGCGTTGCTGGGATTCCGCCAACGAACGAAACGGCGTGAGCGGCAGCAACAACAGCCCGATCAGCGAGATCGCAAACCCCCAGCGAAGTTCGACGACGAGTTCGGGGGGAATGTCGCGGCTGAGACACGGCGCGATCGCGATGAATATCGCAGTCAATATCGCGGAGGCCATAGCGACCAGGACATACGCACGGTTGCCACGCCGAAGGATTTGCACGGTAGCCGCACGATCCCCCGTGCCGTGTGCTTTGGATAAAAGGACTTGGAGCGTGCTGGCCAATCCCAGTTCGAACAAAACCGTATACCCGAGCCAGCCAATCGCGATCCGGTAGAGACCCACGCGAGCGTCGCCGAGATAGTCGAGCAAAATCGGCGTACTCACAAACCCGATGAGCATGGCAATGCACGACGAACCGTACCCGGCAATCAGCGACCAAAGACTCCGGCGCGTGCGCGTCATGATGTTACCGCTTACAATTTTTCACGTTCGAGTTCCCGAAGCATCTCGATCAACTGAAGATATTCATTTTCCGGGCACTTTCGGAGCGATTGTTTGACGTGTTCCTTGTAAACGGGCTGAATCCAGAATGCACAGAATCGAGTGTCTTCCATCAACCCCGTTTGTGGATGACCAACCCCATTCCCACGACTGTAACCCTCTAACTCGACGGTATAGGCGATTCGACGATTGTCGACAGATTGAGTTGTACCGCCTAAAACCCAGCAAAATGGAATGCCTTCATCGTCGATGGCTTGCTCGATAACTATCGCCGGTCTGACTTTTCTGTTCCGTTCTTGTGGGTCGAGAATGGAAGCCCAGATAATTTGCCTCAGTTCCAAATCGGAAAATGATAGTTCATCCACGGGATTTCACCAAAACGATGGCTAAATTGCAATCAATCTATCGTAATGTCGGTCAGCCCCTTTTCGATGGCATTCGCTTTGGCCCTCTTGATTTCAGCTGTCGTGAGTTTGGGCATTAAGGCCAACTTTCTCGCCGCCAAAATGTTCTTCAATTCTGCCGCAATCTCCTTGTCGTGCTCTTCAACGTCAAACGCGGATACCACCCAGTCGAGTCTTTCAACTTCATTCTTCGATAGCGAATGATCTTTGATTAACTGAGCAATACACAACGCGATATCACTTTTAACAATGGATTTTACATCGACAGCCATAGTATTTTCCTCAGTCAAAGACAAATCGGGTTATGTCGAATGCCATGGTAGCTTGAGGCAAATGTCCCGTCAACCTTCGCTCATCACGAGCGGCCCCCGAATGGGATGGCGTGCAGGCCGCGGACGCGCTGGCGGTAGTACTTCAAGCCGGGCACGAAGAACGACACGGCCGAGACGATGCCGAACATCAGGTGCGCGTAATACGGAATGTACGCCATCAGGCAGGCGACGACGAAATTCGCCATCGCCCAGATGTAAAACTGGCCGGAAAGGACGCCCGCTTTGAACATCATTACCATACCCGCGGCCACCGCGATTGCGGGGGAGAACGTCAGCGCGGGCGAGCCGCTGACGACTTCAATTGCGAACATCGCGAGACTGGCAAACACCCCGGCGGCCCAGGCGTGCGCGATCTGCCGTTCGACGAACATCACCGGCCCCGCGCGGCGACGCAGCTTCCACAAGATCGAACCCCACGTGAGCAGCCCGAACCCCCACGATGCGAGATAGTACCCATGGCTGACCACGCCCTGCCACGACATGATTTGCGTCAGCAAACAGAGCAAAAAAATCATGAGGCTGTGCCACATCCAGAGCACGCCCCAGTTCTCCAGAATCGCCGCATGATGCGTCTCGCGCAACAACCGCGACAGGATATACCCGAGGCTGCTCGGCCGCGTCGACACCGCTTCCCCCGCGAGATACGCTTCGAGGTCTGCCGCGAGTTCCGCGGCCGTCGCGTAGCGCAAATGCAGCGGTTTCTGTAGGCATTTCAAACAAATGAGTTCGAGATCGCGGTCGACCATCGGGTTCAGATCGCGCGGCGGAATCACTTCTTGTTCGAGCACGAGCAACAGCGTATCAACGGGGTTTGCGGCTTGAAACGGCGGCCGACCCGTCACGAGTTCGTACAAGATCGCGCCGAGCGAATACACGTCGGCGGCGGGGGTCAGATCTTTCCGCCCCGTCGCCTGTTCGGGGGCCATATACGACGGCGTGCCGACCACGGCACCCGTTCGCGTCAAAGAGTCGGTGCCGTCGATTCGCTTCGCCAACCCGAAATCGGTGACCTTCGGCAGCAACGGCGACGGAGCCGCGTGCAGTTCGGTCGACGACGAATATCCCGAACGTGCGGCGAGGTCCGGGAGGTTCCATTCGCCTTCGCGCGCCTTACGTTTGACGTTCAGTAGCACGTTCGAAGGCTTCAAGTCGCGGTGCAAAATTCCTTGTTCGTGTGCGTGTTGCACGCCGCGCGCGATCGCCGCCACTATGGTTGCGGCATCGCGCGGCATCAACGGGCCTTCGGCGTGAACCCGCTGCGCGAGCGTCCAGCCTTCGACGAACTCCATGCACAAATACGCTTGGCCGTCGATCACGCCGACTTCGTGAACAGTGACGATGTTCGGGTGTTTCAGCCGCGCGGCCGCCTCGGCTTCGGCCTGGAAGCGCGCACGATCTTCGTCGGACGCCAGATGCGCCTCGCGCACCATCTTGAGCGCGACCGTGCGGTTCAACGATTTTTGCTTGGCTTTGTAAACGACGCCCATGCCACCGCGGCCGATTTCTGCGACGAGATTGAAGTCGCCAAATTCGCGCGGAAATACAATCGCATTGAGGCTGCTGCTCGAATCGCGTGGGGTTTTCCGGTGATCGCTCGCCGAGGTTTGCCCGCGATGGGCGAGGTCCGCAAACTGGGCGATCGCCCACAACTCGCGGAGTTCTTGTGCGAGGTCCGGGTTGGCCAGCGCCACGGTGTCGACGTCGGCGAAACGGCCCGTACGCTGGGCCACGCCGAGCGCCGTCAGCAGGGTGGCGAGACGTTCATCCAAAGCATCTTGTGGGGGCGACGCCATAACTTTGTGGGTGTTCCGTCAACCGGGTACGAGAACCGCCTTGAGGCGGCGAACCGCGCGCAGATACCGCATACTCGCGGCGGCTTCGGTCAGCGTCAGCGCGGCAGCCACTTCCTGATTCGAGAGCATTTCGTGGTGCCGCATCAAGATGATCTCGCGGTCGTCGTCGGCGAGTTCGTTGACCGCCGATGCCAGTTTCCGCTGCAATTCGTGCTGAATCGCCTCCGAAGCGGGCGTGCGTTCCTGATCGACGAATTGCTGCGCGAGCGATGCAGAAGAATCGTCGGACCATGCGGGCCGTTCGATCGATTGCTCTTTGTCGATGCTTCGCCGTTGTGCCAGGCGATGCCGTCGGTGCGTATCGATGATGCGATCTTGCGCGAGGTGCCGCAACCACAAGTGGAACGGCATGTCGGGCTTTTTGAGATACTCCACGAGCCGCAGATTCGCCTCGAGAAGCACGTCTTGCACGATGTCCGAGGCATCGACGCGGCGCGCGATGGCGGGGTCCAGCCGCAGGCCGATCATGCGCCGGAGCGGTTCGCGGAATTCGCCGAACAATGCATCGGCGGCCCCGGCGGATTTCTCGCGGGCGTCGTTCAGCAGACGGTCGGTTTCATCTTTGTTCGGCCACATATTCGTATTGTAGTCAACCCTCACGGCTTCGGCTTCGCCAGGTTCGGGCGATATGGCCCGCCAAATGCATCGCGGAGTTCGGTTGTGCGCTTTCGCAGCGTTGCCAGCGTGCCCGCGAATTCCGCTTCGTCCACGAGGTTCCGCACCTGGTCGGCATCGGTCGTGCGGTCGTAAAGTTCTTCGACTAACGGTACCTGCTCGAACCAGCGTACGTAAGTGAATCGCTCGTTGCGTACGCCTTCGCTTTTAGGGATGTTCTTTCGTTCGAAGAGATGCTCATAAAAGAAATCGCTGCGCCAGTCAACCGGAATTTCGCCGCGACAAATACTCGCGAAGCTACGCCCCTGCATTACCTTCGGCACGTCCACCGCAGCATAGTCGAGCACCGTTGCGGCGAGATCGATGTTCAGCACCGGCAGATCGGAAACCGCACGACCCGGCTTCATTCGCGGGTCGTGGACGATCATCGGTACGCGGATCGACGGCTCGTAAATGTACCACTTGTCGGCGAAGCCACGGTCGCCGAGAAAGTAGCCATTGTCCGCCGTAAAAATGATGATCGTGTTGTCCGCGAGGCCGCGTTTGCGTAGCGTTTCGCGGATGCGACCGACGACGAGATCGACGCCCGAAATCATGCGGTAATAGCCGCGCACCATTTCCTGATACTTCTTTGGCTCGTCGAATCGCCAGCCGTAGCGAACGCGACTCTCGGAGGTTTTCAGGAACTCCGGCTGTTTCGCGAAAAACGCATCGTCCATCGTCTTCGGCACCGGGAACACCGCATCCGCGTAGAGGGGATCGACTTCTTTCTGCCAGTAATATTGCTTCGGGTCATCGTCCTCGGCGTGCGGCGCGTTGAAGCTCACCGACAAACAAAATGGCTGGCCCGGCTGCACATTATCCAAAAACGCAATCGCCCGTTCGCCCTCGATATCGGTGACGTGCTTCGAAGTGCCATCGGTTTGTTTCTTCCAGTAAGGCGTGCGGTTGAGCACTTGAAACGAATCGAACATCGTCGCGGTGGCACCCGCCGTCACGCCGACGCCGAATTTGCCGACGAACCCCGTGCGGTAGCCCGACTTCTTCAGCTGCGCCGGGTAACTGATCGCGGTATGTTCGGCGAGAATCGGCTTCGTGCCGAACGTGTAGCGGTGCGTGCGTTCGTGCAATCCCGTCAGTAACGACGCGCGGCTTGCGGCACAAATCGCGGTCGTTACAAATGCATTTCGGAACCGCGTGCCATCCTTCGCCAGCGCATCGAGGTGCGGCGTCTGGATGATCGCGTTCCCCGCACATTGCATCATGTCCCAACGCATGTCGTCCGCCAACAGAACGACCACATTCGGCCGATCCGCCGCCAGCAGCGGCACACTCAGAATGGCAAGAACGATCCCATACAGGAAGCGCCACATACATTCCCCTTCGCAAACTATCAACGCTCAACTCTTAACTACGCGATTGATGGCCCCGCTACAAACATGTAGTCGATACCGTGCCAGAACTCATCGACGAACGCTTGCCGTGAGATTGGCACGCTGGATTGCGACCACTCGGCGAGCCTCGATATGGATAGTCCGCAATCGGTCAGCAAGTCGTAAACTTGCTCCGGCGTGTGGCCGTAGATGTCCAATCCGCCTTTGCCGCACTCGAAAATGACGGTGGGGCGGCAACGCCGGAGTAGGTTTTCTGCGCCGCGTAACACGCGGTATTCCGCGCCTTCGACATCGATTTTTATCAAAGTGACCATCGCGCCTTCGGGAACGATCGCGTCGAGCCGTTCCGTATCGACGGTGATTTTTTCGATCCGCCCGGGATCCGTACCGACATCGCGTTGAACGATGCCGCTGAACCCGTCCATTTGAGTGAAATGATTGAAAGTGACTGTGCCCGTTTCGTCGCTGAGTGCGATTCGACGGCAATCGACCATCGGAAACCGCTTGCAAAGCAGGCGAAATAGCCTCGGGATCGGCTCGAAAGCGAAGTGCGTCCCGTCCGGTGCAAGACGCACGATCTCGCGTAAAATCGAACCGCGGTTACAGCCAATATCGATTGCACACGAGTGGCGTTGCAGCCGCGCAGTCAATACCGCAATCGTATCCGCATCGCAAGCCGGCATCGGTTCGGGTACGAACGTACGATACAAGCGTTTCAGCAATTTCCTCATACGTTCCCCTAAATCGGTTTCCGCAGACGTGCCCAATAACTGCCGTCGCCCGGTTGGCCGGGGATCGAGTGATGTTCGGCTTCGAGCGTCAAATCGCGGATGCCACGGCGCACGGCATTCACGACGCCGCTGTTCTCGTCGGGTTCGATGCTACACGTCGAATAGACGATCGTGCCGCCGGGCTTCACTCGCTCGATCGCCTGGAATAACAGCTTCGTTTGTAGCCGAATCAGGTGCGGGAGTTCCTCGGGGCGGAGTCGCCAGCGCACCTCGGGGCGGCGACCGAGCACGCCGGTGTTGCTGCACGGCACATCGACGAGTGCGGCGTGGAACGGCCCTTCCGGCGGCTCGCCATTCTCCGCGATCAAATGCGTTTCCACGTTAGTGGCACCGAGCCGCGCGCAGAGCGCCGTCACCGTTTCGAGACGCTTCGCGTCGACATCGCAGGCGACGATGGTGCCGCGATTCTGCATCAATTCCGAGAGGTGCGTCGTCTTGCCACCGGGTGCGGAGCAAAGGTCGAGGACGCGCATCCCCGGCGACACGTTCATCGCCGTGGCCACCGCCATTGCGGAAATATCTTGCACGGTGAAGTCGCCGTCGTCGTAACCGGGAAGATCGCGGACCGATGCATTATCGAGGAGTTTCAGCGATTGCGGGTGCTCGCCGGGTTCGGCGTCGATAGTGGCGGCGGCGAGACTGAGCCGATACGATTCGCGGTCGCACTTCCGCTTGTTGATACGCAGCCAGAGCGGGGGCGGCGCGTTGAACCAGAACCCGAGCCGCACGCAGGCGGCTTCGTCGCGGATTTCGAGCCAGTGTTCGGCGAGCCACCGCGGCCAGGAAAATGCCGCCGACAGATACTCGGGGAAATTCTCCTCGGGGTTCGGCAACACGTCGCGATTGAGCTTGCGGTACGACGGCCCCGTTTTCCCTTGCTCGAACGGCACCGTGTTCATCCAACCATAATCGACGAACTCATCGGTCACGAGTTCGCTGACGCGGCGCAACACGCCGTTCAAAAATCCCTTGGCTTTCGCGTTGCCGATGTAAGTGGCGAGTTCGACCGATTCGTGAACGGCGGCGTGTTTCGGCACGTGTGTCAGGAACACCAACTGAAACGCACCGAGTTGAAGGATGTCCCACAATCGCGGTTCGACGGCGTGCGGTGGGCGGGTCACGAACGGCGTCAGAATCGCATCGAGAGTGGCTTTACGGCGAACCACGCCCATCACCAATTGCGTGACGAAGCGACGATCTTGCGGCATCAACTTCGTTTTCGAAAGCTGATCGTCGACGAGTTCGGAGGCATAATGCTTGCGAGCACGAGCGAGGTCCAGCACATCCGCAGCAACTTGTCGGGCAGTGGTCATAGTTTCGTACGTTCGTTCTGATTCTCGATCGGTACCGCTACCGTTGGTATACTTCGCGAGGTGGAAAATGGCACATTCCCGGCGAAACCCAGGGGCACGACATCGCACCCAGGGAACTCTGTGCTTTTACACCGACCTCGAAAGGAGTCGTAGCGGCGGCACTCAGGCGTGCGAAGGAATTGACACACCCCTACTTCAGAGGCTATATTCTTTCTGGACTACCCATCTTGTAATGGAAGAACGGTAGGAGATCGCAAAAGCCCTCGGAGTGGGGCCATCGCTTGATACGTCTGGTGCGAACGGAATGCACACGCCACCGAATCCCGAGTCGAAGCCGACCGCGAACGATCGCGAGGGGTCTTCGTCGGAGCCGCTCGACCGCAATCATAGCCTCGGCGGCCACACTAACGGTTCGACGGGCGACTATCGCCCAACTACGCCCACGTCGTCACATGGGTCGAGCCTCGTCGAGTTGTTCGGCAGTTCCTTCGTACGGCTGACCGTGCCCGATATCCTTGCAGATGCCCCCGATAATAGCGACGACTTCCCCACGATCATCACGCAGAACAAGGTCGATACCGGATCGAAACCGAGCGTGACCGGGCAGAAACTCGGGCACTTCGAGTTGATCGAAACCATCGGCTCCGGTGGCATGGCTACGGTGTTTAAGGCGCGCGACCTCGAACTCGGCCGCATCGTTGCACTGAAAATTCTGCCACCAGAAACGACCCGCGATTCGGAATCGGTGACGCGGTTCAAGCAAGAAGCGCGTGCGGCGGCAAAGCTCGATCACGACAACATCGCGCGGGTTTACTTTTGCGGGGAAGATCGCAACCTGCATTTCATCGCGTTCGAGTACGTCGAAGGCGAGAATTTGCGGCAAGTGATCGACAAACTCGGCACGGTGCCCGCTGCCGATTGCGTGCGATACATGTTGCAGATCGCCGCCGGGCTGGGGCACGCCGCCGAACGCGGCGTCGTTCACCGCGATATTAAACCGTCGAACATTATTATCACGACTGACGGGCGTGCGAAGATCGTCGATATGGGCCTCGCGCGGCACCTCGAATCGCACTCGGTGAACGGCGGGCTGACGCAATCCGGCGTGACGCTCGGCACCTTCGATTACATCTCGCCCGAACAAGCGATGGACCCGCGCCGCGCCGATGTTCGCAGCGATATTTACAGCCTCGGCTGCACGTTCTACCACGCGATTACCGGACGGCCACCCGTTCCCGAAGGCACGGCGGCGAAGAAACTGCAAGCGCATCAACATCTGACGCCGACCGACCCACGCGATCTGAACCCGAACGTGCCCGATGGGTTGGCGGTCGTTCTCGGCAAGATGATGGCGAAGTCGCCGGACCGCCGTTATGCCACGCCCGCCGAACTGATCCGCGACCTGAACGCACTGGCCCGCGACTGGAATATCCCCATCGAAGGCACGACCGCCGAGATGGCCGCACTTCCTTTCATATCGAGCGCGACGCCGTCCGCCGAGCCGTTCCGCTTGCCGTTCGGCATCCTCGCTGCGGTGGCAGGGATTGTCATCACCGTGGCGATCCTGTTCGGTTCTTCAACATCGGGTCCGGCGATTCCGCAAAGTGCCCCACCGCCGTGGTCGGAACTGCCGAACGCATCGACTAAGCCCGCCGTCGCCGACACGACGCCGCCCGTGCTGCCCGCAACCGATACGAGCAAGAAATCGCGCAAGCTAACCACGGTGAAAGCCGTCGCCGAAGCCATTACCGCAAAAGGCGCGGAAGAACTCGTCGTGCGGTTGCAACCGGGCACCGAGTACGACCTGACGACGTGGACCGAGCCAATTATTTTTACCGGCACGGAACTGACAATCGAACCCGAGCCAAGCCCGACGGGCGACGTGCGGCCACCGATTATCAAGCTGAACGCGATGCCGATCACCGATGGCGTCCCGCGGCCCGGCACGCTGGCGGTTCGCGATATCAAATCGGTCGTGCTTCGCGGTATCGACTTTCGGTTCGTCGATTTGCCGCTCGTCGGTGCACCCAATACCGACCCGATCGGCTTGCTGTTTTCGCACGTGGGTCGCATCGAAATCGAAGCGTGTCGCTTCCGGGCCGCCACCGAGACGCGACGCAATCGCACCGTGGCGATCCGCCTCGACGATGAACCGGGGATGAAGCCCGCCGAACTTTCGGTGCGCCATGCCCTGTTCGATCTCGGCTCGCAAAGCATCGCCATCGAAGTTCCGGCACGCACGAAAGTCGATGTGCGCGAAGTCGCGTTTGCCCCGCACACGGCGGCGATTCATCTCCTCGGCGAGGCCGACAACCCGACGGGTGAAGTGAAATTACAGCAATGTACGTTCATGCTGGATCGCGGTGGCGTCGCGATTGAAGCCGATTCCCTTGCGAACGCGAAAGTGACCGCGAGTGCGTGCGCGTTTGCCGAAGCGATGCCGTCGGGTGCGTCGAACCGCGGATTGTCGGCGGT
>Ga0105048_10006082_pt1 | contig 19460 bp, 15 predicted proteins | sample MAT05_FD_78382 | JGI IMG/M metagenome (GOLD analysis project Ga0105048, IMG submission 78382) | Freshwater microbial communities from Lake Fryxell liftoff mats and glacier meltwater in Antarctica - MAT-05 | ecosystem: Environmental > Aquatic > Freshwater > Ice > Liftoff microbial mat | place... | reverse complement strand
CATCCGAGTGGCGGAACGATCGTCGGCTTCGAGATCCCGGCCACGGTCAGCTGATCCGGTGAGCTGATCCGGTGAGCTGATCCGGTCAGCTGATCCGAGGTTTCAGCCGACGGGAGCTGGCGGTGGGGCTGACTCGGTCGCAGCTCGATCCAGGGCGAGCCGCGCCGCTGCCGCGACTCGGGGTGGCCCACCCTCGATCGGCACCACGTCGAGACCGAGGTACGAAACGGTCGACATGCCGACCGTCGCGGCGAGCGCATCCGACGCTGCGACCACCGGCGCGTCGGTGGGTTCGCCCGCCATCACCACGCTCACCAGGAATGCCGCCGCCTGGGTCGTGATCACCGTTGCCGCAGCAGCAGCTGGTGTCTCGGTCGAACCTGGGAACGCGATCGGCTGCTGGTGCGCGATTGCCATCGCGACGACGTGTCCGATCGCAGCGAGGTGCCCACCGTCGGCGATGGCCCGGTCGATGGCATCGACGGCCGACCCGTTGACCAAGGCGTTGATCATTTGAGTCATGTGATCGACATGGGTGTCGAGCAGCTCGGTGATCTTGGCCGCCCGCAGTCGCTCCTCGGAGACGGTAGCGAAGAAGCTGCCGGCGTCTCGGGCGTATTGGCGCAGCGACGCCAGCGCCTCGCCGGCTGCTGCCTGGTCGTTGTCGCCGATCGCCGCCGCGTAGTCGACGAGAAGCTGGGCGTGTTGGGACCACTGTTGGTTGAACCCGCGGGCGGCGTCGAGCCCAAAAACGAGTCCGATGGTAGCGGTCAGATCGAGTGTGTTCTGGTTCAGCTGGTCGGTCCACGCCGCGGCCTCTGGATCATCCTGTGCAGCGGAGCGCATCACCTGAACGATCGAGATGCCGTGCCACAGCAGGTCCTGCTCGAGCCGGCCGCGGATCGATTCGGCCGTGGCGACATCGGCGCGGTCGCTGTCGATGTCACTGAGGACAGCGGCGGGATCGACCGTGAGGTCAGAGACACGCGGCACCGTGATCTCGTCGTTCGCGGCGCCACCGCCGCTGCCACACCCGACGACCACCGTGGCCCCGGCAACGGCAACGGCAACGGCAGCGGCAACGGCGACCAGCGCCGCCCTCGGCCGGCCTCGGCTCATGGAGTGAGCACCCGTTCGTCGACCGGTTGCAGCTCGTCGACCGGTTGCAGCTCGTCGGCATTGTCGGCCGTTGCTTCGTTCCAGCGCCGGATCCATCCGAGCAGCTCCTCGGCCGGCATCGGGCGAGCGATGAAGTAGCCCTGGGCGTGATCGCAGCCGAGCCGCAGCAGTTCGGCGAGCGTGCGCTCGTCCTCGACCCCCTCGGCAACAACGGTGAGCTGGAGGTGACGGGCGAGATCGAGGGTGAACCGCACGACCGCTGCCGAGGTCGCATCGGTGAACAGCCCACCGACGAACGACCGGTCGATCTTGAGGACGTCGATCGGCGACGAGGTGAGGTGGTTGATCGATGCGTAGCCGGTTCCGAAGTCGTCGACAGCGATCCGTACCCCAAGAGCTCGCAGCTGGTGCAGTACCTCGCTGGCCCGAGTCATGTCGTCCACCATTGCGCTCTCGGTGATCTCCAACTCGAGGTGGGTGGCAGCCAACTCGTGGCGGGCGAGCGCAACGCGAACGTTCTCGATCAAGTTCGGATCGCTCACCGTCCGCGCCGAGAGGTTCACCGCGACGGCGAGATCGACACCGTTTCGTCGCCACGCGGCGCAGTGGCGAACGGCGAGGTCGAGCACGTGCCACGTCAGCGGACCAATCACCTCGGAATTCTCGATGATCGGCAGGAAGTCTCCGGGCATCACGATGCCCCGCTCGGGATGGTGCCAGCGGACGAGTGCCTCCACGCCGAGGACTCGGCACGAGGCGATGTCGAGCTTGGGCTGGAACGCGAGCGACAACTGACCCGCCGCGAGCGCCTCGCGGAGCTCGGCGGCGAGACCGAGTCGTTCCGGGCTGTGGTCGTCGAAGTCGGGGGTGTACAGGCGGCGGACGGTGCGGGTCCGCTTGGCGACGTACATCGCAACGTCGGCGTGCCGCAGCAGGGTGTCAGGGGTCTCGACGGCGCCCGTCGCAGATGCCGTCGACGAGATCGCGACGCCGATGCTGGCGCGGACGCCCATCTCGATCCCGGCCACCACGATCGGCGGATCGAGCAGCCGCTCGATCCGGTCACACAACTTCGACGCTTCGTGTGCGTCGGCGATGCCGCGCACCATGACGCAGAATTCATCGCCACCGAGCCGAGCGACACACGCGTCGTCGAGCGATGCCGACAAACGACTCGCAACGGTGCGCAGCACCTCGTCGCCGAACTGGTGGCCGAGTGTGTCGTTGATCTCCTTGAACCGATCGAGGTCGAACAGCGCCAGCGCGACCACCGGCGGCCGATCGGAATCCGTCGCAGCGAGCCAACTCGTCAATTCTGTCTGCAGCCCGCGCCGATTGAGGAGGCCGGTCAGATCGTCGTGGGTCGCCTGGTGTGCGCTCGCTGCTGCGTTGCGGCGCAGGCGGCGCGAGGCACCCGCCACCAGCCGGAACAGGCCGAGGTACAGCGCGAGCAGTCCGAAGCCGAGCAGCAGTGCCACTTGGCGGGTGTCCCGGTTGATCGAGTCGGCGATTGGTTGGTACGGCAGGTAGATCTCGAAGGCGCCGATCACGCGGCCGGTCGGGTCGCTGGTGAAGGCGCCGGCGCCATCGACGCGCAGCGGCACGTACACCGACAGCAGCGTTGCGGACGATTGCTCTTCCATCTCTTCGGGGGAGGTCAGATCGGTGATCTCCGACGACATCTGGCCGCCGAGCGCATCGTCGAGTTCGCGGTCGCCGGGCAACCATCGCCCGATCAGCCGCGGGTTGTCGCTGTAGACGATCCAGTGCTGCGGGTTCCAGATCTTGATCCGCACCACCCCGTTCGACGAGACGATCGAGGCGAGGGCGCGATCGAGGCGATCACGGGTCGCGTCGTCGAGCGGGCGGAAGTCGCGTCCCAGGTCGGCTGGATCGAGCAACGGCCGAACCCCGACCTCGGCGATGACCTGAGCGTTGCGCACGTTGTCGCGCATGATCCGGTCGCGTTGGCTGTGGTGCAGTCGCGTACCGAGAGCGAGACCGACGATGACCAACAGCACGAGGCTGATCACACCGAACTGGACCAGCAGGCTCGGCCCGCGCAGCCGTCTTGTCCTGCCTGTCGTCCCGCGTGCCATGGAGAGGTCATCGGCACCACGAGTGCTCGGCCTGAGGATTTCTTGCAGATGTGCTGGCAGACGCGGCGTCGATCTGGGACCGGAGCACCCCACGGCGGTCGTACCGAACTCTCACCCCGACGCGACATCGCTCATACGCAACTCCCACACCATGTCACCCAACGGATGATCCGCATCCAACGACACCGATGTCGACAGAGGAGAACACACGAGATGAAGCACAAAAAGATCGCCGTCGCCGGATTCGCAGCATCGATGCTGCTGGGCGCAGGGACCGGGCTGGTCCTCAACATCCCCGGCGGCACAAGCGCGTCGGGCAGCGTGGTGACGGCCACGCCGACCGACACCGCCGACTCGACCGACACCACCGACTCGACGGTCGCCGGCACCACCGACGACACCGCGAACGACGTACGACCGGAGAAGCGCATGGGTCTCACCACCGCCCTGGCCGATCTCGTCACTGCCGGAACGATCACCCAGGATCAATCCGACGCCGTCACCGCAGCGATCGCTGCCAACCACGGCGGACCGGGCGGTGGCCAGGGCCGTGGCCACGGTGGCGAAGGAGGTCCCGGTGGTGGTCACGAGGGTCACGAGGGTCGCGGCGGACCCGGCGGGATGGGTGGCGGCAAGATCGCCGAAGTTGCAGCGACCGCGCTCGGCGTCACCACTGACGAACTGAAGACCGAACTCGACGCCGGCAAGACAATCGCCGAGGTCGCGGCAGGCAAGGGTGTCGATGTCCAGACCGTGATCGATGCCATCGTTGCCGACCAGACCGCCGACATCACCGAGCGGGTGACCGGCTTCGTCAACGGCGTCAAGCCGACCGCGCCGGTCGCGCCCGCTGACGACGCCACCGCCACAACGACCGACTGACCCTCGACTCACCCTCGACCCACTCGTCTCACGAGCAAGCAGCCCGATGCCCTCCACGGCGTCGCGCTGCTTCGCGCTGTCGTACTCTCGGTGGTCATCGCCTCATCAGAAAACACCCAACCCGTTGCTGTGGTCACGGGAGCCAATTCCGGGATTGGTCGGGCCACCGCGATCCACCTGGCCGCGAATGGGTTTCGGGTGTATGGGACGGTCCGCGAGCGATCGAAAGCGGTCAAGCTGACGGCGATGGCCGAGCAGGCGGGTGTCGACGTGCGGTTGGCCGAGCTCGACATCACCGACGATGCGTCGGTTCGCGATGGGTTCTCCCGCATCCTCGATGCGGAAGGAAAAATTGACGTCCTCGTCAACAACGCCGGCGTCGGCGGCAACGCCGTCGCGGAGGAGTGTTCGCCCAGCACGTATCTCGAGGTGATGAACGTCAACCTCTGCGGGGCGGTCCGGTGCCAGCAGCAGGTGCTGCCAATCATGCGAGAACGCGGCAGCGGGACCATCGTCAACGTCTCGTCGGTGGTCGGCCGGGTCGCAGCCCTGGCCCAGTCGCCGTATGTGGCGTCGAAGTGGGCGCTCGAAGGCATGTCCGAAGGGCTCGCGCAAGAGGTCGCGCCGTTCGGAATCCGGGTCGCGATCGTCGAGCCCGGCGTCACCAAGTCGTCGATCTTCGCCAAGAATCTCGAGACGCCGAACGCGAGCGGCGCCTACGACGCTCAGTACCGGCGGCTGTTCCAGATGTACATGACCGGCATCGCCCAGGCCGCCGATCCGCGCGAGGTCGCAGCCACGATCCTCCACGCGATCGCTACCGACGCACCACAACTGCGCTATCCGTGCGCATGGGGCGGTTCGGAGATGATCGCTGGACGAGCGGCGATGAGCGATGCCGATTGGGTGGCGCTCGGTGACCACGACGACGACGCCGACTACTACGCCGACTTCAAACGGCTGTTCGGCGTCGATCTGGTCTGATCAGCCACCCAAGAGCGCGAGTTGCTGCTCGACCCCTGTCTCGATGTCGTCGGCGCGCGGAATCCCAACTACTTCCTCGACGGCGGAGCAAACGACTCTGCTCCCGAGTTGGCCGCGATCTCGGCCCTGACGCGATCGTGGCCTGGCACGTTGGATTCGAAGGTCTGGACACCTTCGCGGGCATACTCGTGGCGTTGAACCGGCGGTTCCCGCCGATTCGCTTCACTGCTCGCCGGGTGGCGAGTGCTGACGTTCTGCGCGACGACCGGTTCGATGCGTAGCTCGACGAGCAGTGGTTGCAACTGGATGCCGAGGTGGCCGCCGAACGCACGACCTGAGACGAGGAGAATTCGATGGGCAGAGCCATGATGGTCTCGGCGATCGTGATCGTGGTGCTGATGTTGGTCACCTGGGTGATCAGCGTGATCGTCAAGAACGCGTCCATCGTCGACATCGTCTGGGGATTCGGCTTCGTCGTCGTGGCGTGGACCGTCCGACTCAACGTCGACCAGGGCGATGATGCGCGCCAATGGCTGCTCGTCGCGCTCGTCACGATCTGGGGTTTGCGGCTCGCGATCCATCTCTTCACCCGCAACCACGGCAACGGCGAGGACTTCCGTTACCGGGCGATGCGCAAGCACTACGGCGACCGGTTCGGGCTGATCAGCCTCGGGACGGTGTTTGGTCTGCAGGGCGTGCTGATGTTCGTGGTGTCGCTGCCGGTGCAACTCGGCCAGGCCGATCCCACCCCGTCGATCGGTGTGATTGCGTTCATCGGCATTGCCCTGTGGCTGGTCGGAATGTTCTTCGAGACGGTCGGCGACCTGCAGCTGGCGGCGTTCAAGAAAGACCCTGACAGCAGGGGCAAGGTCATGAACACCGGCCTCTGGCGCTACACCCGTCATCCCAACTACTTCGGTGATGCGTGCGTGTGGTGGGGCATTGGCCTCGTGGCCGCCGAGACCGGTGCGGGTGCGTGGGGCTTGATTGGTTCGGTCGTGATGACGGTCCTGCTTCGTCGGGTGTCCGGCGTGACGTTCCTCGAAAAGACGATGGCGAAGCGACGCCCCGGCTACACCGAGTACGTCGTCACGACGAGCCCGTTCATCCCGCGGCCGCCCAAGAAGGCGTAGGCCCCGCCGACCGCACAGCGAGCGTGGTCAGCAGACCGCGAAGACGTTGACCCCGAAGATCCGCTGACTACCGTTCGGGTCGGTGCGGATCACGAAGCCGGTGCCGGCGCCGCGATAGACGCCGTTCTGGATGTTGGCCAGGTGTGGTCTCGAGGCGTACCACATCGAGTACAGATTCGGGATCGACGTGCCGGTCGAGTACGCGATGTTCTCGCCGGTGCCGCAGCCGACGGCAGCATCTCGTGGTGCGGCGTCCGAGTGCGAGAGGCCGCCTGCAATCGCCAACTGCAGCGCCCAGGAGCACGCCCATGCCTCCGCGGCTGCATTGCGGACGAGCCGCACTGACCGCTTGGCGTTGATCGCCGGCAGGCCTTCGGTGATGCATGCCGAATAGCTCGGCTGGGGAACCGGCGGGGCCGTGTTCGACAGCGGCCCGACAGTCGCCGTGGCCGTTGGTCCAGAGAACCAGCCCTGCACATCGACCAGCACATGAGTCTGGTTCTGGGCGAACACAGCGAGTCCGCGATTCGACATCTGGGTGATCGCGAAGTTGGCGACGACGTCGCCGCCTCCGACCGAGTTGACCGATGATGTACCGGGGCGATCGGTGCCGGCAGGGTACGCCGTCACGAAGCCGCTGTTGCCCTCGACCGAGGTGATGTTGTAGGCCATCGATCCGCCACGGTTGGTGGCCAGCTCGAGTCCACCGCCCGGGTACAGCGGGACTCCGTTGCCGATCGGACTGGCATGGCGGGTGTCCATCAAGCGGGCTGGGTCATACGCGGTGAACAGACCGTCGCCGCTGTTCGCGGCCGACGGACCGGTGAAGTAACCAACGACGTCGACGACGACGTGGCCGCCGCCCGAGAGGTACAGCGTCGCACCCGCCGACGAGACCGGGAAGATTCCTGCCGCCGCCCGTGTCTGATTGGGGCGATCGACGTTGAGCACCGACGAGGTGGGCATCGTCCGGCCAGTGGGGTACTGGGTCACGAATCCTGGTCCAGCGGACTCGGTGACGGTGATGTTCAGGGCCAGGGCGACCGCATCGGCAGGGACGCCGGCCGGCACTGCGACGTTCACCTGCGATGTCGGTCCGAGCGGCGCACCGCTGCGGGTGTCGAGCACACGCGCCGGCGGCCGGGACACGAACCGGCCGGCCTTGGCCGTCGAGGCAGGAACGAACGCCCCGACGACATCGACAACGATGTGGGCGGCCACGTTGGTGAAGACCCGAAATGCCCCGCTCGAGTCCAGTCGGATGATCGAGCCGTTGGCCCGCACCTGGTCCCCGTTGAAGTTGAGATTGGACACGGTTGGCCGAGCCTGCGCTGCCGGCCAGGCCGTGAGAAAGCCGGTGGCTTGGGGGCTGACCACCGTGAGGGTGAGCGCGAGCGAGGTCGCGCCGGCCGGGATGCCGCAGACGTTGCGGCTGCTGATCTGGATGGTGGTCGAGTCGATCAGCGTGTAGCCGACGCCGTCGCGGGTGTCAGCAAGTCGGCACGGTTGTACCGCGACATACGCCGCGGTGGCGGCTGGCGCAGCGGCGACCGGGTTCTGACCGGCCCCGACGCTGACGGCCGTGCTCGCAGCGATGGCTGCGATGGAAGCGATTCCCACTCGTGCGAGTGCATGCCTCGCTGTCGCGTTCTTGCCGTGGCTCATCCAAAACTCCCACTTGTCAGCGCCCGCTGAGAATGTACTCAATGGCGCCGTTCGTTACGTCATCAAGTTGCAATGTTTCCGACAGGAAGTGTCAGGATTCGCGCTGAGAGTGGTGCAATGCTCCGAAGAGAGGCCAGGGTAAGGGTCAGGGTCAGGGTCAGGAGGCGTCCGGTGCCCACTGGCGGGCGATCCGCTGATTGGTCTCGATCCACTCCTCGATGATCGCGTACACCACGTCCTTGGCGGGGCGGACCTCGTTCATCAGGCCGACGATCTGGCCAACTGGCTGGCCGGACAACGCTCGCGAACGAGCGCGCGTGAAGCGGTGCGCGGCGGGTGCGTAGAGCACACCCTGCAACGGCATGGGCAGCGGCGATGGGTTCGCCGGGTCCTCCCAGGCTTCGGTCCAGCGGGTGCGCAACTGGCGGGCCGGCTTGCCGGTCATCGCCCGCGACCGAACCGTGTCGGTGAAGCCAGCGGCGAGCAGGTTCTCGGTGACGTGAGGAGCGGTATCGGCCTCGGCCACCGTCAGCCAGATGCTGCCCGTCCATGCGCCTTGTGCCCCGAGCGCCATCGCCGCCGCCATCTGGCGACCGCGACCGATGCCGCCGGCAGCGAGTACGGGGATGTCGGGTCCAACGGTGTCGACGACCTCGGGGATCAACACCATCGTGGAGATCTCGCCGCAGTGGCCGCCAGCCTCGGTGCCTTGGGCGATCAGCACATCGACGCCGAGCTCGACGTTCTTTTCGGCGTGGCGAGGCGAGCCGCACAATGCGCCGACGAGCACGCCGTGGCTGTGGGCGGCCTCGATCGCGTATGCCGGGGGCGGACCGAGCGCATTGACCAGCATCGAGATTGGGTGGCCGAGGGCGACATCGACCTGCCCGGGGCCTTCGGTCTCGACACCCAGCCCCGCCGCCTTCATCGTGCCCGAAACCCCCTCGGGCATCGCCGGCACGCCGTATTCGGCCAGGAGCGACTCGACGAACGCCCGATGCTCGTCGGGGATCAGCGCCTGGAGCTGTTCGAGTCCGAACCGCTCGCCCTTGCCGACGAACTTCTCCGGCATCGCGAAGTCGACGCCGTACGGCTTGCCGCCGCCGTGCTCGTCGATCCAACTCAGTTCCACCTCGAGCTGATCGGGCGAGAAGGCGAGCGCACCGAGCACGCCATAGCCACCCGCCTTGCTCACCGCTGCCACCACGTCGCGGCAGTGAGAAAAGGCGAACAACGGGAACTCGATACCGAGCTGATCACAGATGGGAGTGCGCACGAATGCGACCCTAATCGCCGAATCTGACGCGCCGTCAGATGTGAGCGGACGTGCCGGTTGCCGCGTCGCTGAGCCTTGTCAAGAGCGTCGGAATTCGTCCGTTCTCGCGATTGTTACTCTGAGCCGATCGACGAGCTCCGCATGCCGGTTGCCGGGACGCCACGTGACGCCGCCGGAGAATCACTCGACCGCGCCCTCGACATCGTCGCCGTCGATCTGACCGGCGAGATTCGGGTCGTGCTGTCGGTGGCCGAGCAGCTCGATGTGGACACCACGTCGCTCGACCAGCTCGAAACGCTCGGGCTGATCACGATCTCGGCCCACCGGGTCGCGTTCGTGGACCCGGACGATGCCCGCCGCCGCTGCGGATCGATGCGTCCGTCGTTGCGCAGACAGCTCCATCGTGCGTTTGCGGTTGTGCTCGGCGAGCCGCGACATCGGGTTGTTCGGGCAGAGCATTTGGCCGCAGCTGCCATCGGGCCCGACCCGCAAGCAGAACACGCACTGTCATTGCTGGCCAACGAGGCAACGCTGGACGGGCAGTCCCAACGGGCTGGTCGACTGTTCCTGCGCGCCAGCGCGTTCGCTGCCGACGCAGAGACCCGCTCCGCCCTCCTGCTGTGCGCCGGGGACGGTTTTTGGAACGCGGGTGAGTATGTCGAAGCAAGGTCGGCATTCGACACTGCATTCGTCGGGAGTGCGGATCCGATTCTTCGCGCCGACATCGCGTTGCAGATCGGCCAGCTCGACATGTACCAACGCGGCCCGCAATTCAGTTGCGACGTCTTCGTCGATGCCGCTGCCGCCGTCGAACCGTTCGACATCGATCGCGCCGCGATGTTGCTCGTTCATGCAGCGAGCACCGTCACCGTGTCGTGCGACGTCGGTCCAGCGCTCGTCAACTCCCGTCGTGCATGCGACCTGGCTGCGAGCGGAAGCGGAACCAGTTCGATGCCGGCCACGTTGATGTTGGCATTCGTCAGCTTGCAGCACGGCGACACCGACGAGTTCGCACAGCTGTTTCCTTCGTTGATTCAGGTCGCCGACGCACTGCGCGAGACCGACCTGCCCGACGTGGATCTCGTGCTGCAGTTGGTCGGGATGCTGCACGTGTACACAGAGCGCTGGCCGGCCGGCCGGGCCTATCTCACCGCGGTTGCACATCGAGCGGGCCGCCGGAGCCGCACGGCGACGGCAGCACTCGCCAGCGCGACGCTCGCCGAACTCTGCTGGCGATCCGGACGGTGGGACGAAGCATGGTCGCTCGCCCGCAGCGACCTCGTGACCGACGTGACGCTCCGGGGAGCCCGCGTGTGGCTGGTTGCCTTCACGGCCCATCTCGACGCTGGATTCGGGCGTCCCGACTGCCTGACTCGTGCGCGATCGGCGCTTGCCGAGAGTGAGGAAATGGGCATGGGAACGGGCATCGTGTGGTCGCTGCACGCGCTCGGCCTGTACGAACTCGGCAACGGCAATGCGAGCTCGGCAGCCCAGCACCTGGATCGGCTCGACGCGATCGCCACCGCCCAGGAGATGATCGACCCGAGCACCATCTGGTGGCAGGCCGATCACGTCGAAGCGCTGATCCGATGCGACCGGAGCCACGATGCCGAGCGTGCTCTTGCTCGTTTCGAGCACAGCGCCGGACGGTCGCCCGCTCTGTGGGGCCGAGCAACCGCTGCCCGCTGCCGGGCGATGCTCGACGGAGATGCGCACTGGTTCGACGTCGCGCTCGACCACCACGCTCGTCTCGACGCACCGTTCGAGCTCGGCCGAACGCTGTTGTGTCGGGCCGAGCAATGTGCCGCAGGTCGATCGAACCGCGATCCGAAACGAGATCTCGATGAGGCCCACGCCATCTTCGAGGCGCTCGGGGCGACTGCCTGGTCGGCGAAAGTGGTTCGGCTGCGCCGGCAATGTGGCGCGGAGGTGACCGACGTCGAGCAACTCCTCTCGCCAGCCGAATGGAAGGTTGCGTCCGCTGTGGCCGATGGACTCGGTAATCGAGACATCGCGACCGACCTGTTCGTCAGCATCAAGACCGTCGAGTTCCATCTGCGCAACATCTACCGCAAGCTCGGCGTCAGATCGCGCACTCAACTCGCGCTCGCGATTCGCTCGCGCTGACGTTCGCTCAATCGTTGGTGACTGGCACCAGTTCGAAGTCGACGACGCCGGTGTTGGTCTGGCCACCCGACGACAGCACTTGAGGCGACGAGCCGGCGCTCACGAAACCGACGTCACCTGCGATCACGACGGGGTCAGCGAGCGCAACTACGGTGTCGGTGCCACCGTATCCATAGCACGACGTGACATTGTGCAGGCCGACATCGGCGTAGGTCGCGGTCACCGTCAGTTTCCCACCCGGTCCAACAACGCCCGTGAGCAAGACGTCGCTCGTGTCGTTCGGTGTCTCGGTCAAGCCGCAGGCTGCGGTGCCGATGCTGCCCGTCTGCCACGTCGCGACCGCAGTGCCCGTGTAACCACCGGCACCGTCGGGCAGCAGCTTCGCGTCCGTGAAGGATGCGCCGACCGAGAGCTGCGATTCGGGGAAGTCCCAGAACGAGTTCGTCGTCAGCAGGTAGCCGCTGACGTGATCGGTGAAGGGGAGAATCACCTCACCGAGGTCGTAGTGGAAGGTCTTGGCGATCACCAGCGCAGCCGGGAGCCCCCCCTTGGCGATGCCGCTCAGTCCCGAGACGAAGACGCTGGTGATGGTGTCGCCGTTGATCCCTTCGATCTGGCTGGAGACCTCCAGACCGAATTCGTCGAGGAACGTCGGTGAAGGGTCCGGCAGCGCCATCTTGCGGGCCTTGCCCTGCACGTCGAATCGAACGAAACCCTCCGCGTCCGTGGTCCGCTTTCGATTGCCGTCGTCGGCAAAGTAGACCTTGGTCCCGAAGTTCGTACCGGACGTGATGAGCAACTCGACGTTTTCGAGACCCTTGCCGTCCGCAGGTAGGGCGAGGCCGATCCCGAGCGCGTTGGCGACCTTGGTCAGTGCGCACAGGATCGGACTGTCGCCGTTCAGTTTCCCGGCGTTGAAGTAGACCTGAAAGGCGATGTTGGCCTGGTAACCGTCCTGCGCCTGGGGTCGTCGCACGAGGTCGGGTTCTATGGCCGCTCGGATGTCGATCGCGTTGATCATGGCTGCGAGCGAGACCGACGTTGCCAAAATGTTGAGACGGTTGATGATCGCGCTTGCCTTTGCGGCGAGCTTGGCTCCCTTTTCCGCACCGACCGTGACTGTTGCGACAGCCTCGATCACCGTGTCGACGACGCTGCTCGACTCGAAGACCCCACCGACGTCGACACCGCCTGCGATGACACCGAGCGCCCACTCCACCCATGACGGCTCCTCCGACTTGGTGGACCCACCACACGGTTCGGCTCCGGCCCGTCGCCGCACGACGGTTGGTCCGCCCAGGCTCGCGCCGATGGTCGACGACGCAAACCTGTTCGGTTGTGCGGCTGCAGGGCCGTCGATCGCAGCGCTCGCGAGGAACGCCTCGCGGGCGACCGTCCACATCACCAGCTGGATCGTGGCGGCATCGAACGACACCTGCTCGACGGTGACCGCTGGATCGAGGAGGTCGCCACCGCCCTGCACGCGCGCCCTGCCCGCCACGAACAGGCTGAAGGTCTGGTCGTTCGGGTCCGAACTCGCTGCCGCTGTACGCAGATCGGCGAGCAGCGCGGCAGGGTCGACCGGCGCCGAATCGTCGAACGTGAACAGCGGTCCGAGATCGGCGAGTGGAACGCGGGCCGATCCGCGACTGAGCGCTCCGATCGACCACACCGAATCCCACTCCGGACCGACCGGATCGCCGCCCGCCGGCGGACCACCTGGGTCGATCACAGGCAGACCGAACTCGGTGTACGCAGCGACCCACCCCGGGCTGACGTCGGCCTGATCAGAATTCGTCGCAGCGAGCAGTTCGATCGCTCTGCCCGCCGGATCGGCAGCGACCAGCACGGTCGGCGCGGGTGCCGACGGCAACAACCCCGGATCGAACACCGGCATGGGGATCGATGACGGGGGCGCGTCGGTGGCTGCGACAACTGGCATGACGAGCGTCGAGTCGCCCGACTCGTCGGTCGCGGTCGTGACCTCGCCGGATCCTGCGGGGTCTTCGACCTCGTTCTCGATCGAGGCCGTCGATGCCGCGCCGGAAGTCGGGGGCGCGTCGCCGGCACCGGTCGGTGTCGACCCGCTGCTGCACGACACACCGACGACCACCAGCAGCGCGGCCGCGCACCGCAAACGCCTGGGGGGACGGTTGACCGCCCGGGTTCTGACGGCTGACCAACGCTCGTTCATCCAACGAGCTTCGGCGATCCGGGATGATTGCGCCACCGATGAAATCCCTAGTTCGCTGCTGTGTCGCGCGACGATGAGCATCCGCCGCAGAGGTCTGCGAGCCGGAACCGATAACTCTGAAAGAGGGGCAGATGCAAGTCGAACGAATCGTCGACGACCCCGACCGGGCGCGGGCGGTCATCGCCGCCGGTGGCGTGCTCGAGCGGCACTCGCTGATCATGGTGGCCGACGTGAATGCGCCCGGTCTGACCACCGAGGTGAACAAGTCCGATCTGAGGACCATCGAGGCCATGGACGCCGATCGGGTTGGCGACTATGCGGCGGTGATCTGTCGCGCCTACCCGCCGGAGCACCCTGATCACGAGCCTGGCGACAGCGATCCGGCGATCGCTGCCGAATCGATCCGCGCCTACCTGCGTGGCGACGTGATCGGGCCCTGGCTGGCGGACGCATCGCTTCACGCGCTCGACGTGGCGGGTGGATGTGCTCGGCGCGATCGTGGTCAACGACTCGGCGGCCGGCCCAGCGCTGAACGCCGGCCCGTTCGTCACGGATGTGTTCGTCGATCCTCGTGCCGCCGGCAGCGGGGTCGGCGCTGGCTTGATCCGGGCGTCGTGCGCTCGGCTGCGTCTCGCTGGTTGGACCTCGGTGAGTCTCGTCGTCACGGTCGGGAACCTGGCCCGAGCGCTGTACGAGCGGTTGGGATTCGAGGTGCGCCACGAGGTGTTGCGGGTGGTTTCGCCCGACTGACGCCCAGTGAACGTTGCGTCAGTGGGCGACGCGTCAGTGAACGCCGCGTCAGTGGGCGAGCAGGTCGGCGCGCGTGCCGATCGCGAACCTCGGAGCGAGCGTGGGATCGATGGAGCGCAGCGCGGTGACGAGTTGGGTGTGGCCGATCGACACGCAGCCGGAGGTCGGCTTGGCGGCGCCGGCCGGGGTCACTGCAGTCCTGTGGAGGAAGATCGCGGACGCGTAAGGGGTCTCGCCGACGGCGTCGCCGCTGACGTCGGGCTCGGTGTTGGCGCCGATCAGCACGGCGTGCTCGTAGCTCTGCACGTTGAGCTGGAGCAGTTCGTCGTCACCGGTGCAGCTCGCGGAGTCGATGCGCCAGTGTCCGTAGCCGGGTGTGTTCGGATTGGCGCCGAAGCAGTCGCCGTTCTGGATCCGCCGATACGGTCCGAGTGCGCCCGGGTCGGCACTGTTGCCGAAGAACGAGATCGGACCCTGCGGCGACGCGACGACGCCGAGCGGGAAGATGCCCGCCGGCGTCGTGCCGTCACCACTGCGACGATCGAGCAAGGGGCGGATACCGGACCTTCCGACCTGGGCGGTGGTGGCCCCCAGCGAGCATTCCCAAGCGTCACCTCGGACGGCGGCGATCGCGAGCGTGCCGACGGTGGAGGTCGAGTTCGGGACGACCACCATGATCCATTGCGACGATGTCGGGTCGGTCTCCATCAAATGCTGGAGCAGCGCGGCGTCGCATCCGGCGAGCTGTGGGTTGGCGATCGAGCGCGCCGGCGGGAACGGCCCGATCTCACGGTCGCCGCGCACGGCCTGCTGGGCGGCACGGGCAGCACCTTCGATCAGGATCTCGGTCGCATCGGCGGGAGTGACGGCATCGGCGGGAGTGACCACGCCCACGGTGTTGCTTTCTCTCACCATTCGGGCTCTCACCATTCGGGACATGTCGGGATCGAGGGCGTGGTTGGTTCCGGTTCCAACCGCTCCGGCCATGAAGGCGGTGATGACGGCGGTGATGACGGCGGCGGTGATGGCGAGGGCGACCATCCCGCGTGACATGGCGGCCAGGGTACCCATCGATCGGCCAGGGCACCCATCGATCGGCCAGGGTACCCATCGATCGGGTGGCCGAACCCGCAGCCCGATGTGGCGAGTGGGTCAGTCCGGCTTGCGGGTCAACCGACGACGACTGCTGCGGCCGATCCGGTTGCCCATCCAGACCACGTTGGCAGGGATGAAGAACGCCCGTGCGGCGAGTGATGCCTCGTTCCACGGACGCTTGGTGATCGGTGCACGCCAGGCCAACAGGCGGTAGACGAGGAACAGGATGATCGAGAGGTGCATCCCGATCATCGCCCACGGGAATCCGTCGTCGCCGATCAATCCGGTCAGCAGCGACACCAGCGGCGGGCCGAGCAGGGCCCCAGCGCCGTAGATCATCACCAACTGCGACGCTGCGCCGCTGACGTGTTCGGGCTCGACCCAGTCGTTGGTGTAGGCCGAGGCGATCGAATAGAGCGGGAAGCTGGCCGCCCCGAGCAACGCCATGCCGACCAGCCCGAGCCAACCCTGTGGACCAGCGATCAGCAACAAGACCGACGCGCCGACCGCGTGGAGGGCGGCGACGACGCCCACGAACCGCCGGTCGAGATCGTCGGACGCGGCGGACAGTGGCCATTGGCTGAGCACGCCACCAACGGCGGTCGCAGCGACGAACTGACCGGCTTCACCGGCGGTCAGTCCGACCCGTGTCGCGTAGACGACACCCATGGCGACGAGCGCACCGTGGGTGACGCCGACCAGTAGGCAGGCGCCGAGCCCGGTTGGTACGAGACGGGCGAGCACGCGCAGTGGAATCGACACGCTGCGGTCCATCGGCGGGGGAGCAGCGTCTTCCGACAGCGCCACGGGAACGACCGCAAGCGAGGTGAGCAGCGCAGCGACGGCGAACGCCGTCACCGTCGTCTTGCCGAACTGACCAACGAGGATCTGGCCGATGCCGAACGCCCCACTCGTGACGACCATGTAGACGGCGAGCAACTTGCCCCGGTTGTCGTTCGAAGCGAGTTGGTTGAGCCATGACTCGGCAACGACATACAGCCCGGCGATGCACAGCCCGCTGATGAACCGCATCGCGATCCACATCGCAGGGTGATCGCTGAGTCCAACGAGGATCATCGTCGCGGCGAGCACCGATGCCCATGCCGAGTAGACCCGGATGTGACCGACCTTGGAGAGCGCCGCAATGGTCAACTTGGAGCCGGCGAGGAACCCGGCGTAGTACGCGCTGCCGATCGCACCGATCTCCCACCCGGAAAACCCGTTCGATTGGCTGTTGACGCCCACTACCGTCGCGAACAGTCCGACGCCGACGAGCAGGATGCCGAGCCCGACGAACAGACCCCAGGTGGACCATGCGAGGGACGTGCCCACCGACGGGCCGCAATCGAAGTCCACCGAACGGTTCACGGAACGATCGTACCGGTTTGACGAACCTGGTCAGAGCGTGATTTCGACCGTCTCGATGGCCGCCGGCTGATGTGGAGGGGTGTAGTGGAGGGCGGTCAAGCCGTACTTGATCAGCGGGCCGAGCGCGAGTGCGAAGAACACCGTGCCGATGCCCACCGTGCCGCCCAGCGCAACGCCGACCACGAGCGGCAGACCGTCGGAGATCCAGCGCGCGTACACGATGGGCATGTTGTGGTTGACGAGCCCGAGCATGAACACCTCGGTTGGACCGGAACCGAGTTCGGTCGTGATGATCAAGCACACCGCCACCGCCAGGATCAACGTCGCCGCAATCACGAGTGCGCCGCGCGCGACGAGCGAGTCGGGTTGAGGCGTGACGTTGCGGAAGACGCCGATCAGCGGCCCGATCACGAATGTGCCGAGCACGCTGGCGAACCCGACCTTGCCGCCGAGCAGCGCGCCGATGCCGAAGAACGTCAGTGAGACGAGGGGGTAGATGATTCCGAACGAGACTCCGGAGACGTCGACGACGCCGGTCGTGAGCACGTCGAACGGCGCAACGCCGAGACGGGCGTCGAGGAGCAGTGCGATGCCCAGGGCGATCAGGGGCCACGACACGCCCACCCGTAACAAGCGGGTGCGGAGCGAGAGCGATGCCGTGGGGGGCAAGGTCGGGGCGGACATGGGAAGCGTCGATCGTATCCACCGGCTTCGCGCCGACCAGTGGCGGCGGAGCGGTTTAGGCTGATCCGATGACGGACGGCACCCACGAGTCGACGCACGACAGCGCCGTCGTCGCTCGCGTGCTGCGCCGGGCCGGCGAACTTGCGGGTGCCCCACCTTCCGACCGCTCGCAACACGGGATCGGTGAGGCATCGCTGATCGCCGCCGCCGACGAGGTGGGACTGCCGGTCGAGGCCGTCAAACGGTCGCTCGCAGTCGAGCGCCTGGGTCCAGCGCCCGTGGCCCGTTGGACGGACCGGTTGTTCGGGGTTTCGGTCGTCGCTGTCACCGACGAGATCGCCGGGTCGGTCACCGAGGTCCTCGACCAACTCGACGCCTGGATGGTCGGTGGTCACCACCTGCGCCGCGAGCGCCGCCGCGACGGCGCAGACTTTGGGCAGGCCCAGTGGGGCAAGCGGTCCGGCATCGCCGGGGTTGCCGCCCGCACGATTCGCAGTGCAACCGGCGAGGGCCAGCTCGGTGTGCTGCGCCAGGTCACCGCAACGGCAGCCGACACCGGCGTCGGCTCGTGTGCAGTCCGGGTCACGGCGGATCGCCACAGCGATCGGCAACTGTTCGTCGGCGGTGGTGCCGCGATCGCTGCCACCGGAACAACGGGTGCCGTCATCCTCGCGACACTCGTTGCCAGCCCGCTCGTTCTGCTCACCTCACCGGTCGCGGTGGTGGCCGGCTTCGGAGTCGCAGCGCGGGGCCGGGTCCGGGCTCGGCGCACCGAGCGCGAGATCCTGCGGTTGCTCGACACGGTCGACCAGGGTGTCGGCCCGACTCGGCTCGGTGTCGGCGTCGCCCGCCGGGTCACCAGACGCACCCGGCGCTGACCAGATCGAAACAATTCTGAACTTTTGCTCAAGTTGCTCACTCACTGTGCCGATGACTGATCGGCCCTGGTTGGACCATCGGGGCGGACTTGGCAGGACGAGATGACGACCACCGAACGGTCGAGATCCTCTTGCGCCGCGGTGTGCTGCCTGGTCATGAGGACACGTGGGCGCGGGTGCAGGTGTCGATCCTCGACACCTCGGATCGCAAGCGCAACGAGCGCGAACCGATCGACATCCACCTGGAATGGTCGGTCCTGCCCGGCCACGAGGCGGCATGGGACCGGGTGCTGGTGTCGATCGCCGACATCGCGGCGCGCAAGCGGGTCGAGGCGTACGTGCAGTACCTCGGCACCCACGATTCGCTCACGGGGCTCTACAACCGCGCGTTCTACGACGCCACGATGCACACCTTGATGACGAACGACGCCTCGATCTGCAGCGTTGTGGTGGCCGACTTGAACGGACTCAAGCGGGCCGATAACCAACACGGTCATGCCGATGGCGACACGTTGATCAAGCGGATCCGCAAAGTGATCGAGGTGAACAATCAGTTCTACCAAGGTCCCCGGTTGAGTATCGCCCTCGGTGCCGCAACGGCCGCCACTGGTCCCGAACTTCCGGCAGCCCACAAGCTCGCCGATCAACGCATGTACGCCGACAAGTGCGACCGACGTCGGCCCGTGGAAGCCCCGCCGTCGCCTGAGCCAGCCCTCTGTTGGGTTGGACGGTACCGAGTTGTCAGACGGCGGCGAAGTCGCCGGCGCTGTGGCGCAGCGACGTGATCGCGTCGACCAGCGCCTGCTGACTCGAGTCGTCGATGCCGGTGTTCTCGAACACATCGACGTTGAGGCGAGCCGTTGCTCTGTTGGCCAGGTTGCGGCCGGAGCGGCTGATCGCTGCGAGGGTGGTGCGCAGATCGTCGGGATGCGGCACCCGCGTGACCAGCCCCTTGGCCTCGAGCCGGTCGATCACGTTGGTGACGCTGGCTGGATGCACTTGCAGCCGCTGGCCGATCTTGCCGAGCGGCAGACGCCCTTTGCTCGAGAACTTGAGCAGCATCAGCGCCTCGTACTGAGCGAAGGTGATGTCGAAGGGCACCAGCGTCTGATGCACCCGGGCCAAGAGGATCTGATGGGCACGCATGATCGAGGTCACCATCGTCATTCCCGGAGCAGCAGCATCCCACCCGTTGGTGGTCCAGTT
>Ga0105048_10006079_pt1 | contig 19464 bp, 15 predicted proteins | sample MAT05_FD_78382 | JGI IMG/M metagenome (GOLD analysis project Ga0105048, IMG submission 78382) | Freshwater microbial communities from Lake Fryxell liftoff mats and glacier meltwater in Antarctica - MAT-05 | ecosystem: Environmental > Aquatic > Freshwater > Ice > Liftoff microbial mat | place... | reverse complement strand
TATGCCGGCTTCTGTCCTGCCGGAGGGGGCGGATTTCGACATGGTCGTCGAAGCAACCTCCCGCCAGTTGCTGGGTGCGATCACTTCGATGGCCAACTGGTGGGACGAACATCGCGAAGTGCCGAGGACCCAGGTTCTGGCCATGATCATGGAATTCGCCTGGGTCGGGCTGGAACGAGCCGCCGCTGGTGAACGGTGGACTGCCTGATCAGATGTCGAGGCGGATCCGGGCTGAGCGGACTTCGTCGAGCGCCTGCTCGCTCGACATGCCGAGGCTGATCAGCAGGTCGGTCGCAGTCGAACGGACCTGACCGACGATCACGCTGACCGAAAGGTTCGAAGTTTCTTCCAGCGCGGCACTGGCGCGGGCAGCCGCCAGCAGAGCTGAATCGATGGTCGCCGAGCGGCGCGGGTTACCCGCGAGGTGCTGGTCAAGCGAGCGGACCGAGGTCGCGAGGTCACGAATCGCTTCGGTGACCAGTTCCGGCACGTGTTCTTTGAGGTCAATCGCCCTTGACGCCGCCCGGGCCAGCACCCGGGTGTTGCGGATCATCAGGTCGATCTGGTCGGCGGCAGCCGCGAGCTGCCCGACCCTGCCTTTGTGTCTTCGGCGGGTGGGGGCAAGCGACGTCGTCTCCCGGCCGGCTTCGACCGCGATCTTCATCTCCCGCACGGCGGGGTCCAGCGACCGGGCCCGCTCCAGGGCGGCAGTGATCTCATCGTGGCTGCCCGCTTCGAGCGCATCGGCGATGTCAACCAGCGTCCCCGAGAGCCGCGACAGCAACGGCTCCAGGTGACGCCGCACCAGTCGGACCGGGTCGATCGGGGTGATGGCATTGGCGGCCAGGGCGATGCTTCCCCCGATCAGGGCGTCGATGAACCGGTCGAGCGAAAGGGCCAGGTCCGGAACCGGCAGGGTCGCGATCAGCACGGCCGAGACACACGCCTGGTTGACCAGCAGCACCTGCCCGCCAGAGAGGACCGCGGCTGCCATGGCCAGACCGACGACCAGCATCAGCTGCCAGGTGCCGGTGCCAGTTCCGAGAACGATGAGATCCGCGATGCCGACCCCGAGCGCGACGCCGAGTGCCACTTCGAAGGCCCGTTTGCCGCGCCGTTCGATCGCGAGACCAAGAATCAGGACCACCGAGATCGGGGCGAAGAACGGGGTCTGGTGATGGAAGACCTCGGTCGCGATGAACCAGGCCGCGCCGGCCGCCAGGCAGACCTGGATGATCCGCCACCAGGCGAATTTGAGGGCCGCGAACCTCTGGTCGACCACCGCGCGGAACCGGGCCCGTGGTGTAGTCAGCTGGTGGGTCTTGGTCGGCGACAACGTGGCATCACTATGTCACCATCCGCGGCCGTTGGCGGGAACCGCCGATCGCCTTCCCGGATTCGCATAAACCCCGCCCAACCGGTAGAAATAAGGGATGAACGCTCCGGTGTCGGACGCGCGCCAGGGGGCGTTGGTTCGAGCGATACTTTCGATTCTTGTGGCCGTTGCCGCCTTGGGCTGGGTCGCGTCTGCCAGTGCGGTTGAACCCGACCCGGCCGTGCCCGGTCCTTATGAAGTCAGCCACGTTGACTACCGCGGCGGAAAAGTGGCGCTGACGCTGCCGAAAGGCCGGAAGATGTCGACCAGCTTCAACCAGCCGCTGCGCGGGTCGGTCACCTATCCGGCATCCGGTGAGAACTGGCCGGTTGTTGTTTTCCTCCATGGGCGCCATGCCACCTGTGTCGACCGAAAAGGCGAAAACTTCATCCCGCTCCCCGGGGAAGACAACCCGAACTGTCCGGATCGGATCGGGGGGAATGGAAAACCGGTCGAGCGCTGGATCAGGAGCTACGACGGCTACCGGTACCTGGCCGACCGCCTCGCTTCGCAGGGTTACCTGGTGATCTCGGCGGATGCGAACAAGATCGCCAGTTACGAATACGCCAGTGCCCGAGCCGGCATCCGGGCGCGTTACCAGCTGGTCGGGGCGACGCTCGATCTGGCCAGGCGCTGGGGTGCCGGCTCGGAGGAACTTGTGCCTGAGGAAAAGGGACTTCCCGCGATCACCGATCTCGCCGGCCGGATGGACCTCGGACACATCGCCCTGATGGGACATTCCCGTGGCGGTGATGCGGTGAACCAGTTCATTGCTTTCAACCAGAAACGATCCACGGTCTATCCGCTGGACGGTGTTGTGGCGATCGGCCCGACTGACAACAGTGCCGCGAACCCGTTCCGTAACGGCGGCACCAACCTGGCCGAGATCCTCCCGGCCTGCGATGGCGACGTATTCGACCTTCAGGGAGGGCATGTCTTCGAGCGGGTCAAGAACTCACTGCGTGGCAGAAACGCTTCCAAGTACCAATGGCTGGTCGGCGGCACGAACCACAACTGGTTCAACACGATCTGGAAAGAGGACGACGGAAAATACTCGGCGGCAACCGACCTGGACAGCGCTTGTGGCCGCCAATCCCCGACCAGTGTCCGCCTGGGTCGAGCGGAGCAGAGAAAGGCCGGCCTGGCCCTGGTCAACGGTTTCATCCGTACCTTCGCCGGTGGGGAGAGCGCCTTTGAACCGGCCCTGGAGACTGGATCGGGGGCGCCCGGCGTGAAGGCTTCGTACATCGCGCCCCTGGCTTCGCGCCGACTGATCATCGGACCCGGCCGGAAGTCGCCAACCGGCATGAATAGTCTGGGCGGGACCATCCGGAAGCGGGGGCTCAGCCTGGGCTGGTGCGATGCGACGGAAGTGAAGTGGCTCAAGCAGCGCAAGAAGTGCCCCGGCTTTTCGGGGGGCGATGAATCGACCGTCAATCGGTCATGGACCCGCCAGCTCGTGGTTGAGTGGAAACGCAAGTCGAGAATCACGACTGTAATTCCTGAAGCATCCGATGACGCTTCGGCCTACCGGGACCTGGTCTTCCGGGCGGTCACGACCACCTCCGGACGCAATCCTGCGCCGTTCGACAACCAGAAGGTCGCGGATTCGACCCAGCGCCTGGACGTCGTGATGGTCGACCGCCTTGGCTACAGCCATTCGGTGCCCGCCGAGGCCTACTCCTCGGCCCTGAATCCGACCGTCGGGGATCGCACACGCCAGCTGGTGCTCAGCGATGTCCGGATTCCACTGGCTGACTTCGTCGGCGTCAACCTGGCTGACCTTGCTTCGATCAGACTCGAGTTCGGCAACCGCGGCCGGACCCACGGACAGATACAGGTTGCCGACCTGGCCTTTCAGGGATCGGTGGTCCCGGCCCCGCTCTCGATCCCTGCCGATCGAAATGCCCGCCCGCTGCCGGGTCCCGGGACAGCGGTCGACGCGATCCTGACCGACGTTTCGCCTGGTTCCAGCCTGCCGGCATCCGGCTGTTCAGGCGAGCCGTCCGTAGCTCTGACCTCGGGTCCCGAAGTGACTGGTGATCGTCTCCTGCTGAAAGGGCAACTTCGGTCCCCCGGCTGCGAAGCCCGGGTGCAGGTCTCTCTCTTTGAGCGGAACGGCGAGCTCTGCCGGTACTTCACACCCGCAGGAGAACTCGGCCAGGCAGTCGACTGTGGCAATCCGTATTCGCTGATCCCGGCCGTCGACGACGGCGGCGACTGGATGATTTCGATTCCCTGGACGGATCGGGCGCCAGTCCCAGAAGTGAGCCTTGCCGCCGTCGCCCTTTGAGCGGCCGGCCGAGTACCTGTTTGCGCTGGGGCTGGCCGCCGCAGCAGCGGTACTCCTGTGGGCCGGTTCCGGCCTGACGTTCTTCTTCGACGAATGGGACCTGGTCCTGAACCGGAGCGGGTTCTCTCCTGCCGTCTTCCTCGAACCGCATAACGACCAGCCCTTCCTGTTCCCGGTCGCCATCTACAAAGTCCTGCTGAACCTGTTTGGAATGGGTTCCCAGCTGCCTTTACGGATCGCCGCCGTCGGCGCGACCACAGCCTGCTCGATCCTCCTGTTCGTCTATGCGAGACGGAGGGCCGGTGCCTCGATGGCTCTGGTGCTTACGGTCCCGGTGCTGTGCCTCGGGGCCGGATGGGAAGCGATGCTGCTGCCGCTTTCGATGAACTTTCTGATTTCTCTGGCGGCCGGGATCGGCATGGTGCTCGCGCTCGAGCGCGGCGATCGGCCGGGAGACCTGGCCGCGGCCGGCCTGCTGATTGTCGCCACCATGTCGGGCGGTCTGGGACTGGCGTTCGTGGCGGCAGCGCTGGTCGACATCACGATCAAAAAACAGATCCGCCGGCTCTGGATCGCCGGCCTGCCGCTGCTGGCGCTGGGCCTCTGGACAATCAGTTACGGCGGTGATGGAGTCGATGCACTGCGCGGCGCCAACCCCGGAGAGTTCGCCGGAAACCTCTTCAGTTCGCTCTCCTACGCAACGGAAGCGATCTCCGGTTTCTCGATCGACCGGCGGCCCTGGTTCTGGGTGCCGGGAGTCACACAGCCGGGTCCGGTGCTGGCTGTCGTTGCCATAGTCGCGCTGATGGCCCGCGTTTTCATCGTCAGGAAGCCGGTTTCACGGAGTGTCCTGATCATCGGTGCGGCGCTGCTCACGTTCTGGATCCTCACCGCCCTGACCACTGGCGGCGGGCGTCAGCCGGAAGCGAGCCGCTACCAGTACCCGGGCGCGGTCCTGCTGATCGCATTCGCCGTCTCGCTGCTGGAAGGGCTACGGCTGCCACGATTACTGCCCTGGATCTGCCTGCCGCTGGTGCTCTACTCGGTGGCGGTGAGTGTCATCCGGCTTCAGGACGGCCGGGATTTCCTGGCCGAGCAGACTGCGATCACCCGCAGCGCCTTGGGTGTCCTGGAAATCGAAGGGGTTCGCGACCTTCCAGACCTGGAGCTGCGCGTGGACGAAAGAGACGACGGATACCTTTTGTTCATCACTGCGGGGTCGTACTTCCGCGCGATCGACCGGTATGGCGGCTCACCCGCCTATAGCGAAGTAGAAATCAATTCCGCACCGGACGCTGCGAAGGAAACCGCCTACCGGATTCGGCGGAGTATCGAGGACGAACGGGCCGAACGGGACGGTCCGCCCGCCCGAGACCCCGGCGATGGGGCAATACGACCGCTACTTCTTGATAGTCCAGGTGAACGAAGCCGGTGAAGTCTCGGTTGTGCCGAGCCGATCACCTTTGACCTTGAGGGTGTGTTTCCCCGGCTTCAGGTTCTTCAGCTTCAGCGGAGACTTGCAAGCGGCCCAGCCGGCTTTGTCGACCTTGCACTTGAAAGTGGTCGAGCCGACCGAAGAAACGAACCTGAAAGTCGCTTTGTTCGACTTGGTTGTTTTCGAAGGTTTGCTGGTGAAAGTCGTGTTCGGCTTGGGCCCACCGGGTTCGGCGTAGTCGCCACCCGGACCGGCCAGCGCCGTGCCTGCGGGCGAAATCGCCAGTGACACCGCAAGTGCAGCCGCCAGCGTGGATGCCGCAGCCTTGAGTCGTTTACTTCCTGCCCTGTTCAAATTCATGACTTCAAGGTATCAGCGTCTGATTCTCCCCACCCGGCAACTTCAGCTTCGGTGACGTCCAGGGTTCGGCCAGCTTGCCACTGATCAGGGCCGGCAGGCCTTGAGCGCTTCGATTCTTGGGAGGAGTACAAGCTCGACGCGTTCTGGGGTCTCTGGTGCCATCGGAAGCGCCCCCTCGAGTCCACTCTCAAAGTCTTCGAGCCCCCCGATTCGCTCAAGTTCTTGCGAAACGTAGGAACGGAGTTCCTTCGGCGATGCGGATACTTCGTCGATTAGCTCTTCACGCCCGTCGATCAGGGCAATGACGTCTTCAAAGTCCCGGCTACCATACAGGTCATCTTTTCCTCGGGTAGCAAACGCTTCGAGTTTTGTTGCCAGCAGGTAGGGAGGGGTAATCGCTCTAATTTCTTTCCCGGAGGGCAGCGAGACCTCTTCTGCATAAACGAACGCAACTTTCAGCCAATCATTGGTGAAGCCGACTATCGACGCCTCTGTGGGAATTGCATCCAGAATGACCTCTGAATCCCTGTGCTTGTATCGGCAGATCACGCCACCCTCAGGGTGATTGCGAAACCCTCTTTCCTTGAGCCTTTCGTCCAATTGGTAGTACTCGATCTGAGTCGATATCTGGACCACGATGTCGACATCGTCGGTGGGACGAAATTCGGGTGCGGCGTCATCTGAGATCCAAAACTCGACCGTCGCACCGCCGACGAACATAACTTCGTCAGCAAGATCACCAAGATCATCAATGGCGCTCTGGAGCATTTCGGCGTTGGCTTGGTTCATCTGGACGGGTTCCCTTGCAAGAGGTGCTTCTTAAGCGCTTGTTGTGCCAGGCCACGCTCCCTGGCGGTTCCGATTCTGATTGCGTCCAGAAGGTTGAGCAGCTCTCTTAGATTCCTGTCATCTTTCGAAGCCTTAACCGCCATGGGGTGAATCGGGTCCAGGGCAATACCACGAACTTGACCCTTTGCGTCAGGCCAAACCGGCGGATTCTGTCGAACCGAGACAAGTAGATCGGACAGGGGGGGAGCGGCCCACGCTGTGGGCATACCTCGTGCTTCTCCTCTCATATTCGGAGGAAAGACGAACTTTGCAGCATGAACGAGAAAGTCGAGCAATGCCTGACGTTTGACTGATCTCTTGCGCTTGTCGTACAGACCGGCTTCTTCTGCCCGCTTGATACTTCGGTGTACCGCGGATGGGCTGAGACCAAGGCTTTCACTCAGGGACACGAACGTCCAATCAGGAGACTGATCAACAAGTTTCATCAGGACGATGATGTCTTGGGGCTTCAACATTCAGACAGCGTAGCGGAATTGTATTCCAAATTCCAGAATCTGGAATAGGCTGAATCAAAATTGACAACGGCTACAACGAGGACCGCTGGAGTAGCGGTCCCTGACCTGAATCAGCCCAGCTTCGGTGACGTCCAGGGTTCGGCCAGCTTGCCACTGATCAGGGCCGGCAGGCCTTCGATCGGGACCCGCACCTGTTCGAGGCTGTCGCGGTCTCGCAGGGTGACCTGGTTGTCGTCCTTGGTGTCGAAGTCGACCGTGATTCCCCATGGGGTTCCGATCTCGTCCTGGCGGCGGTAACGCTTGCCGATCGATCCGCCGGTGTCGTACTCGGTCTGGATGCCGGCGGCGCGCAGCGCCTTGTTGATCTCCTGGGCCTGTTCGGGCATGCCTTCTTTATTGAAGAGCGGCATCACGGCAACCTTGATCGGGGCGAGACGGGGGTGGAGCTGGAGCACGGTGCGCTTGCGGCCCTCGATCTCTTCTTCGAGGTACGAGTCGACCAGGAAAGCCAGGGTGGCGCGGTCGGCACCGGCGGCCGGTTCGATCACGTGCGGCAGGTAACGCTCGCCGCTCTGCTGGTCGAAGTATTCGAGCTTCTCGCCGGAATGTTCCTGGTGCTGGGTCAGGTCGAAGTTGCCGCGGTTGGCAATTCCTTCGAGCTCTGACCAGCCGATCGGGAAGAGGTATTCGACGTCGGAAGTTCCCGATGAGTAGTGGGAGAGCTCGTCGCTTTCATGCGGGCGGATCATCAGAAAGTCGGGGCGGATGCCGAGGTTGAGATACCAGTTGTGGCGGATCTCGATCCACTCGCGGTACCACTTGTCGGCCTCGTCCGGCGGCACGAAGAACTCCATTTCCATCTGCTCGAACTCGCGTGTGCGGAAGATGAAATTGCCGGGCGTGATTTCGTTGCGGAACGACTTGCCGATCTGCGCGATGCCGAACGGCGGCTTCTTGCGGGCGAAGTTCAGGACGTTCTTGAAGTTGATGAAGATTCCCTGCGCGGTCTCGGGGCGCAGGTAGACCGAGTTGCCGTCCTCGGCGACCGGGCCCATATGGGTCTCGAACATAAGGTTGAAGTTGCGGGGCGGGCTGAGCTCACCGCCGCATTCGGGGCAGACGATCGGGTCGTCGTAGTTGCCGCCGGCTTCGACCAGGGCTTCCCGCAGGTGGTCTTCCCGCCAGCGACGCTTGCATTTGCCGAGGCACTGGACCAGGGGGTCGGTGAAACCATCGAGGTGGCCGGAGGCCTCCCAGACCCTGGGGTGCTGGAGGATCGCCGAGTCGAGGGCGACGATGTCATCGCGTTCCATCAGCATCGAACGCCACCACTCATTCTTGACGTTGTTCTTGAGCAGGACGCCGTAATGGCCGTAGTCGTAGGAAGAGCTCAGACCCCCGTATATCTCCGAGGACGGAAAGACGAATCCGCGCCGTTTTGCGAGGGCGACGATCTCGTCCATCGTGACTTCTTCGTTCTTGTCAGTTGCGTAATCGGGGGCCATGAACGAAAGGTATAGGGACGCTTCTGGCGACGCGCTGCGATAATGGGTGGTCGATGCCGATTTACGAATACCGATGCGACAATGAGCACATCATCGAAGTGATGCAGTCGATGAGCGAAGACTCCCTGACCGAGTGCCCTGAATGCGGGGCACCGACCCGTCGGGTTCTGCACTCGCCAGCGATCCATTTCAAGGGGTCGGGCTTCCACAACACCGACTACGGAACCCGCTCCGGCAACAAACAGAAGCAGGCCGCCGCGGCCGCCAAGAAGGATTCAGGCTCCGATTCATCTTCGACCTCTTCGGATTCATCGTCCTCCTCGTCTTCATCGGATTCGGGATCGTCATCCTCGGATTCATCCTCTTCATCGAGCTCGGGTTCGTCTTCATCGGACTCCGGATCGTCATCGAAGAGCAGCGGCTCGTCTGACTAACGCCGCCTGACCAGGGTCACCTTTCTGGTCTTCTGAACCGTCGTACAGGGGCCGGCTGGGTCGAAAGAGAGTCGGATTCCCACGCGGATCCGGCCGGCGCGGCGAAGCTTGCGACTGGTCTTTCCTCTGGTCCTGACCGTGAGCCGGACTGGTTTTCTACCGGTCGTCTTCCGGCTGGCGGCGCGGGTCTTCCTGCTGCCGGCCAATCTCACTATTCCTGCACCATTCGCGCGAATACGCAGATCAACCGTTCCGCGGGACGGGTGTCTGACGAAGCTCTTGATCACCAACGTTCCGTGGCACGGTGGCGGACGGTAAGTCGTTGCTGCTCCCTCAATGGTTGCGCCATTGGATCGCCAGATGGCCGAAGCCGTGCCCCCAGGCCCGACCGAAACCTGGGGCTTTCGGCTGAACCATTCGGCTAAGGAGATCAGCTCCGGACTGCCGAAAGCTGCGCCGGGTTCCCTGGTCGCGGTGTGGATTTCGGCGGCTTCGCCCTCTTGCTCTTGCCAAACGACGGTCGTGGTGTCGTCGGGTCCGGTGGCGACGTCAGGTGCGGCGGATGTCGAAGGAGCGAAGCCGGAGACTGCTGTTGTCGATCCAAACCGGCCATCTGCCCCTGCCGGGGTGGCGACCAGCCGGACTCCACCGGTTTGATCGCGTTGCCAGATGATGGTGGCTTTGCCGTTGCTGCCAACGGTGACCTGGGGCTGGTCACCGGCACGGGCCTGTCCTTCCAGCTGGATTTTCGGCAGGAAGTCTCCGCTGTCGTTCCGGGTTGCCACATTGATCACGGTGGACCCCATGCTTTCGCTTCGCCAGGTGATTGCGGCTGACCTGTTTGGACCGACCGCCAGGGTTGGTGCACCATCCACGCTGGCGGACCCGGATACTTCGGCCGACCAGTTGGATGAAGTGCCGGGAATCCTTTTAGCAACCCGGATGTCATCTCCCGCGGTCACCCATGCCAGGATCACAGTGCCGCTGGAATCGATCGTTACCTGAGGTCCGCCAACCGGCGAGATATCGTCAGAGATAACCACTGGTTCACTGAAGGATCCAGACAGGCCGGCCGTCGCGAGCAGCAGTCGCCGTTGCGTGCCACCGGTTGAGTCCTTCCAGGCAACCGCCGATTTCCCGTTGTCTCCGAAAGCGATCTGCGGGTTGCTGGCATCGTTCGCCGCATCGGAAATGCCGACGGGCGGGGGAAGAACTCCGGCCTCGCCTTTCATCACGGCCTGGATCTGCCGGGGACCGCCGTTGGTCGACGATTCCCACACCGCTCCCGACCTGGCATCGGGTCCCGCGGCCACCGACAGGTTGCCAGCCGAGGCTTCGGTTGATGAGATGGCCCACGGTGTTGGCAGGGACCGGTTCGAACTCGATGTGGTGGCCCGCACGATGCCGCCGTTGATCGACGAACGCAGCCAGGCGGCAATAGTCGTTCCGTCGTCCGCTGTCGCGATCTCGGGACCGGTATCACTGGATACTCCCGAAAGGCTCGATGGAGTTCCGAACAGACCATCAGGTCCGGTGGTGGCGGCCATGATCGCCGTGTTATTGCTCTCCTGCTGGACCCAGGCTGCGGTGGCCGATCCGGACGGGGTGATTTCGATCTGCGGGACATCGATGCCGTCCGCGTATGAGCCTTCCAGGTTTCGGGCTTGTGCAAACGAGCCTCCGGCCGGTCGGGTCGAAGCGAAAAGCGTTGCCCCCAATCCCTGACGCTGCTTCCAAAGAATGGCTGCGCTGCCATCTCCGGCGACTGCCACCTGGGGGAGGTACCCATTGGCACCGGGGGAGCTGACCCTCACCGGGGCAGTTATTACGCCTCCAGCCGAGCGGGTCGCGACTTGGATCGACGACTTGCCGCTGTCTGCGTCCGGCTGGCTCCAGGCGGCAGTGACCGTTCCATCGGCGGAAACCCCGAAGCTCAGGCCGTTCGGATCGAGACCGGAAGACATATCGACCGGAGTTTCGAAACTGCCTCCCTGGGGACGCCTGGTAACCATGACTCCGTCGCCCTGCCAGACCACCGTTGTGCTGCCATCCGCTGATGCCCTGACAGTCGGGCGGAAAGCGTCGCCGGACTGATTCAGGGATTCCGCTGGGCCAAAGGGTTCACCGGGAGGGGCCGTCGCCGCTCTCGCCGTGATCCCAGCGCTGCCGAGCGAAGTGTTCCATACGATTGTTGCGGTGCCGTCCGGCCCGACCGTGGCGTCGGGTTCGCCCAATACGTATTCGGAGGGCGCGCCGAGAGCGATGACCGGACCGAAGCTGTCCGCGCTGGAGCTTTGCGACCCATGCAACGTAACTTTGGTCACGTTGCGCTGGGGGTAAGGACGATGTTCGATGATGGTTTCGAGCTGCCAGGCGACCGTGACGGCTCCATCCGGGCCGACCGCGACCACCGGATAGCGGGGTATCTGGTCCCTGCTGGACATCCCCGCCACGGTGATTGGCTCACCAAAGGTTCCACCGGGGGCGCGAATTGAGACGAGCACCTTCGCAGGCGACCCTGTCGACGAGGAAAGCAGGGCAACGGCTGAGGTTCCGTCTTCGCCAGTCGCGATATCGGCTACGGCAGTGTCGCTCAGCAAAGGGCGGGCCTCTGCCCAGGCGTTAGAGCCAGCTTCTTTTTCTGCGAAAGCAACCTCTGACTCACTGCCGAACCACTGGTTCCAGACGGCAGTCGTTTCTCCATCCGGTCCGGCCGCGATCTTCACTCCGGCAGAAACTTCCGCGGGGTCTAAAACTTCAAAGGACCGCCACGGACCCTGGCTGGCGCCGGCCGTGACCGCGTAGCTCGAAATAATGCACAGCATCATCAGCGTCGCCAGGAATAACCGGTGCCGGATGTGACTGCTCCTCCTGGTACGAATTTCCATTTTGTGCCCTCAAAATCGCGCTGGACGAATGTTCCCGGTCAGCATGACTGGTCCTGACCCGGTATTGAACGAAACCTTTGATTGACGAAAAGTTTCGAAAGTGTCATTTAAGCGTGTGTACCGTGGTGTACACTTCGTGAATGAACCGGATCGGAATCAGGGAACTCCGCCAGGACCTGAGTGCTCACATCAAAAGTGCGGCTGCCGGTGAGTCGATCATCGTGACCGTCGACGGTGAACCTCGGGCAAAACTCGTACCTCTGGAACCGGTCTCCGGTCAGCGCACCAGAGAGGAACTGATCGCGGCCGGACGCCTGATTCCGGCGAAGCGGCGGGGCGAACCGCCGCCGCCTCCTCCTCCGAGATTCAAGGCAGGTCGGCCGACGAAAGAAATCCTTGACGAAATCAGCGCTGATCGTTTCTGATGATCGCTTTTGATACTTCAGGGTTGATCAAGAGGTACGTCGACGAGCAGCACTCAGCCTGGGTGGAAGAGGTTATGGATGCGGATCGAGGGTGGGGCGGCTCGACCCTGCTGGCCGCTGAAACAGCGATCGTTCTGGCACGAACCGAGCAGACAACAGAAGACCTCGCCCTGGTCGATGCTCGAGTCAGCCGGGACCTCGAGTTCTTCGACATGGTGCCGATGGATGCCGATTGCCTCGTCAATGCCATCCAGCTCGGACGTGCATTCGGTCTTCGCACACTGGATGCCATTCATCTGGCCGCATTCCGGGCGATGCCAGCGGGATGCAGGGTTGTGACGTTTGATGAGCGGCTCGGAAACGCAGCTCAGGAAATCGGCCTGACCCTGCTCACCCCGGCCTGAGCCTCATGCGGCTATGGTCCCGGCAGGAGGATTTGAAGGATGTCAGAGTCACAGACCCGGGAACCCAGTCATCTGGTTCGTCAGCTGACCAGTCTTGACGCGCAGTTCCTGGCGATCGAGGATGCCTGCAATTTCAGTCATATCTCCGGCCTGGCGATTCTCGACCCATCGACTGCCCCTGGTGGCAGCTTTGACCTGGTTGACCTCCAGAACCTGATTCTGGAGCGGCTGCACCTGCTGCCGCCCTTCCGCTGGCGGCTGGCCGAGGTCCCGTTTGGCATCGACCATCCCTGGTGGGTTGACGACGCCGATTTCGACATCGAGTTCCACGTCCGGGAACTCGCCCTGCCGAGGCCCGGCAACCACGAACAGCTGACCGCCCAGGTCGAACGCATCGTTGACCGGCCGCTGGACCGTTCACGTCCACTCTGGGAGCTGTATCTCGTCCAGGGTCTGCAGAAGGGCCGGGTGGCGGTGCTCTCGAAGATCCACCATTCGGTGGTGGACGGGGTTTCTGGCGCCGAGATCATGGGCACGCTGTTCGACCTTGAAGCAAGCGGGCGGAAGATCACCCCGGAGCCGAAGATGAGTGGCGGGGAACGCATCCCCAGTCCGCTCGAGCTGCTCGGTCGAGGCATAATGGCCGCGCCGCGGAAGGTCGTGAAGGCGGCGATCACAGCCCCGTACATCCTTCCGAACATCGCCGATGTACCAACCCTGCGTGCGCTTCCCGGAGTCAGCACGATCGGCCGCATATCCGACCGGGCGCGGCGGGTGACGTCGAACGGAGACGGCCGGGTTCTCGACCGCCAGAAAGTCACCGCACCACGAACGATGCTGAACGGACCAGTCTCTGCCCACCGCCGGGTTTCATTTGGATCCATTCCTCTGGCCGACGTCAAAACCGTCAAGGATGCTTTCGGGACCAAAGTCAACGACGTGGTCGTTGCGCTCTCGGCCGCCGCGATCCGGGAGTTCCTGGTCCAGCACAACGATCTGCCGAAAGATCCGCTGGTCGCGATGATTCCGATATCGGTACGCACGCAGGAGCAGATCGGCACCTACGGCAACCAGATCTCGATGATGATCGCGCCGATCCCGACTGACGAAGCCAATCCGGTGAAACGTCTTTTGCGCTCGCAGGCGGAGATGTCGATCGCCAAGGACCTCCACGGGGCCCTGCCGGCGAATCTGATGACCGACGCCAACAATTTCATCCCCCCGGCGGTCTTTGCCCGGGCGGCCAGGGCGATCACCTCGGTTGGCGCTTCGGCGAGGTTCCGTCCCCACTTCAACGTCACCATCTCCAACGTCCCGGGACCGCCGATCCCGCTCTATCTGGGCGGGGCGAAGCTGGAGGCCAACTACCCGATCTCGGTGGTGACCGATGGCGTCGGCCTCAACATCACCGTCCTGAGCTACGAGGACCACCTCGACTTCGGCATCGTCGGTGACCGTGAACTGGCCCCCGACCTGGACCTGATCATCGACACGATCAGGAAAGACCTGAAGGACCTGGTCAAGCGGGCGAAGTCCAGGACTCGGGCGAACAAGGGCGCCGGCCTTTTCGAGAGCACCACCGGCAAGGCAGCCTCCGCCTGAAAACAGGGTGATGATCCTCCTTGGATGCTCCAGGAGCATCAAAGGAGGAGCGATGGCCCGTTTTTGCTTACTGCGTGAGCTTCCGGGCGGCTCGCTGGCGCTCTGATTCGGGGATCTCCAGGCTGCCGCCCGGGCCGTTGCCAGAGGGGATCAGGACGTCGGTGTCGCCGGTACCGGCGAAGACCGAGGAGAGAGCAAGCTGGGGCATGGCAAGCATTCCCATGTCGGAGACGAAAGCCTTGGGTGCGCTCCAGCCGATGATCGGACCCTTGACGAAGTTGTAAGGCAGACGCAGCGGAGAGGTCAGGCGGCCCTTGATGCCGTTCAGGACACTCTGCTGGGCGGCGGCCCGGTTGAGGTCGCTGTAGCCGGCCGGCAGCTGACATTCGGGATCACCGACCGAGTCCTCGCGGGTCCGGGAATAGGCCAGGGCATCGTCGCCATTGAGGGTGTTGTCGCCCTTCTTCAGGCGGATCGTGGTGCCGCCGTTCTTCTTGCCGCCGGAGATGTTGGCGCAGAGCTTTTCGGGCACGTCGACCTTGACCCCGCCGATCGCGTTGATGAAGTCGGCGAAACCGGTGAAGTTCATGATCACGACGTGGTCGATCGGAATCCCGAGGAAGTTGGAGACCGTCTCGATCTGGAGGGCAGCGCCACCGAACGCGTAGGCGGCGTTGATCTTCTGCGAATCCTGACCGGGGATCTCGGCGAAGCTGTCCCGCGGGATCGAAAGTTTCTTGAACTGTCCGCCGCCGGCCCTGAGCAGCAGGAGGGTGTCGGCCCGGGCCCCGGCACAGCCGTTGCTGGGGGCGGCGCCTTTGGCCTGCTGGTCGTAACAACGCTGTTCCTGCGCGGAGCCGTCACCTGATTCGGGGCTGCGACCGTCGGTACCGATGATCAGGATGTTCTGGGCTTTGGTCAGCAGCCAGGGGCTGCCGCTGAGCGCGTCGCGGGCGTCGCCGTCCAGCTTCATCGACTGGAGCTGCGCGGACACCGCGAAGGCGATGAAACTGAGCAAGAGCCATCCCGCGACGGCGGCTGCGACCCACTTGAGCCAGCGTTTGCTGCGTTTCTTCTTCGGGCCGCGATCGGGACGGTCATCGAAGCGCGGCATCCGGCCACCGCTCTGCCGATGGATTTCGTAGGGCACATCTTCGCGGGCGCCCTGGGGCGGACGCTCTGGATCCCGGCGTCGCGATTTCTCCCTCAGACTCTCCAGATCCGGCTTTCCAAAGCGCGAAAACGGGCCCTTGCGGGTTCGGTGGACCTGATATTCAGGGCGGTCCGGTCGGCGCTGTTCGTCGTCAGATGACATGAAGGGTTAACAATGGTGCTGATGAATCAGATCGAAACAATCGGAGCAGACCTCGGCGGCACGAAATTGGCGGTCGGAGTTGTTGATGGCCAGCCGGAAACGCTGTGGAGTAACGAGGTTCCTTCAAGGGGATATTCGCAGGAAGCGGTGATAGACCTTCTGGCAGGACAGATCAATCTTGCCCTCGAAGCGCGGCCGGAGGTCAAGGGAGCTGGCGTCGGGATACCCGCAACCCTCGATTACGAGCGGGGGTACGCGGTCAGCACCGCGAATCTCGACCTTGAAAACCTGCCGGTCCGGGACCTGCTTGCCGAGCGGGTCGGGATCCCCGCCTTCATCGACAACGACGCCAACCTGGCGATGCTCGCCGAGGCCCTGTTCGGCGCCGCCAAAGGGACCCGGAACGCCTTGATGCTTACCCTCGGCACCGGAATCGGTGGTGGTATCTGGCTGAACGGGGAGATCTACCGCGGGTCTTCCGGGGCCGGAGCGGAACTTGGCCACACTGTCGTCGAGATTGATGGAGTCAAATGCCACGGCAACTGTCCCGGGTACGGCTGCATCGAGGCTTACGCATCGGGTACCGCCATGGCGCGCCAGGGCAACGAAGCCGCGGAACGCGAGCCGGATTCCGCCCTCGGCCGGATCGTCGCCTCTGGCCGGACGGTCACCGGGCAGGACGTGACTGAATCGGCACGGCAGGGTGACGACACTGCCATTGGTGTGATCAATACCGTCGCGCATTACCTCGGCAATGCCATCGTTTCGCTGACCAACGTCTTTCAGCCCGAGGTGGTCGTACTCGGCGGTGGTGCGATGGCGATGGGAGAACTGATTCTGGAACCGGTAAGAAAAGAGCTTCTCGAACGTGGCCTGCGACCGAACCACGACGCGAAAGTGGTCGCTGCCCAACTGGGCCCGGCTGCCGGAATGATCGGTGGAGCCGCGCTGGCCCGCCTCGAACTCGAAAAGGCCACCTGATGCCGGGCCGCCTCACAGTCGCACCGACCCCGATCGGCAACATGGACGACATCACCAAGCGGGTCCGTGACGCGCTGGTCGACACGGACTACATCGCCTGCGAAGACACCCGCCGCACCGGCCGCCTGCTGGAGCGCCTCGAAATCCGGCCGAAGCCCCGTCTTGTCTCAAACCACGAAGGCAACGAGCAGAGCCGCGCGACCGAACTGGTCAAACGGATCGAGCGCGGTGAGCGCATCACCCTGGTCTCCGATGCCGGCATGCCCGCAGTCTCGGACCCCGGATATCGCCTGATTCGTGCCTGCATCGACCGCGGGCTGGAAGTAATCGTGCTGCCCGGCCCTTCAGTGATCCCGGTCGCCCTGGTCGCTTCAGGCCTGCCGACCGACCGCTGGCGCTTCGAAGGTTTCCTGCCGAAACGCTCGGGAGAGATGGAGCGGGTCCTGAATTCGACCGAGACGGTCATCGCTTTTGAATCGCCACGGCGGATCTCCAATTCCCTGGCAGCGCTGGCCGAGATCGCGCCGGAACGGCAGGCTGCGGTCTGCCGCGAGATGACCAAGCTCCACGAAGAGGTCAGCCGCGGCACCCTTTCGGAACTGGCCCTCCGCTACAAAGGAGAAGTCAAGGGGGAGATCGTGCTGGTGATCGCCCCGGCCGAAGCGGCCGGCCACGGTCAGGACATCGGTTTTGCGGTCGAGGCCCTGAAGCGACTGGTTCAGTCCGGCGCGCGTCCGCGTGCTGCCGCGACCGTCGTTGCAACGCTTACCGGCACCCGCGCCAACGACCTCTACAAGGCCCTCACCGGCCGTGAGCCGAGGCGATGAGCGCTTCCCGGCCGCGGGTTGCCTACGTCACCTGCGAGCCTCGCCAACCCCAATGGGAAGACGATGTCCTGTCGGCCGAAGTCCTGAAGGCGAGAGGCGTCGAAGTCGAATTCGTGGCCTGGGACGAACCGGGAGCTGACTGGGACGCGTTCGACCTGCTGGTGCTGCGCTCGCCCTGGGACTACGGCGAGCGCATCGATGAATTCCTGAACTGGGCTGATTCGATCGGCCCGGAAAAACTGCGGAACCTGCCGGCGGTCCTGCGCTGGAACATCGACAAGCGTTATCTGGCCGAACTGGATGGGGCCGGGCTTCCGGTGCCGCCGACCCTGCTGATCGCACCGCATGGTCCGGTTCCGGACTTCGGGGGCAGAGTCGTGATCAAACCGGTTACCGGTGCCGGAGCCCGCGACACCGGTGTATTCAGCGACGACTCGCGCGATGACGCCCTTGCTCTCCTGTCCCGGCTCGGCGACCAGGACGAAGTCGCCATGGTCCAGCCGTACATCGAAGAGATCGACGAAGCCGGTGAAACGGCCCTGCTTTTCTTCGGCGGCCGTTATGCATATGCCCTGCGCAAGCGCCCGTACCTGCCGGAGGTCGGAGTCGCGGAAACGAAACCGGGCACGAAGGTCGCGCCGGCGATGATCGACGAAAGCCTGGTCACACTCACTGAGGCAACCGACGAGGAGATCGACCTGGGCCTGAAGACGATCGGCTGGCTCACCCACCGTTTCGGTCCGATGCCACTCTACGCCCGGATCGACATGGTTTCCACCCGGAATTCGGGTCCGGTCCTGATGGAAGTCGAGCTCACCGGGCCCAGCCTCTATCTTTCGCAGACGACCTCGCTCGACGTCTCCGGAGCTGAACTCTTCGCCGATGCCGTTCAGGAAGAACTGTCATGAGCTTCTACGTAACCACTCCGATCTTCTACGCCAATGGCGAGCCCCACCTGGGCCACGCCTATTCGACCATGGCTGCCGACATCCTGGCCCGGCACATGCGCCAGCGCGGTGAAGACGTATTCATGCTGACCGGCACCGACGAGCACGGCGAACCGATCGCCCAGGCTGCAGATAAACAGGGGATGACGCCGCAGGAACTGGTCGACCGCAACGCACCGAAGTTCAGGGACCTGGTCGAGCGGGTCGATTCGACCCACGACTTCTTTATCCGGACCACCGATCTCGGCCACATCGAGCGGGTCCAGGAACTGGTCAGGCGCGTCAAGGAAAATGGCTTCGTCTACGAAGGCACCTACGAAGGCTGGTACTGCCCGCGCTGTGCCGACTTCAAGAACGAAAACGAGATCGGACCGGGTGACACCTGCCTGATCCATGAGATCCCGCTGCTTCGTGAGAAAGAGGACAACTGGTTCTTCAAGCTGTCGGCCTTCCAGGAGAAGCTCGAGCAGATGTACGAAGACAACCCGGGAATGGTCCTGCCTGACTTCCGCCGCAACGAAGCCCTCTCTTTCATCCGTGGTGGCCTGCGTGACGTGTCGCTTTCCCGCTCCCAGCTCAGCTGGGGGGTGCCACTGCCGTGGGACTCCGAACAGGTCATGTACGTCTGGTTCGACGCGCTCAGCAATTACTACACCGCACTCGGTTACGCCCGGGAAGGCGAAGACCTGACCGACCGTTACTGGCCGGCCTCCTGGCACATCCTGGCCAAGGACATCCTCAAGTTCCACGCCGTCTACTGGCCGGCATTCCTGATGGCCGCCGGGCTCGAACCGCCGCAGCGCATGTTCATCCACGGGTACCTGCTGATGGGTGAGAAGAAGATGTCGAAGTCACTCGGCAACGTGCTCGATCCTTTCGAAGTGATCGACCGTTTCGGTGCTGACGCGCTGCGTTTTTACTGCTTCCGCGAAGTCAGCTTCGGCCAGGATGGTTCGATCTCCACCGAAGGCTTCGAGCGGCGCTACGAAACCGAGCTGGCCAACGATTTCGGCAACCTCGCTTCGAGGACGCTGGCCATGGTCGCGCGTTACCGCGACGGGCTTGTCCCTGACGCTGATCCCGACCCGCTGCTCACCGCCGACTTCGACGGGCTTGTCTCAAGGGTGTCGGCCCTGCTCGACGAAGCCCAGATCAGCCAGGCTCTGGAGGAGATCTGGGTTCTGGTGCGGCGGCTCAACCGATACGTCGAAGAGAGCCAGCCCTGGGTCCTGGCCAAAGAAGAAGGCGACAGCGAGCGCCTGGACCAGGTCCTCTACAGCCTGATCGAAGGCCTGAGGGTCCTGACCCTGCTGCTTCATCCTTACCTTCCGAATTCAACGGCAACGCTCGCCGAGGCAATGAGCCAGCC
>Ga0105048_10006078_pt1 | contig 19465 bp, 7 predicted proteins | sample MAT05_FD_78382 | JGI IMG/M metagenome (GOLD analysis project Ga0105048, IMG submission 78382) | Freshwater microbial communities from Lake Fryxell liftoff mats and glacier meltwater in Antarctica - MAT-05 | ecosystem: Environmental > Aquatic > Freshwater > Ice > Liftoff microbial mat | place... | reverse complement strand
GTAGCCAGAGAGGATGAACGGGCTGCCCTCCTTCCCTTCCCTCCGCGCGCTGAAACTCGGAACAGCCACCGTCGCGGCTTTCGCGACCGTGCTCGGGATGCTGCCGCCCCTTTCCGCACAGGAGCCGGAGAACGGTGCTGTTCCGACGCGCGAGACGATCGTGTTCGAGGGAATCCGAATCGGGTTTCCAAAGGGCGAGGCCGATGTCGTCGAGGCGCTGAAACCGGCATTGCTGGAGTTCCGGCGCGAACGCCAGCGGATGGTCGCCGAGGAGGAGGAGGCGTTGGCGGACGCAGTTTCAAACCTCGATCTGGCAAAAAGATACGGCGAGCAAATCGCGGGTCTCATGGCTCGCGAACCGTCGAGGGAAAGGCTGCAGGCGAGGGTCAAGTTGCTCGCCGGGGAATTGCCGAAACTTGCCGCGGCGTGGCGGAAGTGGTCGGGCGATATTTCCGAGGTCCAACTGTGGGCGGCGAGTGAGTTGAAACCGTTCCAGACGCGACCGGATGGCGGAGACGACGCGGGCGGGACTTCGCTTCGCTTTCCCCAGGCTTCGTTCAGGAAAAAGGGCGCGCAGTTCTCCTTATCCCTGCCATTTCTCGGAGGGCCGGGATTGGATTTGATGCGGAAGCTCGGGGAAGAGACGGAACCGTTGCGGCTGGACTTCCCGCTCTTCTACAAGCCCGGCGAGTCTCCGGAGAAGATCGCGGAAATGAGCCGGGAACTCCTCGGACAACTAGCCCCGCAACTGCGGAAGAGAGTGCAGACGGAAATCGGCGGACTATTGGCGGCCTGGCTGTTCGAGCACATGCTCCTCGGCGAGATCGAGGCGCAGTGGGTGGATGCCCGCACGGCGCGCGACACCGCGCTTGCCGAAGGTCTCGCGCGCAATTTGCTCTTTGTGCAGTTCCACAATCGGGAGGATGAGGCGAAGAAGCGGGAGTGGGTGGCGAGTCTGTTTTCGTTCGGGCAGGTCGGCTCGGTGGTGCTGGACATGGAGAAGGTCCTCGCCGCCGTGGAAGCCATCGACCCGCTCGCGCCGGTGGATGCGGCGAACGTGGCGGAGCGCACCCGCGCACGGAATCTGATCGCGCTCACTCTCATTCGCATTGCCAAGAACGACGGCGTCGGGAACCCGATCTTTCACAAGTTCAAGGAGGCCGGCATCGCGATCCCGGAGGCGCGATTCGACACGGTGACGTTCACTACGGCCGTGGATGAGGCGTACGGAGAGAAGGGATTCTTCCGGCGGATGCTCGCGGAGCAGCAGAAGGAAGCAGCCGCTGAACTGAGGAAGATCGTGGCTCGGCGAACAGAAGAGGGGAAACCGGAGACGAAGCCCGCACCGGCAACAGCAGCGCCAGCACTTCCAAACCGGGAGAGCGCGAAATACGACGGGCTGACGCTCGCCTTTCCACCAGAACTGAAAGGCGCGATGGCGATCCTCGGGCCGCAGTGCGCGAAGGCGCTGGCAAATGCGCGCGCGTTCGCGGCAAAGCTGAAGTCGAAATCGGAGAAGCCCGCCGCGCTGGAAGTGACGGACGAGGACATCGCCGCGTACGGGACTTACGGGCTGGAGGCCAGGGCGGAAACACTCCGCATGTTCGCGGCGGCAGTGCCGGTGGTTGCCGATGCGACGGCCATGCTGGTCCTCTTTTTCTCCGGCGATCGGGTCACGATTTGGTTCAAGGAGGATCTGATGGCGCTGCTGAAAGCGGGGACGGAAGTGCCGGGGTTTTCGCTGAATCCGGATGGGGAATCCGTCACCTGGGGCTTCGAGCGTCATTTTCCCTCCGAAGATTTCCGCCGCCTTTCCCGCGAGGGAAAGGACATCGCGGCGGAAATGCAGAAGCGCATGGATGCACTTCCGCCGCCCGTGTTGCCGATGGTGGTGAAAAGGGCGGACCTCGCCGCCAAGTTGGACGATCCGGAGGCGACCGCAGCGGCAATTCGGGAGGGGGAACGGGGAATTTTCGGGCTGCTCCTGAGTGCCGAAAAGGAGCCTCTCAAGGAAAGCGATCTGGAGGGATTGAACAGGCCGCTGATGAGCCGCGAACAGGCGTGGTTCATGGTCGCCCACGAAGCCGCGGAGGACGCCATCGTATCGAGCACGATCGCGAGTGCGGATCGCCGCTGGTTCTGCGACGGCATGGCAAACTGGATCGCCATCCGCGATGTGGACCGGCGTTTTGGCAAAGGCAAAGGTGCGGAGGCTTTCGCGAAGAACTACGATGCGCAGGAGATGAAAAAGCTGGCGGGCGAAGTGAACCTGATCGCGTGGCCCGCCGCGGAGGACATCGACAATGGCAGGCGCCCGCAGGTCGCGAATGTGGAGGCGCACTACTACTTTGCCACGCTCGTGATCGAGAAAGCCTGCGAGGGACGTGGCGAAGACTTTGTGAAACGCTGGCTGGAGGAGATCCGCCGGACGCCGCCCAATCGCACGAACAGCGGAACGATCCTCGCTGCGTATCGGAAGCTCACCGGGAGAGATCTCGCGGCCATTCTTGCGGAAGCCGGACTCAGTGGAGCATTTCCAGAAGCCAAAGGCGCAGCGGTCCTGCCTGGGATGAACGATCTGGATGAGTTTCACCGGCGCGGCGTGGAGAAGGTCAACAAGGGTGACCTCGACGGTGCGCTGGCGGAGTTCACGCGGGCCATCGAGATGTCGCCGAAGAATCCCTCAGGCTACTGCAACCGGGGCAGCGTCCGTCTGCTCAAAGGCGATCTCGAAGCCGCGATGACGGACTACAACCGCGCCATCGAGGTCGATCCGAAATACAGTACCGCGTTTTGCGGGAGAGGGAATGCGAGACATCTCAAAGGCGACGTCGAAGGTGCGCTGGCCGACTTCACCCGTGCCATCGAAGTCGATCCCGACGATGCCTCCGGGTATGGCGGCCGCGGCGGCGTGAAGTATCAGAGCGGCGATCTGGACGGGGCGCTGGCTGATTTGACCCGCGCTCTGGAAATCGATCCGAAAGACACGGGCGCGCTCAGCAATCGCAGCAAGGCCAGGAACCGCAAAGGCGATCTTGACGGGGAGATCGCGGACTGCACTGCGCTGATGGAACTGCGTCCCAAAGACACCGAGGCGGTGGGGAATCGCGGCGCGGCCCGGCACCGCAAGAGCGACTTCGACGGGGCCATCGCCGACAGCAACCGCGCCATCGAGATCGATCCGAAATACGCGCCTGCCTACAACACCCGCGGCGCTTCCAAACACTCGAAGGGCGACTTTGCCGGGGCCATCGCGGACGCCGCCCGCGCCATCGAACTCGATCCAAAATATGTCAGCGCCTACATCAACCGCGGCATTGCGAAGTGGGAAACAGACGACCACGACGGGGCGATCGCTGACTTCAACCGCGCCATCGAATTGGACCCGAAGGACGCCATCGCCTACGGCAACCGCGGCAATCCCAGGCAGGGCAAGGGCGACCTCGACGGGGCGATTGCGGATTACACGCGCGCCATCGAACTCGATTCCAAATACGAAGAGGCATACAGCAATCGCGGCGCGGTTCTCTTTTCCAAAGGTGACGTGAAAGGGGCGATCGCCGACGCAACTCGCGCCATCGAACTCGATCCAAAATCCAGCGAGGCGTGGAACAACCGCGGCGCTTTCAAGCGCGCCACGCCTGACCTCGAAGGAGCAATCGCCGACTATCGGCGCGCCTTGGAACTCAACCCGAAATACGCGGGTGCCTGGAAAAATCTCGCTGCTGCCAGGGCGGCGAAGGGCGAACTCGACGGGGCGATTGCCGACTATGGCCGCGCCATCGAGCTCGATCCAAAATTGGCGGACGCCTGGCACGACCGTGGCGCGATGCGGTCGCAGAAAGGCGACCTCGAAGGTGCAATTGCCGACCTCAGCCGGGTGGCGGAGATCGAGCCGGAGAATGCGAAAAATTTGTATGATCGAGGCATGCTCAGAGAAGCGCATGGCGAGATTGAAGGAGCGGTCGCCGACTTCAGCCGCGTCCTCGAATTGAATCCGAAGAGCGACAGCGCCTACGCTGGCCGCGCCGCAGCCAGGACCGGGCTGAATGATCTCGATGGCGCGATTGCGGACTACGACCGCGCCATTGAACTCAATCCGAAACTCGCGCGCGCCCATTTCAACCGCGGCGTCGCACATTATCTGAAACAGAACTGGCAGAATGCGTCCGCTGACTTCGATGCGGATGGCCGGCAGGGAAAGCCGGGGGAATACGGTGCGCTGCTGGCCTGCGTGGTGCGGACCCGGATGGGGCAGGGCGAGGCGGGGCGCAATGGACTTCGCGCATGGCAGGAGAAGCGCAGGGATGCAAAGCGGGATGACTGGGTTTCCAAACTCGGGAGCTTCCTGCTCGGCGCGCTGGATGAAGCCGCACTGCTCCAAGCCGCCGAATCGCCCGATGCGAAGAAGGCGGGCGGACAGCGCTGCGAGGCGTGGTACTACGCCGGGATGCAACGACTCGCCGCGGGGCAGAAGGCCGAGGCTGCGGACTGCTTCCGCAAATGCGTGGCGACGCAACAAAAGGCGTTCACCGAAACCACGCTCGCGAGCGCCGAACTGAAATGGCTCGCGGAGAAATAAGGGGCGTGGACAACAGGTTGTAGCGTAGTTCTCCAGAACTGCGCCTTTGCATTCAGACAGAGCAGCCCGCCTCCTCTCGTCGGCAGCTACGAAGGAAATGCCGCGCCATTGACACGCACACCCAGCCGCGCAAATCTCCGCGCCCTTTTTCCATGAGCCTCATCGTCCAGAAATACGGCGGCACCAGCGTCGGCAGCCCCGAGCGCATCCGCAATGTCGCGCGCCGCGTGGTCGCCACGCAGGAGCAGGGCAATGGAGTGGTCGTGGTCGTCTCGGCGATGAGTGGCGTCACGGATAACCTCATCAAGCTCGCGCGCGAATGTTCGCCGAATCCCGAGGAGCGCGAGATGGACGTGCTGCTCGCGACCGGCGAGCAGACCACGATCGCGCTCACGGCGATGGCGATCAATGCGCTCGGCAAAAAGGCGATCTCACTCACCGGCGCGCAGGCGGGCATCGTCACAGATGGCGTTCACACGCGCGCGAAAATCGCCGACCTTACCCCGAAGCAGCTCAAGCAACACCTCGACGACGGCTTCATCTGCATCGTCGCCGGCTTCCAGGGCGAGACGAAGGACAAGCGCATCACCACGCTCGGCCGCGGCGGCAGCGACCTCACCGCCATCGCGCTCGCAGCCGCGGTGAAGGCCGACCTTTGCCAGATCTACACCGACGTGGACGGCGTCTATACGTGCGACCCGCGCGTGGTGCCGACGGCGAAAAAGCTCGACGAGATCAGCTTCGACGAAATGCTCGAAATGGCATCGAGCGGCAGCAAGGTCATGCAGTCGCGCAGCGTCGAATTCGCCAAGAAATTCGGCGTCGTCTTCGAGGTCCGCAGTTCATTCAACGACAACCCAGGCACCATCGTGAAAGAAGAAACCAAGAGCATGGAGGCCGTGGTCGTCCGCGGCGTCAGCATCGAAAAAAACCAGGCAAAGGTCACCGTCCGCGCGGTGCCCGACCGCCCCGGCGTCGCCGCGCGCGTCTTCACCGCCGTCGCCGCCGCAAACATCGTGATCGACATGATCGTGCAGAACGTCTCGCACGACGGCACGACGGACATCAGCTTCACGCTGAACAAGGACGAGTTGCCGAAAGTCGAACCCGGCCTCGCCGCAGTCGTGAAGGAAATCGGTGCCCGCGCGCTCGAAATCGAGAGCGGCTACGGCAAGCTGAGCATCATCGGAGTCGGCATGCGCAGCCACAGCGGCGTCGCGGCGAAGATGTTTGAGGCACTCAGCAAGGCGGGGATCAACATAGTGATGATCACGACTTCCGAGATCAAAACAGCGGTCATCATTGACGAGGCCAAGCTCGCCGAAGGGGCGAACGTCGTGCATGACGCGTTCGGGCTGGGGAAGTAGCCGACCGATTCAGCACCCGACCGCTCCCGCAGCGTCTCAACACGGCGTGAGCGGCTTCGCTTTAGTATCTCTCTGCCAAACAATGAACATGTTTTCGACGTTCCTGGGGGTGCCCAAGGAGGGGCGCTTTGATAGCGCCCTCTCGATGCGGTCGCTCCGCGCCGTATCGAACCGACGACAGTAGCCGCCGACGAAATGAGGCGGGCTTATCTTCCAATCCGCAATCCGCAATTCAGAACACCCGCCTCCTCACGTCGTCGGCTACAGGCAATCGCTGGCAGCGGCGCGGAGCGACCGCTGCCAGCGGGCGGTATCATACCGCCCGTCCTTGGTTCCGGCTTAGCCGGTTTAGATCCTAGCGGCCGCGAAGGGCTGCGGGCAGAAAATCCGGACGGGCGACTGTTGTCCGCCACCAATCGTCGCTGACGCCCTGAAAGGCGGCCGTAGCACGGAATGTCTCGACGATGGTGCGGGCATTCGACGCCCCGCCCAAGCCCGTCAGGCCATTCACGATTAAATGTGCGTAGGCCACTGCCGCGCGCTTCTGAATCGGGTACTGTCCGCCGCATTCGCTCTCATGGACGCCGGGAAATGCCGTGGGTGGATCCCACTCGCCACCCCCACGCGCAGGGGGTGTGGGACCCGAGTTCATAATCAATCGCATGACCAACCTCGTGGAGCACTGTGTGGGCAGGATTGGCCCGCAGCCAGCGGTTTTCGGGAATGAAGTGCAGCCCGGTGAAACTGTGCCCGGCTGCAAATTCCGCAGCAATGGCCTCGACATCGGACGTTGGCGTGCCCGCGAGTTCGGAATGATGGCGCCCAGTCAACGCGCCAAGCCCTCCTGTTCCTGAGGTAATCGTCCCGCCTCCTCCACTGTCCGGATCTTCAGAAGTCGGATGCCGCCCGATCAGCATGATGGGATAAACGCGGGCCACATGCTGGGCAGGCATCCTGCGCAACCAAGGCTTGAGCGCCTTCGCTTTTTCCCGATTCGCCTGCAATGTCAGCGAATTGTAGCAAAAGAGATGAACTTGGCCGATGCCTACGGTGAGGCTGACGTGACGGGCTTCGATGAGTTCCAGTAGAGCCATGTTGGTCGCTAGTATTCGCGATTCTGCCACAGTTTCAAATCCGGATTTTCGCACTTGCTTTGATCGACTGAATCGATTGCCAAGCACCGTCTCGGCGACAACGAGGCCGATGGCGAGGAGCGCAATCGGGAGCCAAAGTTCGGTGCCGTTGCGTTCGCGTTCCATCTGACCGCGGAGGTCGGCGTCGGGTGTCCAGCGGACGACCCGCAGGACGCTGCCGAGTGCGGTGAGATCGGCGGCGGAGAGTTCGAGGCGCTGAACAAGGGCGGAATCAAATTATGATGATCAGCACTTCGGAGATCAAAACGGCGGTCATCATTGACGATGCCTAGCTCGCCGATGGGGCGAACGTCGTGCATGAAGCGTTCGGGCTGGGGAAATAGAGCGGAGCAGGCAACAGGGCGGCCGCCCTGTGATTTTCAACTCCAGGCAGGCGGCTTCAGCCGTGTCACAGGGCGCAGCAGAGTTCACAATACGCCCCGCAGCGGTGCGGACCGAACCGAAACTGCGCTACTCCAGCACCGCAAATTCCGGCGAGAGCAGCACAGCCTGGCAGAGTTCCTCCAGCGCGGTGAGCGGCTTCAGCGGCTTGCTCGGGTCGGCGAAATCCACGCGGGCATCCCAGCGCTGCGCCATGCCGGGCATGCCGGGCATTGAACTGCCGGGGACGGTGATGCTCGGGGACCATTGGTAAGGGCCGCCGTCCTTGTCGCTCTGGCTGCTCACGATGAAGTCGAGCGCGTCACCCTTCTTCACGGCGACCTTTGCGAGGTCGGTGCAGAGGGACTGCGCCTTGGCTTTCCATTCGCCGAGTTCGCCGCTGCGGCTGCTGATGATTCGCGCGACGACACCTTCGGTCTTCGCCTCGGTATGCGTGAGCTCGGCGGTGATGTGGATTTCGCCATCGAGCGGTGAGACCCAGCGGCGGATGCTGGAAAGTGCGGCGGTCACCCCGGGATCGCCGCCCATGGCGTCCACCTTGATCTCGCTGGGTTTGCCGTCCGTGGTCTTCAGCGTGCCCTTGAACGACTTGCCATCGAAGGCACTGAGCTTGGAAAAGTTCCTCACCTGCTTCGCCGCGCTGTCGAATGCGCCGTAGCCGTATTGCCAGTCGCCGGACTCGGGATGCACCCGATCGTTCAGCGGATATGCGGCGAGATACTCGCGCGCGCGCTGCATCTCCCGGCCGCTCGGCTGGCGCTGCAACACGCGGCGGTAAAGTTCCGTGATGCGCGCGGCTTCGTCGGACAGCTCCTTCGTCAGCGATTCGGCGAGTGACTTCGCGCTTTCGGTGACGAGCGGGCTGTTCATCAAAATGAGCGCACGCGGCGCGAGTGCGGTGCGGCTGCGCTGCGGCGCGCTGAAGCTCGGATTTGGAAAATCGAAGCTGCGATAGAGCGACGGCAGCGCCTTGCGATCCACAAAGCCGTAGATCGTGCGGCGCGTGTTGTCGGCGGTCTTCTCGGGCTTGCCGAAGATCTCGGGCTTCAGCCGCCCGCTCACGGCGAGCAGCGAGTCGCGGAACGGCTCGAGTTCCAGCGGCTGCATCGGGAAATCGGCGCGCTGATATGCGGGGTTGAGCATGATGTGCCGGTGCAGCTTTTTGAAGCTCCAGCCATTCTCCATGAACCACGCGGCGAGGTGATCGAGCAGCGGTTGATTTGCCGGCCTGTCACCGCGAAATCCGAAGTCGCTCGGCGTGCCGATGAGCGGCGTGCCGAAATGCCATGCCCACACGCGATTCACGATGACGCGCGCAGTCAGCGGGTTGTCCTTGCTCACGATCGCCTTCGCAAGTTCGAGCCGTCCGCTCTTGTCCTTCGGAAAAGGCTCGGGCGACACGTGCCTCAGCACGGTGAGAAACTGCCGCGGCGCATCGGGCCCCTTCGTATTCGGATTTCCGCGGACGAAGACTTTGCCGTCATACATCTTCTCCGCATCCACGAAGGTCATCGCGCGCACAGGTGCGCCGGGATGGGTCTTGCCGAGCAGCTCGAACGCATTGAAAATTTTGCCAGAGCCGTCGTCCTTCGGCAGTATGCGGGAGGTGCGCATCGCTTTGGTGGAGAACTTCATCCCCGAGCCTTTTGCGATGAGGATCTGGCGCAGGCTCTCATGATCCGCGTCGGGCAACGTCATCTTCGTCTCCAGCGCGTCCAGCCGGTCAAAGAATCTCGGCTGAAGCTTGTCCATTGAGACGAACTTGTCAGCGATGACGAAATCAATTTCCTCGCTGTTGAGCTGCGCGGGTTTTTCGATTTCCGCCTTTGCAAGCTCGCGCCAAGCCGAGTCCACGGCTGCAAAGACTTCGTTGTAGCGCTTTGCAATCTCTTCGAGGCTGGCGGCTGGCTCCGCGAAGGCCTTGGCGATGAGCGGATGCAGCGTCGGCGCGGGAGTGAGCTTCATCTTCGTGATGAACTCGATGAACGGCCCAAACACTTCCGGGTGCGCCTCGATCCACGCTTTGCGACTGCCGACGACGTATCCGTGAACGGCAGCGTTCAGGTCGCGCTTGAGGCACCAGTCAGGGACTTTTTTGTTCTCATTCTGTCCCTTCCAACCGGACTCCCCGGCCATCGCGAGGTAATCACCGAGCCGGCTGCGCGCTGCATGAATCGCGGCGCTCGCACCCTTGATCGAAGCTGTCGCGTAGTCGGTGCGGAGCTGGAGATTCTTCGCGCGAAATTCCTGCACTTCCGGCGAGTCGGCCTGCGGCAAGGCCGGCGCGTCATCCGGCTCCTTGCTCGATTTCAGCACGGCGTAGAGGCCGTAGTAGTCCTTCGTGGTGATCGGCTCCAGCTTGTGATCGTGGCAGCGCGCGCAGCCGATGGTCATGCCCATGAGTCCACGACCGATCACATCGATCGTGTCGTCCAGCGTGTCGTCGTCGAGCCTGCGATCCTTGCGCGTGCCGAGGCCGAGAAAACCCATCCCTGCGAGCGTGCCGATGTCCTTCGCGGTGCCGAGTTGGTCGGCGGCGATTTGTTCGAGGATGAAACGGTCGTAGGGCTTGTCGTCGTTGAATGCCTTGATGACGTAGTCGCGATACGTCCACGCGTTGGGATACGTGTCGTCGCCGTTGAAGATGGAGCCCATGTTGTCCGCATACCGCGCAACATCGAGCCAGTGCCGCCCCCATCGCTCTCCATAGCGCGAGTCGGCGAGGAGCCTGTCCACAAGCACCTCAAACGCCTTCGGTGAGGAGTCGGCGACGAACGCATCCACCTCCGTATAGCTCGGCGGCACGCCGATGAGATCGAGATACGCACGCCGAATGAGGATGCGCTGGTCCGCCGGCGCTGACTTGCCCGGCGCGAGCGAATCGAGCGATTCGGACTTCAATGGCGGCACTGGCTGGAAGGCCCAGTGCTTCTTCGAGTCTTCGAGATGCTGCTCGATCTTCGTCAGCGTCCGCGCGCCGGTGCGCGGATCAGGCGCACCCATCTTCACCCACTCTTCGAGCACCGCGATCTCCTCGGCACTGAGCTGCTTCTTCGGCGGCATCTGCAGATCCTTGTCCGTCCATTTCACCGCCGTGATGAGGAGGGACTTCGACGCATCTCCCTCCACGACGGCTGGCCCGGTATCGCCGCCCTTCAGCGTGCCCTCCCTCGTGTCGAGCAGCAGACCGCCCTTCTGCTTCTTCTCCGCGCTGTGGCACTCGTAGCAGCGCTCGACCAGCAAGGGCCGGATCTTGTTCTCGAAGAATTCCGCCTGCGGAACCGCCAGGTCCGCGCCGCGGGCGGCGGCTGCGACGGCGAGGAAAGCAGCGTGGCTGGCTCGGGTGAAAGTTCTCATGGCTGCGCGCTGGCTGTGTGGAGCGGGTTGTGTCTGGCGAGGTGTCTGGCGGAGTTCATTTGCCGAGTTCGGAAAGGTAGCGGATCAAGTCGGCGAGCTGCTTTTCACTGAGCGCGGCGGTGAGGCCGTCGGGCATCACGGTGCCGCCGGTCTGGATCTTCGCGGTGTCGGTCTTCGTGATGCTCCTCACTTCGCCGGTGGCCATGTCGCGGATCGCGATGGCCCCGCCGGTTTCCGTCTGCTTGAAGCCGGCGACGACGCTGCCGTCTTTCATCGTCACCGTGGCCGCTTCGTAGCCTTCCTTCACGTTGAGCGCGGGCCAGATGACTTCGGCGATGATCATGTCGGTCGGCATCCCGCGGCTGATGGTGGAAAGGTCCGGGCCGATCTTGCTGCCGGGCGCTCCGGGCATGTGGCAGGCGATGCACCCGGTCTGCTCGAAGACCTTTCTGCCCTCAGCCGCGTCGCCGGTGGTGCCGGCGGCGCTCACGAGATCTGCGACGTAATCCTTTGTATAGACCGGCAGCGCGGCGCTGATGCCCGCGAGTTTCATCAGCGGCGGTGCGAGCTTCGCGTCGCTGCGGCCGATGCTGTTCAGCGCCTGCAGCGTGATCTTCGCACTCGCGGCGGACAGGGCGGCGGGCGCCTGCAGGGCTTTTTGCAATGCGGGGATCCCTTCCTTGCGATTGAGCAGCGCCTGGAGCAGCACCGCGGCTTCGGGCGCGGTCTTCGCGTCGCCGAGCCGCCGGAGGATGAATTGCGCGGCGGCGCCCGGGCTGGCGCCGAGGAGCGATTCGAGCGCGGCGGCGTGCAGCACGGCGGCCTGCGAGTCATCGAGCACGCGGAGCAGGTCCGCCGGCGCCGCCGTGGCGCCGATGGCGGCTTTGCGCAGTGGCAGCGCGGCCTTTTCGTCGAAGACAATGCCGCGGATGCGCCCGGTGAACGCGGTGACTTTCCACGCCCCGGCGAGTCGCAGCGCCTGCACGCGCACCGCTTCATTCGCGTCGTCGAGCAATGGCGCGAGGCGCGCTTCGGCATCCTGCGGGCGCGCGGTTTTCAATGCGGCAAGCACCTCGGCGTTCCTGCCGCCGCGCTCGAAGATGAAGGGCAGATCCTCCACGCTCGCGGCGGCGGCGAGGGCCTTCAGCCAGACGGTCTGCCGCGCGGCATCGCCGGCGTGCCGCGCGGCTTGCTGGCGCATGATGGCGGTGGCTTTGCCGCCGACCTGCGGCTGGTAGGCGACGAGCGCGCCCCAGTGGTTCGCGAGTTGGCCGGGGTCGTTTTCCACCCAGCCGTTTTGCAGGGCAAAGATGAGGTGCTCGTCCTTGTCGAACTGCAATTTGCCAGCGCTCACCAGTGGCGCCCAGAGCGGGTTCGTGACGTGCAGTGTCTTGGTGAGTGCGTGCAGGTGGCAGGCGTTGAAGTCCCGGTCCAGCGCGCGCGCTGCGATCACCGCGGCGCGGGCGTCCGGCAGGTAGCTGGCGGCGACGATGGCTTCCAGGCGCACGATTGCATCCTCATCGGCGATTTGCGCTTCGAGCAACGTGAGCGCATCCGGCAGCGAGTCATCCCGCGCCCAGGTCGAGAGCGTGCGCGTGGCATAGGCGCGGACGCGGGCATCGGGCGAACGCAGCAGCGACTTCAGCAGCGCGGGGCGCGGCGTCTCGTGGGCCTCGTAAATGGCGAGCGCCTGGAGGCGGCGATATTCATCCCTCGCATCGCCCGCCTTCAGTCCCGCGAGCCACCGATCGAGCGCCGCGGTCACATTCCGCGAGTCGCCGGCGAAGAGCAGCCGCTTCGCCTGATACTTCACCCAGCGCTCCGGCGAATCGAGCTGCTCGAACAGCTCCGCAACGCTCATCTTTGCCAGCGGTGCCGGCTGCACCAGCGGGCGATCCTTGTACGTCACGCGCCAGATGCGGCCATGCGCCTTGTCGCGATCCGGATGGCGGTACGAAGCCTGGTAGTGGCCGATGATCGGGTTGTACCAATCCGCCACATACAGCGCGCCGTCCGGCCCGCCGCGGACCTCCACCGGGCGGAAAACGGTGCTCTTCGTCTCGATGATATTCGGCAGCAGCTTCGAGCGATACATGCCGTCCTCGATCGTCAGCTCGTGCTGTTCGAGCACATTTCGATAGTAGCCGCCGATGACCGCGCGGCCCTGCATCTCCGCGGGAAAATGGCTGCTGCCGATGAACTCCATGCCGACCTGCTTCACCGGCGCGAGGCACAGATTCATCGCCATCGAATTCACGGCGAGGCTCGAGCGGACGAGGCCCGGCGTGGAGTAGAAGACGCCGATGGTCGCGCCACTCTTGTGAAAGGGCTGGCCGTAATCCGTGGTCACGACGCCCCAGCAGTTCGCGCCCGCGGAGGACCATTGAAAAAAAGGGTCGAGATGCCCCGTGCGCGGGCGCAGCCGCCAGACGCCCGCGCGGTTCAGCGTCTCGACTCCGAAGGGCGTCTCGACGCGCGAATAAATGTGGTGCCCCTGCGTGAACCACAGCTCGCCGCCGAAGCCCCAGTTGATGCTGTTGATCATCTGGTGCGAGTCCGCCGTGCCGAAGCCGCCGAGCACGATGCGCCGCGTGTCCGCGCGCCCGTCGCCATCCGTGTCGCGGAGGTGCAGCAGCTCCGTGCCCTGCGCAACGTAGAGGCCGCCGTCGCCGAGTTCGATGCCGGTGGGCATGAAGAGTCCCTCGGCGAATTTCGTGAACTTGTCCGCGCGCCCGTCGCCGTCGGTGTCTTCGCACACGAGCACGTAGTCATTCGCCTTTTCGCCGGGCTTGATCTGCGGGTAGCTCACGGCGCACGCAACCCAGAGGCGGCCGCGCTCGTCCCAGCGCATCTGGATCGGCTTCACGATGCCGTCCGCCTCGGACGCAAAGAGGTTCACCTGGAATCCGTCGAGCACCTTGAACGACGCCAGCTCCTCCGCGGGCGACTGCGGCGCGGCGGACGGTGGCTCGACGGGAATGGATGACCGGATGCCGACGGGTGTGACGGGCCGGCCCGCGAGTGCGTTCCAGGTATTTTCATCGGCCTGCTTCAGCAGCGGCAGAAAGTCGTTCATCTCCTCGGGGAAGATGCGTTTGCTGTCGTCCCTCCAGTCCTTCGAATACGCGACGCTCGTTCGATCGCCGCTGAGGAATGCCCAGTTCATGGGCCGCCAGTAGTCGAACCACAGCCGCTCCATTTCGACGACTTCCCTGCGCACCGCCGCGGTCTCCGCCAGCGCCCTGGGCGTGATGCCGAGGCTGCCCGCGATCCAGTCCGCCACCGCCCGATGCCCGGTTTCATTGAGCTGATAGCCGTTGTCAGTCAGCCGGCCAGCTCGGGCTCCATGTATGACGCAGAGGGAATACAAATCCACAAACTCCGCGTTCACGCGCGCCGCGAGATCGCGGATGGCGTCCACGTACGCCCGCACATCGCGATTGCGCTGAGTGAGGTCTGGCGCGAGGAGAAAGCGCGATTTTTCAAACGGCATCGGCGACACCAGCACCACACGGCGGCCGCCCGCCGCAAAGTCCGCCAGCAGCTTCTCGTATGCGGCGATGAAAGCGGGCAGCTTCTCCACTCCGCCGAGCGACTCCATCTGGCCGAACTGGGCGAGGACGACCGTGGCGCCGATCTCCGCGAGCTGCCGCTTCCAGTCGCGCTGCTGCCGCCAGTGCTCCGTGCCGCCGTCGCGCCACTGCTCGAAGACCGTGTCGCCCTCCCAGCCGAAATTGCGGACTTTAATTTTCCCCTCCGGCTGCGACGCGATCATCTGCGCCTGGAGACCGCCGTTGAAGCGCGTGCGCTCAATGTTCGAGCCGCCCGTGAGGGCGATGACGGCATCGGGACCGATGCGGAAGGACTGCTTCTTTTTCCCCTCCGCCGGCGCGGACGCGGGCTTCGCGTCCAGCACCTCGATGGTGATGTCCCGGTAGCGAATCTCCGTGGCGCCGCCGTGGATCTGGAGGGCGATCTTCCCTGTGCGCGGGATGGCCGCATCCTGCTCCGTGTAGTCCACGGTGGGCACGTCATTGATCCAAAGCCGGACGCGCGTTCCCTCGGCGCGGATGCGGTAGCGGTTCCACTCGCCGAGCTTGAGCTTCCTCTCGTTTTCGGCGCGGGAATCCTGCGCCCGCTGGATGAGCGCACCCGGCCGGCCCGCCCCGCTCGCGAGATCCACATTCGAGATGCCGAACACCCCGAGGAAGCGGTTCCGCCGCGACTCGTCGTAGAGACATCCATCGATCCCCGGCGCGAAATCGGCCTGGTATCCACTGACCTCGTGGTGATTCGGCACGCGCTCGCTGCGGAACTGGATGCCGCCGTTGTTGTCCCCGCGCCGGTATTGCAGCCGCAGCTCGAAGTCGGCGTAGTCCCGCACGGTGCAGAGAAAGTCGTTCTTCGCCTGCTCCGCATCCGGTTTGCCCGCGACGATCCCGCCATTCTCGATGCGCCACACATTCGTCGTGTCTCCCTCCCAGCCGGTGAACGATTTCCCATCGAAGAGCAGCACCGGCGCGGCGCGGGCCACGGATGCGAGGGTGAGAAACAGGAGAATGCGGAGTGTATTCATATAATGCGATTGGCGTGAACGTCCGGGTTCAAGCGACGCCGCTGATATCAATGAGGTGAAGCTGCCGGCCTTCATTCGCATGCGGAGAATCTATGCAGACCGTCCGCTCGTCACGGCTCAGGCGCGGGTGGTTGTCCACGCGCCATTCGCCTTTGTAAGCCGGGTGCAGGGGGAATTCGCCGAGATCAATGCGGCGGCCCGATTTGATGTGATACAAATGCGGCGTCTGGAGTCGGTGGTCGCCCTTGGGATAGGTGTCGTTGAGGATCCACTCGTTGTTGCGCAGGTAGGTAAGGTGGCCGCCGCTGTCGAGCACGCCCTTGCCGATCTCCTCGACGATGCCGGAGTCCTTGTCCTCAAAAAGAAAATCGCCCCAGGCGTTGTTGCCGAGCCAGCTTTTGGCCTGTGAGAGGATGTGCGTGGCATCGCGCCAGATGAAGTGCGACGCGTAGCCGTTCGGAATGACGATGCGCAGGTCGCTGCCGTCCATGTCGGCGGTGATGAGGCGCGTGAGGTGGCCGCCTTTCGGCTGCGTCCAGCGGTGCAGGAGAATGAAGCGCTTCCCGTCCGGACTGCACAGCAGGTGGTAGGCGTGATGCTTCGAGTCGGGATGATTTTCCATCACCGTACCGGTCTTCGCGAGGCGCTCGTGCGAGACGATGAGCTTCTCCGCGCCCGTCTCCAGATTCACATGCGTCACGCCGCTGCCCGCGGGTGCCATGTCGTCGAAGAAACGATCTCGGATGCCCGCGTAGCCATAGCCGGGCCGGCAGTCGGCCACGCGGGAAAAATCACACGACACGGCCTCCCTGCCATTCGGACTCAGCGCATAGATCGGGCTGGGAATCGTCCGCTTGTCGCCGGTGTTCACATCGAGGATGTGACTCACGAACCGATCCTTTTCGCGGTCATTCCAGATGATCTTCGACGCGGTGCCGGGGATCCATTGCAACATGCAGCCCTGCTGCCAGCACCACGCGCGGGCCGTGCCGAGCGGGATCCATTTGTCCTTCTCGTGCAAGTCCACCATGCCCACCTCGATCACGTCGTCCGCCGTCGGCGAGCGATGCTCGAAGCCGACCTTGTTGCTGAGCACAAAACGGTCGTCCGGCGAGAACTGCAGCTTGTCGTAGTAGCCGAACCAATGGAACCCCGGGCCACGGGTGATCTGACGGACGGGCGGGAACTTCGAAGCGTCCTGCCCAAGCACGCTGGCACCGACGGATGCGGCGGCGAGCGTGGCGAGAAATTGGCGGCGACTCGTTTGGCTGAACGTGTCCGGAGTCATGAAAGATTCGATTGAGGAATGGTCACCGGCGTTCGGGAGCATTGAACCCAGTCGGCAACTGCGTTCGCGCGTCATGCAACGATGCCCTTCACCACGTGCCCATATACATCGGTGAGGCGGAAATCGCGGCCCGCGTAACGATACGTGAGCTTCTCGTGATCGAAGCCGAGCAGGTGCATCATCGTCGCGTGCAGGTCGTGCACCTCGACTTTCTCCTGCACCGCAAGCGCGCCGAAGTCATCCGTCGCGCCGAAGACCGTGCCTGGCTTCGCGCCGCCGCCGGCCATCCAGACGGTGAAGCCGCCGGCATTGTGATCACGGCCGATGCCTTTCTTCTTCGCCACGTCGTTGTTGTCGCTCGTCGGCGTGCGGCCGAATTCGCCGCCCCACAGGATGAGCGTGTCCTTGAGGATGTCGCGCTGCTTCAAGTCGGTGAGCAGCGCGTGCAGCGGCTGGTCGGCGGCTTTGCAAAGATCGCGGTGACGCTCGTCGTTCAAATCATGTGTGTCCCAGCCGTTGTGGAAGACCTGCACGAAGCGCACGCCACTCTCCGCGAGCCGCCGCGCGAGCAGGAACTGCCGGCCCTGCTCCGTGTCGCCATACATCTCGCGGATGTGCAGCGGCTCGCGGGTGAGATCGAAGGCATTCGTCGCCTCGATCTGCATGCGGAACGCCGTCTCGAATGCACTCACGCGCCCCTCCAGCAACGCATCGCCTGGATGCCGCTGCGCGAAGTCGTCGTGCATCGCGCGCATGAGGTCGAGCTGGCGGCGCTGCTCGCGCAGCGAAGTGGTGCCGCTGCGGATGTTCTCGATCATCTTCGACAGTGTCGGGTCCTGCGTCGGGATGCCCGTGCCGCCGCACCACGCGGGGAGAAAGGCATTGCCCCACTGCTTGTCGCCGCTCGCCGTCGTGCCATTCGGCGACAGCGCCACGAAGCCCGGCAGATTCTGATTCTCCGAGCCGAGGCCATACACCGTCCACGATCCCACACTCGGCCGCACACTCGCGAACTCGCCCGTGTTCATCACAAGCTGCGCCGGCTCGTGCACGCTCGTCTTCGTGTGCATCGAGCGCACCACACACAGCTCGTCCGCGTGCTTCGCCAGCATCGGGAACAGCTCGCTGATCTCCATGCCGCTCTGCCCGTGCTTGGAAAACTTAAACGCCGACCGTTGCAGCTTGCCGCTGAGCCGTCCCATTCCCGAGGCCACGTCGCCGGCAGCCTTTTGGTAATCCTTCATCACCTCATCCGCCATCCTGCCGTGATATTTCTCCAGCATCGGCTTCGGATCGAATGTGTCCACCTGCGACGGGCCGCCGGTGCAGAAAATCTGAATCACCCGCTTCGCCTTCGGCGCAAAGTGCGGCGTCTTCGGTGCGAGCGGGGACAGCGGCGCGGACTCGGCCGCCATGCCGAGTTCCTGCATCAGCGTCGCGATCCCCAGGCCCCCGATGCCCATTCCTGTGCGCTGCAGAAAGCTGCGTCGTGTGATTTCCGGACAGGCGCAGGAATGGGAAGAGGAGGTCGGCTTCATGTTGGGATGACTACCCGCAACCGATGAAGCCGCTGGCAGAAAAATCGCCGCTCGATTACGCGAGCAGCGCCTTCACCACTTCCCCGCTCACATCCGTGAGACGGTAGTCGCGCTCGGTGTAGCGATACGTGAGCCGTTCGTGATCGAAGCCGAGCTGATGCAGGATCGTCGCGTGCAGGTCGGGCACGGAGACGGGATTCTCGACGGCGTTGTAGCCGAATTCATCGGTCGCCCCGTGGACCATGCCGCCTTTGATTCCGCCTCCAGCCATCCACATCGTGAAACCCTTCGGATGATGATCGCGGCCCTTGCCATTCTCCGCCACGGGCGAACGGCCAAACTCGCCGCCCCATACGACAAGCGTCGTGTCGAGCAAGCCGGTCGCTTTCAGATCATCGAGCAGCGCGGCGATCGGCGCGTCAGTCTCCGCGCAGTGGAGGTCGTGATTTTTCTTCAGGTCATCGTGCGCGTCCCAAGCCTTCGGCCCCTCATTGCCGCCGCTGTACACCTGCACGAAACGCACGCCCCGCTCGACGAGCCGCCGCGCGAGGAGGCAGTTCTTTCCGAAGTGCGCAGACACCTTGTTATCGAGCCCGTAGAGCTTGCGGATGGACTCCGGCTCGCGGCTGAGGTCGGTGCATTCCGACGCGCTCATCTGCATCCGGAAGGCGAGTTCATACGACGAAATGCGCGCGGCCAGGCTGCTCTCGGCGGGATTTGCAGCGGCGTATTCCTCGTTCCATTGCCGCAGCAAATCGAGCCGGGCGCGCTGCTGGCTGGCGGTGACATTTTTCGGCGGCGTGAGGTATGCGATCGGCTCGCCGTTCGATCGAAATGGCACGCCCTGAAACGCCGCGGGCATGAAGCCGTTCGACCAGTTCATCGCGCCATTCACCGGCGCGCCCTGATGATCGAGCAGCACGACAAACGCCGGGAGATTCTCACTTTCCGAACCGAGACCATACGTGACCCACGAGCCCATCGAAGGACGCCCGGGCTGCGTGAAGCCGGTGTTCATCTGAAAAATCGCGGGGCCGTGATTATTGCTCTCCGCGTGCATCGAGCGGATGACGCACAGGTCGTCCGCATGCCGTGCGAGGTTCGGAAAAGTCTCCGCCATCGCGATGCCCGCCGCGCCGTGTTCTGCGAAACGATAATAACTCTGCATCGCGATGTTCTGCGTCTTGCGTCCCATGAACGCATCCTCGGACTTCCAGACGGG
>Ga0105048_10006077_pt1 | contig 19466 bp, 18 predicted proteins | sample MAT05_FD_78382 | JGI IMG/M metagenome (GOLD analysis project Ga0105048, IMG submission 78382) | Freshwater microbial communities from Lake Fryxell liftoff mats and glacier meltwater in Antarctica - MAT-05 | ecosystem: Environmental > Aquatic > Freshwater > Ice > Liftoff microbial mat | place... | reverse complement strand
GCCGACGGAGGGCGTTCCCTTCGCCTCCGGCAGCGAACTCGCCACCACCAGGCCGATGAGCATGTAGCCGCCGTGGGCCACGCCCGAATAGGCGAGCATCCGCCGCACGTTGTCCTGCAACAGCGCCAGCACGTTTCCGACGGTCATCGTCACGACGGCGATGATCCACAGCAGCAGCGGCACCTGCGTGGCGGCGTCGAACGGCAGGTGCCGCGGGTCGGCGCCGACGAGGCCCAGCAGGCGGGCGAGGGCGACGAACCCGGCGACCTTCGGCAGGAATGCCAGCTGCGCGACGACGCCGGCGGGGGCGCCCTCGTACACGTCCGGGGCGTAGAAGTGGAACGGCACCGCGGTGACGCGGAACCCGACCGCCGCGACCACCATCACGACCGCCACGAGCGCCAGCGGCGAGTGCGGCACCCCGCCCTGGCGGGCGCGCGTGAGGGTGTCAACAATCGCGGTGATGTTGGTGGTGCCGGTGAGGCCGTACAGGTAGCTGAAGCCGAACAGCAGCACCGCCGACGACATCACGCTGAGGAGGAAGTATTTGAGCGCCGCCTCCTGGTTGAGCCGCCCCTGCGCGGGGAGGTACAGCAGGATGTAGGTGGGGATGGAGATCAGTTCCAGCGCCAGGAACAGGGTGATGAGGTCGTTGGCGCGGCCGGCGAGTGACACGCCCGCGGCGGCGACGAGGAGGCAGCCGTAGTACTCGGCGGCGTTGCCGTGTTTCACCTCCGCCCACGACACGAACACGAACACGGCCGCGGCGATGAGCGCCACCCAGCGCACGAACCCGGCCGCGCCGTCCGGCAGGATCGCGGCGGCCGTCGGCACGTCGGGCATCGCCACCTTCACGACGCCGGCCACGACCATGGCGCCAGTGAGGCCGAGGATCGAGGCGACGAACCAGAGCCAGCGGCGGCTGACGAACGGGCCGGCGAGGAACGCCAGGCAGGCGGTGCCGACGAGGATGATCTCGGGGAGGACGGCCCGGAACACGCCGGTGAAGGCGGGTTGCACGCCGGGGTCGGTCAGCACGGTCACGGGGGAACGTCCTCGAACTGGGTATGCACCGGAGGATTAACCACAGAGTCACAGAGAGCACAGAGGGAAGACCGAAGACCGAGACGAGGCAGAATTTGAAAACTAATCCGTGTCTTGTCTCTGCTTCTGTCTTCGTCTCTGTGTCCTCTGTGACTCTGTGGTTAATCCGTCTTCACACCAGCAGATCACTCCTCGCCCTTCGTCGGCGGGCCGCCCTTGCCCCCGCCCTTCTTGCCCTTGCCCTTCTTGTCGCCGCCGACCGCCTTGTCGAGCCCCCGCGGCGCCCCGGTGGCGGGCGCGGGCGCCGCCGGCGGCTCCTCGAACCGCTGCCGCGTCCCCGTCACCCGGGCGCGGGCGGCGTCGGCGATGTTCGTCAGCACCCGCACGTCGGCCTTCATCGGGTCGAGCAGGAACTGCGGGAACAGGCCCAGCGCCAGGCACAGCGCCGCCATCCCGCCGAGCGCGAACACCTCGCGGCGGTTCAGGTCCCCCGCCGGTTCGGGGCCGGTCGCCGCCGGCTCGCGGTGCGCCTCGAAGAACACCCGCCGCAGCATCGTCAGCGTGTACCACGCGCTCAGGAAGATGCCCGCCGCCGCGACCGCCGCGAACCCGTACCCGGTCACGCCCGGCGTGCTCAGGTTGAACAGCCCGGACAGCATCAGCATCTCGCTGCAGAAGTTGTTCAGCCCCGGCATGCCGACGCTCGCGAGGCACAGCACGAACGTCACGAACGCGAACTTCGGGAACCGGCCCGTCAGCCCGCCGTACTGCGACAGGCTCGTCGTCCGGTAGCGGTCCACGAGGAACGCCAGCGCCGCGAACAGCGCCCCGGTGCTGACGCCGTGGTTCACCATGTGCAGGACGGCGCCGCTAAGCCCCTCGGCGTTCAGCGCGAACAGGCCGAGCACGAGGAAGCCGAGGTGCGACACGGAACTGTACGCCACTAGCAGCTTGATCTCGCGCTGGCCGTAGGCGCACAGCGCCCCGTACACGATGCCGAACGCCGCCAGCAGCCCGACCACCGGCAGGCCGTACATGACGGCCGCGTCGGGCGTCAGGGGTATCACGAAGCGCAGGATGCCGAACGTGCCGAGCTTCGCCAGCAGCGCCGACAGGAGCACGGTGACGCCGACCGGCGCCTCGTTGTACGCCGCCGGCAGCCAGGTGTGGAACGGCACGATCGGCGTCTTCACCGCGAACCCGGCCATCAGCGCCAGGAACAGCCAGAGCTGCACGGCGTGCTTCGCGGCCAGCGCCTCCGGCCTCCCCTGGAGGGCTTCCTCATTCGGCTGTTCCAGGTTCTTCTGCACGCTCGCCATCAGCTCGGGGAGCGCGAACGTGTACGTCGTGACCGAGCCGGCGGGCGTGACGTGCGTGATCGGGTTGGTGAGCACCACGCCGATAATGCCGACGAGCGTGAGGAGGCTGCCGGCGAGGGTGTAGAGGAAGAACTTGCGGGCGGCGTCGCGGCGGCCGGAGCCGGCGCCCCACCGGCCGATCAGGAAGAACGCCGGCACCAGCGTCAGCTCGAAGAACGCGTAGAAGAGGATCACGTCGAACGACAGGAACGCCCCGACCGCACCCGCTTGCAGCACGAACAGCCAGGCGTAGTAGCCGCCCGCCTTCTCGGTGATGCCGGTCCAGCTGACGAGGATGGCCGGCAGCATCATGACGCTGCACAGGGCGACGAGCCAGACGTTCAGGCCGTCGGTGCCGAGGTACAGCTGCACGCGCGGGCCGGCGCGGTCGGGCGGGGTGTCGGCGAGGCTCAGCAGCGTGAGGCGGGTGGTGCCGGAGCCGACCTCGTCGTCATCGCCGCCGAGGCCGGGGTCGCCGGGGACGAACTCGGGGCGGAACTTCTGGTAGCTGTAGTCGGGGCCGGGGCCGACGCTCTCGTTCCGCACGTCGAGCGCCATGAGGGTGGCGCCGACGACCGCAGCGGTGACGCCGACGTGGACGAGCGCCAGCCACAGCGCGACCCGCCGGGCCGCGTGCTGCCGCAGGGCGCAGACGACCAGCGCCGACAGCAGCGGCAGCACGACGAGCAGGAGGAGCAGCCAACGGAACGCGGGATACATCTCGGCCCCGGTGGGGGATCACTGTGTCTTCCCGCCGCTTGCGGCGATGCAGCGCGGGCGCTGCATCGCCGCAAGCGGCGGAGTTACCGGCGGAACACCACGAAACTCAGGAACACGACCAGCCCCAGCGCCATCGACAGCGCGTAGAACTGGACGAGCCCGTTCTGGATCGGCCGCACCGCGGCGCCGACCAGCCGCGGCACCGCGGCGATCACGCGCGACAGCGAGTCGAGGAACAGGTCGAACACCCGGGCCATCACCGCCAGCCACTCGGCCGGCTTCACGAACACGCCGTGGTACGCCTCGTCCACGTACAGCTTGTTCCGCGACAGCGCGAACACCCCCGCCAGCGGCACCGGCACCCGCTCCGGGCCGCCGGCGCCGTAGGCCATGTACGCCAGCGCCACGCCGCCCACCGCCAGCAGCGTACTCACGCCCGCGATTCCCCAGTTGAAGTGGTGCGCCACGTCCGCCGCACCCGTCAACTTCGCCGCCAGCACGATCGACGGCGTGCGGCCGACGAACCCGCTGAACCAGTGCGTGAACGGCTCCGCCACGACGCCGACGAACAGCGCCCCGATTGCGAGCACGACGAGCGGCACGGTCATCACGGCCGGCGACTCGTGGGCGTGGTGCCCGGCCTCGTCGGGGACCACGGTCGGCCCCCAGAACGTGAGGAAGTACGCGCGGAAGGTGTAGAACGCCGTCAGCGCCGCGGTCAGCATCGCCACCAGCATCAGCAGGTAGAACGACCCCGCGTACGGGTGCGAACCGTGCGCCCCGAACTGGAGCGATTCGAGGATCAAATCCTTGCTCCAGAAGCCGGACAGCAGCGGCAGCCCGGCCAGCGCCGCGGCGCCGCACAGGAACGTGAGGTGCGTCGTCGGCAGCACCGAGCGCAACCCGCCGAAGCGGCGCATGTCGATGACTCCGCCCATCGCGTGCATCACCGAGCCGGACGCGAGGAACAGCAGTGCCTTGAAGAAGGCGTGCGTGAACAGGTGGAACATCGCCGCGACCACGGCGAACACCGGGCTCACGGCGCCGAGCGTGCCGAGCGCCAGGAACATGAACCCGAGCTGGCTCACCGTGCTGTACGCCAGCACGCGCTTGAGGTCCGTCTGCGCCAGCGCGATGAACGCCGCCAGCAGCGCCGTGATTCCCCCCGTCCACGCCACCACCGCTTGCGCGTCGGGTGACAGCACGAACAGCGGCGCACACCGGGCGACGAGGTACACGCCGGCCGTCACCATCGTCGCCGCGTGGATGAGGGCCGATACGGGCGTCGGGCCTTCCATCGCGTCGGGGAGCCACACGTACAGCGGGAACTGGGCGCTCTTGCCGACGGCGCCGCAGAACAGCAGCAGGCACGCGGCCGTGAGCTGCTCCGTCGGCGGCGGGTTCTTGGCGATGTGGTCGAACAGCGCCGTCAGGTCGGTGTGCCAGCCGCCGAGCTTCCACAGGAGCATGATGCCGAGGAGGAAGCCGGTGTCGCCGAGCCGCGTGACGAGGAACGCCTTACGCGCCGCGGCGGCGGCGGAGGGCTTCTGGTAGTAGTACCCGACGAGCAGGTACGAGCAGAGACCGACGCCCTCCCAGAAGCCGACGAGCAGCAGGAAGTTGTTCGCCAGCACCAGCCCGCACATGCAGAACACGAACAGGCTCATCACCGCGAAGTAGCGGACGTACCCGGCGTCCGGCTGGTGATGCTCGTCGCGCATGTAGCCGCTGCTGAACACGGCGATGAACGTGGCGACGAACGTGATCATCGCCAGCATGATCGCCGCGAGCGGGTCCACGGCGAGGCTGAAGTTGGCCGTGAACCTCCCGGCCGCGAACCACGTGAAGGGGCCGTACACGAACTGCGGCTCGGTCGCGGCGGCGACCTTCGTGACGAGGATGACCGCGAGCAGCGCGCCGGCGCCGCAGGCGATGATGATCGGCATGTGGGCGAACTTCTTCAGCGCCGCGGCGCCGCTCATCAGCGCGGTCGCCACCGCGGCCCCGAGGAGCAGCGCGAGAATCGTGAGGGCGAGCGAGACCGGGTCAGACACGGGCGGGCTCCTCCGCAACCGGGGCGGGCCGGGCGCCGGCCGGGGTCAGCGTCGGGTCCGGCTCGGCGTGTACCGCCGGCAGCGACTCCAGGTCCACCGCCGCCGGCACGCCGAGCTCGCGGAGGTCCTGCCACCGCGACACGTCGAGCGACCGCCCGCGGCGGTACAGCATCAGGATCAGCGCCAGCGCCACCCCCGCCTCGCACGCCGCCACCGCCAGCAGGAACAGCACGAACACCTGGCCGTGTAGGTTGCCGTGGTAGCGGGCGAAGGCGACGAAGTTGATCGCCACCCCTTGCAGCATCAGCTCGGCGCACAGGAACATCGTGATGAGGTTGCGCCGGGTGAGGAACCCGACCAGCCCGATGCCGAACAGCGCGGCCGCGACCGCCAGGTAGTGCCACAGGGTGATCACGCGGCGGTCCCCCGGCGGTGGGCGATGGCGACGGTGCCGATGGTCGCCACCAGCAGCAGGGTGCCGGCCAGCTCGACCGCGAGGAGGTGGTGGGCGTACAGCAGCACGCCCAGGTTGGCGACGTTCCGCGCCGGCAACTCGCCGACCCCGGCCAGCAGCAGCAGTTGTTCGCGCAGCTTGGTCGCTTCCGCCTTCGCCTCGGCGGGCCGGCCGCGGGGGGGGTCGTTGACGGCCGTCTCGGCGAACCGGAAGGCGAGGGCCGACTGCTCCCGTGCCGCGGCGACGCGGTCGAGCACGCCCTTCGCGTGCAGGTCCGACCGGGCCGCGAGCCGGTCCGCGACCGGGCCGTCGCGGGGGGTGCCGTCGTTTTTGCGGGGCGACACGCCGACCACGTCCTCGACCGCCTGCTCGGTGCGGCTCAGCAGCGCGACCCGCTCCGGGCTCGGCGTCCCGCCCGCGGCGGGTACGACGTAGAAGCGGTCGTCTTCGAGCGCCTTCAGGTCCGCGGCCGCGGCCCGCAGCGTCGCCTGTTCCGCGGGCGTGATCGCCTGCGCGGGGAGCGGCGCGGCGCCGGCGTGGCTCTGGCCGAGCGCGAACAGCACCAGCCCGACGAACGCGAACCCGGCGAGGCTGCCGAGGAGCGGCTCGCGGGTGCGGTCGTTCTCGTCGGACGGGCCGTCGTTCTGCGACAGCATCAGCACGAACAGGAACGTCACGATGATGGCGCCGGCGTAAATGATGACGGTCGCCGCCATCAGGAACGGCGCCGCGAGCAGCAGGAACAGCCCGCACACGCTCAGGATCACGAACGCGAACGCGATGGCGCCACGCGCCGGGTTCCGCTGCGTGACGAGTACCACGCCGAACCCGAGGGCGCCGGCCGCGAACAGGCCGAACAGCGCGGTTTCGACGGTGTTGGCAACGGGTCCGCCGAACGTGGTGACCACCCACGCCGCCGCGACCGCCAACCCCGCAACGAGCCCCGCGACGCCGCCGGCGACGGAGCGCAATCCCGGCTTCGGCAGCAGCAGGAACGCCCCGACCGCGGCGAGGCCGGCGGCGAGCGCGAGCTGCCCGGCGGCCGACGGGGGTGGCACGGCGAGGAGGGTCATGCGGGGCTCGTGCAGTTTTTCACAAGCGGTCGGGGGTTCTTATACGCCGCCACGCCGCTCGCGGCGATGCAACGCCGCAAGCGGCTACTGCGGCGGCGGTTCCGACGCCGCGCCGAGCTTCCCGGCGCGACTGCGCACCGGGTCGGTCTTCGTGGTCTGGTCGAAGACGCTCAGCAGTTTCTCCTTGTCGAACACCATCTCCTCGCGGCTCGCCCCCGTGAGGTCGTACAGGGAGGTCAGCTCGATGGCGTCCACCGGGCAGGCCTCCTCGCACATGCCGCAGTAAATGCAGCGGAGCTCGTCGATGACGAACGTCTCGGGGTACTTCTCGCGGTCCTTCCACTCGGCCGGCGCGGGGGCGGCGATAATGTCGATGCAGTGGGCGGGGCAGGCGGTGGCGCACATGTAGCACGCCACGCACTTCACCCGCCCGGCCTCGTCGCGGTTGAGGCGGTGGACGCCGCGGTAGTTCGGCGGCAGCGTCGGCTCCTGCTCCGGGTACTGCTCCGTAATCTTCTTCGAGAACATGTGGCCGAGCGTGGTCTTCAGCCCGTCCACCATCGCGGGGAGGTACAGTTGGTCCCAGAAGCCCAGCTTCGGAGCCTCGACCCAGCGCACGTCGTTTTCTGTCAGCGGCATTATGAACCCTCGAAAGCCCGGGGACGGCCGTCCCCGGGCTTTGGGTGTGATTCAGCGGCCGGCGTACCCCACGCCCGCCGGCATCCCCGGCGGCAGCTTCCGCACCGCGCGCTTGGGGTTGGTGATCGACCCGGCCGCCCGCACCGCGATGACCCCGGCGCCGAGGAACAGCCCCGCCGACGCCGCCGTCAGCACCCACAGCGGGGCGCCGAGCTGGAGGGCGAACACGACGCACACCACGTTCGCCAGCCCGAGCGGGATCATCACCTTCCACGCCAGGTTCATCAGCTGGTCGAACCGGAACCGCGGGATCGTCCACCGCACCACCAGCGCGAACACGCAGTACAGGAGCATCTTCCCGATCAGGATCGCCGCCTTCACCACCGCCGCGACCGTCGGGTCCGTGGCGAGGCTCTCCAGCCCGAACAGCGACCAGCCGCCGAGGAACAGGATCGACATCATGAACCCGGCCGTGATGAGGTGGATGAACTCCGTCATCAGCAGCAGGCCGAGCTTCATGCTCGAATACTCGGTGTGGAACCCGCCCACGAGTTCCTGCTCGGCTTCCGGCAGGTCGAACGGCAGGCGGCTCCCCTCGGCGTAGGCCGACACCATGAACAGCAGCGCCGCCAGCGGCTGGAAGAACACGAGCCACCACACGTGGGTTTCCTGCCACGCCGCGATGCGCTCCAGGTTCAGCGAGCCGACGATGAGGAACACGCCGAGCACCGCCATGCCCAGCGGAATCTCGTAACTGATGATTTGCGCCGAGCTCCGCAGCGCCCCCAGCAGCGAGTACTTGTTGTTGGCGCTCCACCCGGCGAGGATGACGCCGTACACGGCGAGCGAGCCGAGGGCGAACACGTACAGCACGCCCACGTCGAGGCCCGGCGCGATGACGAGCTTGAACTGGCCGCGGTAGTCGGCCTGCGCCTGGTCGAACGCGGCGACGGTCGGCTGCGGGTCGGGCGGCGGGGTCGCGCCGCCGACGGGCACGACCGCCAGCGCCAGCAGCGCCGTCATCACGCCGACCGCCGGCGCGAGGACGTAGAAGATGCGATCGACGTGGGCGGGGATGACTTCCTCTTTGAGGAAGAACTTGCCGCCGTCGGCGAGCGGTTGGAGGAGGCCGAACGGGCCGACGCGGTTCGGGCCGACGCGGTCCTGAATCCAGGCGCTCACCTTCCGCTCGCCGAGCGTCAGGTACGCGACGAGCCCCAGCCCGGCGCCCATCACGGCGACGATCAGGATGAGGGCGTGTGTCAGGTCGAACTCGGGCATCGTGGCTTCGTCCTTCGTCCTTTGTCCTTCGTCATTCGGCGAGGCGAACCCCGTTCGCCGGCACCTCGCCGCCCAGCGGCGCGAACCACCCCACCGCCGCCGCCACTTCCGCCCGCACCGTCGCCGCCTGCGCCAGCCCGCGGCGGCCGAGCAGGTCGTACCCCAGCTGCAACTCACTCCGCGCCTCGACCGGCGGCCGCGTCGCCCGGGCGAACGGCTGCGTCAGCCCCGCGTGGTTCACGAACGTCCCTTCCTTCTCGAAGGACGCCGTGCCCGGCAGCACGTACTTCGCCGCCGCCGTCACCAGCGACGGGAACAGGTCCTGCGCCACCAGCAGCGCCGGCGCCTTCCAATCCGAGGGAATCCCGGCCTCCGCGTGCGCCGGGTCGGGGTAGCCGCCGGCGAACCACAGCGCGTCCAGCGACTCCCGCGCCACGTCCGCGAACGGGATCACGCCCCCTTGCAGGTGCTGCAACACCGCCTCGACGCCGCGGCGGTTCGGGCACTTCTCGGCGCGGATGACGAACGTCGTCGGCTCGACCGCGTTGCCGCGCACGTCCTTCGGGTAGCGGTCGTCCTCGCCGACCACCGGCACCGGGCCGAGCGTCAACCGCACGTCGGCGGACAGGCGCTTGAAGTAGCTGCCGAGGAGGAATGCTTCTTCCACCGTGAGGTACGGCGACAGCACGGCCACGACGCCGCGGGCGTTCGCCTGCACCGCGGCCGAAAGTTCCTGCTTCAGCAGCGGCGTGATTTGCGCCCACGGCGCCGGCCCGAACCGACCGTCGCGCTTCACCTGCGGCCGCACGACCCGCTCGCCGCTGTTGGCGAAGTGGTAGCCGTAGCGGCCGTCGTCGCACATGAAGTGCCCCTGCGCCAGCGGGTTCTCCCGCGCCCGCAGGCGGTACACGATGTCCTTGTTCGCGTCCACGTGCGTGCTGCACCCCGTGCTGCACCGCGAACAGACCTGATCGACGGTCTTCAAATACCACACGCGCTGCTTGTACAGGAAATCCTTGCTCCCGAGCGCGCCGACGGGGCACAGATCGACGACGTTCCCGGCCAGCTTGTTTTCGAGCGGCCGGCCGGGGAAGGTGTCGATCTCCTCGTGGTGGCCGCGGCCGAGTACCAGCAGCTCGGCGGTGCCGCTGATCTCGCGGGTGAAGCGCACGCAGCGCGTACACATGATGCAGCGGTCGGTGAACAGCGTGATCTTGCTGGAAAGGCCCGGCTTGTTCGGCGGCTGGTTCTTCTCGTCCACCATGCGGGATTCGGAGCGGCCGTAGTCGTAGCTGAAGTCTTGCAGCTTGCACTCGCCGGCCTTGTCGCACACCGGGCAGTCGAGCGGGTGGTTCAGCAGCAGCCCTTCGAGCGTGTCGGCCTGCGCCCGCTTGGCGCGGTCGCCGGGCTGGCCGCCCTTCACGTAGTCGGCGGGGTAAGCGAGCGCGGCGACGGTCTGGTCGCGCTTCGCGTAGTCGCCGGTGACGACGACGGTGCCGTCCTTCACCTGCGTCTGGCAGCCGGGGAGCACCTTCGGCTGCATGACGACGGTGCCGTCGGGCTTGCGCTCGCCGACCTCGACGAGGCACATCCGGCACGACGCCACGACCGAGAGCGCCTCGTGGTAGCAGTAGTGCGGGACGAACGTGCCCGCGGCGTCGGCGGCCTGGACGCAGTTCCGCCCCGCGGTGACCTCCACCGGCTTGTCGTTCACGTACACGGTCGGCATTGCAGCTCACCCGTCGATCCGAGGCAGAGAATTAACCACAGAGTCACAGAGGACACAGAGGGAAGACAAAGGCGGAGACCGACCAAATCCGATCATTCAAAACTGCCTTCCCTCGGCTTTCTGTCTTCTCTCTGTGCCCTCTGTGACTCTGTGGTTAATCCGTCTTCGCCCGTCACCGCCCCAGCCGGCGGCGGAGCTCGGCGGCGGTCAGCGTCTCGGTCCCGTTCGCGCTCGCCGCCAGCCCGCCGCGCTGGAAGGCGGCCGTCTCGTACGCCCAGACGCCCTCGCGGGTGGTCGCGCCGGTCAGCGTGATCGCCCCCTTCTGCACCAGCCCGAACGCCGGGCTGCCGCCCTGCTGGAGGAAGGCCGTCACCTGCTGCGCCGTCGGCATCCGGCCGCTCGCCCCGGAGAGCGTGTCGATGAGGAGGCGCACGTCCTCCATGTCCTTCTGCCCGACCGGCAGCGCCGCCGCGGGGGGCGCCGGCGGCGGCGGGGCCGGGCGGTTGTCGATCTTCCCCATCGGCACCGGTTGCGGCGGCGGCGGCTGAAGCACCGACGGCGGCAGCGATAACAGGTACGGCCGCAGTTCGTCCGGCGTCGAGCGGGTGGCCCGGCCTCCGATCAGGGCGAATCCCGGCGTGGTGTCGGCGTTCGCCGAGAACGCCCACAGCCCGCCGCCCTCGGTCGTGCCCGTCAGGATGATCGACCCCTCCGAGACCGCGGTGAGCAGCTTGGGGCTCTGCTGCCGCAACTCCGTCAGGATGCGGTCCTTCGTCGGCATCCGCCCCACGTCGTCGCGCATCAACTCGATGAACTCGCCGAGCGACTTCAACTCGTTCAGGTCGGTGGTCCGCACCGCGGCCTTGCGGACGGCCATGACCGCCCCGCCGCCGCCCCCGCCGCCGAGCGCCGCCTGCGGGTTCACGACGATGCCGAGGCCGCCACCGGCGATGATGGGAGCGCCCCCGCCGCCGGACGGCGCCGGCCGCTCGGGCGGCAGGCCGTCGCCCTTCTGGGCCGGCGCCGGGTCGGGCTCGGCCGGCTTGGGCTTCTTCTTGCACCCGGCCAGCGCCAGGGCGCACACCGCGATCAGGGCGAAACACCGCATGACACCACCCTCCGATCGGGTTGACTGGTCCGCGGGTCGGCTGTCTTGTTAGGCCGGGGCGCAAGCCCCGTTGGTTTCGCATACCCGACGGGGCTTGCGCCCCGGCCTAACAAGACAGCCGACCCCCGAGTTCTCAGTGGGCCATCGCCAGCGCCTTCGCGTACTTGCTCGTCTCGCCGCTCCGAATCGCCGCCTCGAACTCGGCGCGGAACTTCCGCACCGCCGTCTTCACCGGCCAGCCGGCGCCGTCGGCCAGCCCGCAGATCGTCGTCCCCGGCATGATGCCGATGCGGTCCGCCACCTCGACCAGGATGTCCAAATCCTCCTTGCGGCCGAGGCCGCGGCGGAGGCGGTCGGTGATCTTGAGCATCCAGCCGGTGCCCTCGCGGCACGGCGTGCACTGCCCGCAGCTCTCGTGGGCGAAGAACTGGCAGGTGTTGTGGAGTACGTCCACCATGCTGGACTGGTCGTCGATGACGGTCACGGCCGCGGTGCCGAGGCCGAGGCAGCCGACCTTGCCGGGGCCGTTGAAGTCCAGCGGGATGTCGTACTCCGTCTTCCCGTCGGCGCCCTTGAGCGGGGCGTTCACATCGACGTAGCCCATGCTGAGGCCGCCGGGGTTCACGGCCTTCGCCTTGCGGCCCTTCCACACGCCGCCGCCGTGAACCTCGACCAGCTCGCGGAGCGTGACGCCCATCGGCAGTTCGACGCACACCGGCTTGTTGACGTGCCCGGCGAGCGTGTACAGCTTGGGGCCGTAGCTGCCGGTGTCGCGCGGGTTGGTCGGGTCGGGCGGGACGCCGAGGCTCTTGAACCAGTCGTTGCCGCGCTTCATCACCTGCGTGACGCAGGCCAGCGTCTCGACGTTGTTGACGATGGTGGGCCGGCGGAACGCCCCCTCGACGGCCGGGAACGGCGGCTTGATGCGCGGCCACGCCCGCTTCCCTTCCAAACTCTCGATGAGCCCCGTTTCCTCGCCGCAGATGTACGCCCCGGCCCCGCGGTGAACCACGACATCCAGGTCGAACCCGGAGCCGAGGATGTTGGTGCCCAGCAACCCGGCGGCGTACAGCTCATCGACGGCGCCCTGCACCGCGCGGAAGGCGTCGCCGTACTCGTAGCGGACGTAAAAGAACGCCGTCCTCGACTTGATGGCGAAGCAGGCGAGCATGATCCCTTCGAGCACCTGGTGGGGGTCCTTCTCCATCAGGATGCGGTTGTTGTACGTGCACGGCTCCGACTCGTCGGCGTTGACGCACAGGTAGACGGGGTCGGTGTGGGTCTTGGGGAGGAAGGTCCACTTGAGGCCGCAGGGGAAGCCGGCGCCGCCGCGGCCGCGGAGGCCGGAGTCCTTCACCTGCGCGACGACCTGTTCGGGCTTCATCTCCTTGAGGGCGCGCTCGGCGGTGGCGTAGCCGCCGTCGGCGCGGTAGCCCTCGAGCGCGGCGCTGCCGGGCTTGCCGACGCGGGCCAGGAGTACGGGTTCGTAGGGCATGCGGTTACTACCACGTCGGTTGTCGGGTCACATCGGGAGAAAGACCGTCTCGTCGGTCCACTCCTCGGCTTCGGACGCCTCCCAGATCATGACCAACTCGCTGGCGATCAGACCCGCGTTGAGGTTGTTTCCGTTCGGGAACACGAACACCCCACGGGTGTGTCGGCCGGCGGTCACGTGAGCGGCGGCGTGACCCGGCATCGTGTCCTTGTCGAACGTCACGACCGCGTACCCCTCGTCCTCGGCGAAGTTCAACAGCACGGGGTCCGGCGTGCGCTTGGGCGGCACGTCCGGGTGGGTGCCGACGACCCGCACCACGGCGGCGGGCCGCAACCCGAGAACCGCGTTCCCGACGGCCACGGGTACGTGCTCGTCGAGGAGGAACGCGACCATGCTCACGACGCCTGACTCCTCGCGGCTTTGATCGCCCGGAGTCGCTTCACCACCTCGGGCGGCTCCTGAGCCAGGTAGTCGCGGTACGTTTCATGCCAGCGGGCGTCGCGGCGGGCGAGGTAGGCGTCCACTGCGGCGCGGTTATGGAGGTAATACAGGATCGTCGCGTACGCCTGCTCGACCGTGATCGGGCAGCCGAAATGCACGGCGATCTGCTCGGCCGTCATGTGCTGCCGGTACAGTTCGATCACGAAGGCGATGTCGATCCGCGTCCCCCGGATGCGGACGTGCTCGACCGGCGTCGTGTTGAAGTCGAAGTAGTCTTCCAGTTGCATCGCCCGCCCTCCGCTACCGGGCTCGTAGCTCCTCGATCAGCATATCCGCCTTCTCGGGCGTCACGTCCATGACGTGAACGTCCTCCCGCAGGCACGCCGGGGCGCCGTCGCAGGCGCCGATACATTCCGCGACCTCCAGCGTGATCTTGCCGTCGGCCGTGTTCTCGCCGTAGCGGACGCCGAGCTTCGCCTCGCAGTGCTCGATCAGCTCGTAGGCGCCGCGGAGCATGCACGCCAGCCCGCGGCAGACCCACAGCCGCGTCGCGCCGTTCTTCTGCCCCTCGCCCTTGAAGAAGGCGTAGAAGGTCATCGTGTCCTGCACCTCGCTCGGGTGCAGGTCCAGAATCTCCGCGATCTCGACGACCGCCTCGTTCGAGACGGTGCGGTTCTCGTCGTGGACGAGGTGCAGCGCCGGCAGCGTCGCCGCCTGCTTGCGCGGGTACTTCTCGACGTACCCGCGGATGCGATTCTTCTGGTCTTCGGTGAGCACGGGCATGGTTACCGGTCCAGCTCGGCGGCAATGATGTTCAGGCTCCCCAACACCGCCGGCACGTCCGAAATCTGGTGCCCCTCGATCATCCCCGGGAAGACGGCGAAGTGGAGGAACGACGGCGGCCGGGTGCGGGCGCGCCACGCCCGCGGGCCGCCGTCGGACACCAGGTAGAAGCCGAGCTCGCCGTTCGCCGTCTCGGTCGCGCCGTACACCTCGTTCACCGGCGGCGCCCACTGCCGGTTCCACATGAACAGCTCGAAGTGCTGGATCAGCCCCTCGATGCTCCGGTACGTCGCCGTCTTGTCCGGGATCGTCACCTTGTCGTTCAGCGCCACGTTCACCGGCCCGCTCGGGATGTTCTCCACCGCGGCCTTGATGATGTTCACCGACTCCACAATCTCTTCCATGCGGACGTGGTAGCGGGCGTAACAGTCGCCGCCGGTCGAGCACACCACCTTGAACGCCGACTGCAACTCCGGGTACGCCAGGTACGGCTCGTCCTTCCGCAGGTCGCGCACCACGCCGGACGCCCGCGCCACCGGCCCCGAGCAGCTGCCGCCGATCGCGTCCGCCTTCGACAGGACGCCGATGCCCTTCGTGCGGTCCACGAAGATGCGGTTGCGGTTCAGCAGCCGCACCACGTCGGCGTGGGCCTTGGGGAACGTCTTGAGGAAGTCGCGGATGAGCTTGACCACGTCGTCGGTGATGTCGTTCATCAGCCCGCCGACGCGGCTGAACCCGGGGTGGAAGCGCTGCCCCGAGGCGGCCTCGAAGATGTTATAAATCTTCTCGCGCTCGTTGAACGCGTACAGGAACGCGGTGAGCGCCCCCAAATCTAACGCCGCCGCGCCGACACACAACAGGTGGTCGTTGATGCGGGCGAGTTCCGCGAGGATGGTGCGGAGGTACTTGCACCGCGGGGTAATCTCGATGCCGAGGAGTTTCTCGACGGTGTGGTGCCAGCTCACCTCGTTGGCGAACGGGCTGATGTAGTTCATCCGGTCGACGATCGTCACATATTGATTGAAGTCGAGGTCTTCGCCGAGCTTCTCGAAGCCGCTGTGGAGGTAGCCGATGTCGGGGACGGCCTGGACGATGGTCTCGCCGTCGAGGGTGAGGACAAGGCGCAGGGTGGTGTGCGTGGCCGGGTGCTGCGGGCCGAAGTTAAGGGTGTACAGGAACTCCTGGTCCGCACCCGCGACGTCGGCGATCGGCAGCACGTCAACCGGCATCGTCGTTACCCCAGGCCGTCGGCAACCCACCCGGGGCGTTGCCCCGGGCTATGTTGTCCCAGGCCGTTGGCCTGAAGACCAGCCACCCTCTTCAGCCCGAAGGGCTGGGACAGCATAGCCCGGGGCAACGCCCCGGGTTGCATACCCCGGCCCGCTCTCAGCTCTCCGCCCGCGTGATCGTGGGGAAGTTGTGCCGCTCGCCCAACCCCCGCAGCGGGTAGTCCTTCCGCAGCGGGTGGCTCGTGAACTCCGCCGGCATCAGGATGCGCCGCAGGTCCGGGTGGCCGGTGAAGACCACGCCGAACATGTCGTACACCTCCCGCTCCATCCAGTCGGCCCCCTTCCACAGCGGCACCGCCGACGGCAGCTCCGGGTCGGGGTCGTTGGCGAACGCCTTCACGAACACCCGCCGGGCCGTCGCCGTGTTCGCCAACGCGTACACCACGCCGTAGCGGTCCGCGGCCCCGGGGTAGTTCAGGTAGTCGATGCCGGCCACGTCCACGAGGAAGTCGAACCCGCACTCGTCCTTGAGGCACTTCAACAGGTCGAGCAGCACGGCCGGCGCCTTGTCGGCGGCGATCTCGACCCGTGCGTTGTCCTTGAACGCCGAGATCGTGAACGCCCCGGGGAACTTCGTCGTCAGCGTGTCCACGGTGCCGGGCATGTGTACTCCGTGCCGTGTTTTTGCCGCACGATGGAGAACCGATTAACGCACGATCCGAACCAAGATTTATTTCCGGATCGTGCGTTCATCGGTCCTCCATCGTGCGGCAAATCTCCGATCCCGAATCAGTTCAGCGGCGTGCGCAGGCGCGTCGCGGTGCGGTAGTCGCCGGGGGACACGATGGCCTCCTCCGGCCCCAACTCGCGGGCCAGCGCCGTCGGCCCCTCGTAGGCGCTGCGGGCGGCGAACTCGCGGGCGTCGATCGTACCGGTCCGCTGAATCTTCTCCTGGATGTCCATCACCGCGCGGATCAGCTGTTCCGGCCGCGGCGGGCAGCCCGGCACGTACACGTCCACCGGCAGGAAGCGGTCGATCCCCTGCACCGTGGCGTAGGCGTCGAACACGCCGCCCGAGCTGGCGCACGCACCCATACTGATGCACCACTTCGGCTCTGGCATCTGCAGCCAGATGCGCTGCATCACCGGCACCATCTTCATCACCACGCGCCCGGCGACGATCATCAGGTCGCACTGCCGCGGGCTGAAGCGCATGGCCTCGCTGCCGAACCGCGCGATGTCGTACCGGCTGCTCGCCGTCGCCATCAGCTCGATGCCGCAGCAGGCGGTGGCGAACGGCATCGGCCACAAGGAGTGCTTGCGCACCATGCTGGCCACGTAGTCGAGCTTCGTGACCAGGAAGTCGGGCAGGTAGCCGGTCATCGCCACTGGAACACTCCCTTCCGCCAGGCGTACACGTAGGCGATCGCCAGCGTCGCCAGGAACACCAGGATTTCGACGAACACGACCGTGCCGAACGCCTCGCGCCACGCCGGGACGCCGCCGTCGCCGTAGGCGAGCACCGCCCACGGGTAGAGGAACAGCAGTTCCACGTCGAAGACGAGGAACAGGATGGCGATGAGGTAGAACTTGATGTCGAACTGCATGCGGGCGGAGCCGACGGGGTCCATGCCGGACTCGTAGGGCATCTGCTTGACGCGGGTCGGCTTGTTCGGCTTGAACGGGAACAGGTGCGTGGCGAGGAGCGACCCGAAGGCGAACGCGGCGGCGGCGCCGGCGAAGAGGAGGATCGGGTAGTAGGCCGACAGGTCGAACGCGGGTTCGATCCCCGCCTCGGTCGGCACCGGCACCGGCGTCCCCACGCACCGCCCTCCGTGCGAGCCCACGGCCATTGTAGCGGGGTTTGTGAAAAACTTCACAAGCCCGGCCAAAAACATCCCGGACCGCGTGGCGGGCCGGGCTGCGTGTGCGTGTTCAGTTTAGCGAGGGGGGTGGGGGCGGCAAGCGGGGGTTACGCGCCGACCCAGCGCGAGCCGTTGATGTAGACGGTCCGGTTCGGCTCGTCGATCTCGAACAGGAACTCGAACGGCCGGAAGTAGGCGTGCCGTTGCGCCGTTGCGTCGGCGCGTCGCGCGACTCGCCTACGGCATACGGGTCCAACCGGAGAGCCTGGTCGGCACCGCGGACGACCGCCCACAACGCGGGCTTGTCGGCCGCGCGAAGGAGGTTGGCGAGCACGGCCGTGTCCGCACCCGGCCGCCAGACGACGCGGTAGTTCATAGCGGGCCGTGGATTCGGACGAACTCCTGGTACATCTCGTCCAGCGTCCGGCCCGGTCCGGTCTGGTTGAACGCCCGGCGGACCTCTTCGCCGCTGAACGACCCCCAACTCCCGTCGGCCGGCCGGGCCGGCTCGAAGTACCCGAGCAGCTTCCCTGATTCGTCGCGCAACTCGTACCGCTCGGACGCCGCTGCGAGTTGGTCCCGGGCGTCCCCGGCAATCACGATCTTCCCCATTGGTCGCCCTCCTTCTCCCACAGCCTACCAGCCCTGCCGGCCGGGTGGAACCGCGGTTCCCCTTGACGGCCCCCCACGCCGGCGCGGCACAATGCCGCCCCCGCCCCCCGGCATGGAGGCCGACCCCGTGGCCCGTCCGTTCTGGCTCACCCGGCTGCTCGTCCGCACCGGCGTCGCCCGGTTCCTCCCCGCCGCCCACCGCCTCACCGACGGCCACCCCCGCGCCGTCCGCTACTTCTCCGACAAGGTGCTCGCCGCCCCCGCCGACGAACTCCTCGACCCCGCCTACCTCCCCGGCCCGCTGCCGCCGGACGTGCTCGACCTGAACCAACCCGCCCCGCGCACCGACTCACCCGTCGGCCCCGGCCGGCCCACCCCCGACCGCCGCGGAACGCCGCCGCCGTGGGGCACCCCCGACCTCAAGAACGCAATCGCCGACCACTACGTCCGCCGCGACGGCCGCGACGTGGACCCCGAACACGAACTTTTCGTCACCCACGGCGCCACCGCCGCCTACGCCGCCGCGCTGGATGCCTTCGTGAACCCCGGCGACCGCGTCGTCCTGTTCGACCCGTGCTCGCCGCTGTTCGACCTCGGGGCGAAGTCGCGCCGCGCCCGCGTCCGCCGCGTGCCGACGTGGAACGACGACGGCCGCTGCCGGTTCCTCGAGCGCGACTTCGAGCGCGCCGTCCGAGGGGCGAAGCTGCTCGTGCTCGCCGACCCCGCCAACCCGACCGGCGCCTGCTTCACCCCGGAAGACCTGGAATACCTGCTGTGGATCGCCGCCGGGTCCGACGTGCTGGTGTACGCCGACGAGTCGTTCGGCCGCTACCGCTACGACGGCCGCGGCAAGTCGCTGGGGGCGCTGCCGGGCGCCGAGAAACGCGTCCTCACCGCCGGGTCGGTGACGCCCGGGTGGGGGCTCGGGTCGGTGCGCGTCGGCTGGCTGGCGGGGCCGCGGCCGCTGGTGCGGGCGTGCGCCCTCACCGCGAGCCTCAGCGCCCCCTACGTGCCGACCGTGTGCCAGCAGGCCGCGGCGCGGGCCGTCGCCGACTCCGACGCCGACTTCGCCCCCACGCTCGCCCGCTTCGCCGACCGCCGCCGCTACGTCGTCGATCGGCTGCGCGGCATGGGCCTCGAACCGGAGTGGCCGGCCGGCGGGTACTTCGTGTGGGTGCCCGTCGGCGGTCTGGGCCTGGACGGCCGGGCGTTCGCGGAGCGGCTGCTGCGCGAGACGCGGGTGCTGGTCGGCCCCGGCTGCGCGTTCGGGCCGTCGGGCGTCGGCCACGTCCGGCTCAGCTTCGCCGCCGACGACGGCCGGCTGCGCGAAGGGCTGACCCGGCTGGCGCGGTTCGTGGCGGCGCTGCGGAACCCGGGCGCCCCGCCGCCGTCGCCGCCCGCGCCGGCCGACGCAACGGACCTCGGCGCGCCGGCGTTCAGTCGGGTATGACGGCTGTAATACCAAACCGGGTTGATCCGTACCCGTCCCGGGGCGTTGCCCCGGGCTATGCTGTCCCAGCCCTTCGGGCTGAAGAGGGGTGATTGGTTTTCAGGCCAACGGCCTGGGACAGCATAGCCCGG
>Ga0105048_10006074_pt1 | contig 19468 bp, 10 predicted proteins | sample MAT05_FD_78382 | JGI IMG/M metagenome (GOLD analysis project Ga0105048, IMG submission 78382) | Freshwater microbial communities from Lake Fryxell liftoff mats and glacier meltwater in Antarctica - MAT-05 | ecosystem: Environmental > Aquatic > Freshwater > Ice > Liftoff microbial mat | place... | reverse complement strand
TAACGACAGGGGGCTTTCAGCGACTGACGTTGCAAGCAGCGGACCAGACCGGTCTCCCTCTGCCTGGCATTCCCTGGGCCGTTGCACCGACGACACACTCTGCGGCAGTTATGAGACATTCCAAGCATTCTTATCACAATGCGATAAATGTCTTTATGGATGAGCTCGTCATGAAATCGCATCGGCTCCGTCCCAGCTGAAGCGGCGATACTGAAGCCCGGATTCGATTTCTCGCGCACGATCATTCAGATCCGGCAACGCCAGCGATTTATTACGGACGAGCTCGGCACTCCGCGCTCATGCTCTTGCCACTTACGGTCGAGTTTGCTTTACCACAGCGCCGGACTTCGCCATGGTCGAGATCGCTACATGTCATCCCATGACATCGCCATGGTCGAGATCGCTCAAGGTCAGCACCTGATCTCGCTCGAGGGCGCCGAGTCGTTGGCGGCGCGGCGCAGTGTGGGCACACGTTCGCGCAACGAGCACTCGACCACGCGCCTGCCCCCCCCCGCGCCGTCGCCGGCATCAGGCCCCCGCGACCTGCGCCCGCGCCGCGTCCAGCATCATCGCGACGTCCACCGACTCCTCCTCTGTGATCCCGCTCCACGCCCCTCCGCGCACGTACGCCGCGAACGACTCGGCTTCGGCGCGAAAGCCGTTCGCGGATGCGACGCTGATCAGCTCGACCGCGGCGTGCCGGTCAGAGCCACGCCGCAGCCGCAACACAGGCGGTACTTCCGTCGTGTGATTGGCATAGGTCGTCTCGATGACGCCCTCGTCGCCGACGATGAGCGCCTGCCGGTGCACCACCGTACTGAAACTGCACGCAGCCTGCGCGAGCACACCATGAGGAAAGGTGAGCGAAACCAGCGCACTGTCATCGACACCTGACGGGTCCATCGTCCCGACGGCGTGCAGCGACTCTGGTGGTCCACCTGCGAGATAGCGGATCAGGCTCAGCGGATAGCTGCCAAGATCCATCAGTGCACCGCCGGCGAGCGTCGGGTCGAGCCGGATGTCACTGCGGTCACGCAGCGGGAAGCCAAAGGCCGCGTGGATCGTGCGCAGCCTGCCGATCGCGCCGTCGGCGATCAGCGACTTCAGGCGCAGCGTCTGCTCCTGCGCGCGGTACGGATAGGCCTCCACCAGCGTCACAGCGGCGGCGCGTGCCGCGGCGTACATCGCGCGCGCCTCCGCCGCCGACGACGCCAGCGGTTTCTCGCACAGCACGTGCTTGCCTGCCGCACAGGCGCGCATGGACCAGAGCCCATGCAGTCCATTCGGCAGCGGATTGTAGATGGCATCGATGTCGGGCGACGCGAGCAGCGCCTCGTAGCTGTCGAAAACCCGCGGCAGGTGCGCGACGGCCGCGAACTCTGCGGCGCGTGCGGGGTCGCGACTCGCGACGGCAGTGACGCTGACCGCAGGCGAGCCCGCCACACCCGCAATGAAGTTGCGCGCAATGCGCGCCGCACCAAGCACGCCCATGCGGAGAGGACCTGTGCTGCTGGCGGGTGTGATCGTCATTGGTGGCGGCGGTGAAGTGGCGGACTGACAGGGCAGACGGCACCTCGCGGGCGGCGAGGTTTCGACTGGCAGGATACCGTGCGACCCCATCCAGTCGCCAGCGCACTTCCCGCTGGTCTCAGGCATTCGCGAACGGGTGGTGGGTGATCTGCGCATTCCCTGTGGTTGCCCGGCGGCACGGCGTGCAGAGGTCCGTTCGCATCCTCTCGATCGAGTCCGCGCGTGATCAACATCCGAACGTCACTTCCGCAGATCATCCAGGACGGCATGGGCATCGCCGTCTCCAACGGGACGCTGGCATGTGCGGTGTCGATGGCGGGACAGCTCGGTGTGGTCTCCGGCACTGCGCTCGCCACGGTCTTCGTGCGACGGCTGCAGGACGGTGATCCCGGTAGTCACCTGCGTCGCGCGATGGTGCAGTTCCCGGTCGGTGGTGTCGCGCAGTCGGCGCTCGATGAGAATTTCCTGTCCGCTGAACGCGCCGCGGGGGCGCCGTACCGCCCGTATCGGCCTCCTGCCGATGTACCGCTCGCGCATCACGCGCCAACGTCAGCCGCTCACGATGCTCGCGTCGTGCATGGAGGTCTGGCTCGCCAGGGAGGGCCATGGCGGCATGGTCGGCTTGAACCTGCTGATGACGATCCGGATGCCGACGCGCGCGACACTGCATGGTGCGATGCTCGCCGGCGTGTGGGCTCGCGCGCACGTCGAATGGCCGCGCCGACGGCTTCATCGTCGAGGGGCCGATGGCCGGTGGCCAGAACGCGCCGCCACGCGGTGAGCTCACGCTGAGCGAGCTGGGTGATCCCGTGCAGGGCAACCGCGACGTCGTGAACCTCCCGACCATGCGCGAGATCGGCCTGCCGTTCGGGCTGCCGGTGGCGCGGGATCACCTGGAGCGCTCACGCACGCTCTGCAGGAAGGCGCTGCCGGCATTCAGGTGGGTACGGCGTTCACGTTCACCGAGGACTCGGGCTTCGCGGCCGAGCTCACGCGCGTCGTGATCGCCGCCGCGATGACGGAGTCGATCACCATCCGCACCGACGTTGTATCCCGAGCCTCCGGCGACAGCCACGGCGAAGCCGGTGTCTCTGCTGCAGCAGAACCGCATCCACTCCCAATGTGGGAATGCACGTCGCGACCGCCCCACTGCTTGCGCACGATACCCGACGACACCGACCCGCCGAACACGGGAGGCGTCAGACCGGGCTGGAAAAGGCGCTGCGGTTCGTCTCGACGATCGCGACTCGCGCACCATCGGGCGACCAGCCGGCGCTCATGAAGTCTGGTCCACCGGAAGACCTGCGACAGGGGCCGTCTGGCCGCGCGTTGCGATGATCACCAAGCCTGCCCCGATGAGCAGGAATACGGCAATGACGTACAGCCCTGCGGTCGCCGAACCGGTGGCGTCCTTTGCCACGCCAATCAGGTAGGGGCTGAGAAAGCCGGCCAGATTTCCGATGGAGTTCACCGCCGCGATACCGGCGGCGGCCGACGCACCACGCAGCGCTGCCGTGGGCAGCGTCCAGAAGAGCGCGATGTTCGACAGCGAGCCCGCCATCGCCGCACTCATGGCCGCGAGGCCGATGACCAGGCTGGTGCTGAACATTCCAGCCACGACCAGTCCGGTCGCGCCCATCACCGCCCCGAACACGAGGTGCCACCGCCGCTCGCCCACGCGGTCGGAGTTCCATCCGACCAGCACCATGAACACGGCCGCAGCGGCCGACGGAATGCCGCTCAGCACGCCGATTCTGCCTGCGTCCTCGACGCCCATGGTGCGGATGAGCTGCGGCAACCAGAACGAGATACCGTACAGTCCCATCACGAAGCTGAAGCTGATCCCGGCAAAGAGCAGCACCTGCGGATTGCGGAGCGTCGCCATCACACTGCCATGTTCGACACCCGTCGCCTCCGTGCGGAGGTTCCGAGCCAGCACCTGCTTTTCCGCGTCAGGAAGCCAGCGTGCCGATTCGATCGCATCGGGCAGGTAGAGCAGGACGGCGACACCCATCACCAGCGACGGAATTCCCTCGAGCAGAAACAGCCACTGCCACCCCGCCAAACCGCGCACTCCCGCCATCGTCGTCATGATCATCCCCGACAGCGGGCCACCGATGACACCCGAGATCGCGACGCCGGTCATGAACAACGAAATGGTCTGCGCGCGGCGTGACGCAGGGTACCACCGCGTGAGGTACAGCATGATGCCCGGAAAGAACCCCGCCTCGGCCAGACCGAGCAGAAAACGCAGCAGGTAGAACGTGTACGGACCGGTGACGAACATGGTCAGCATCGACAGGACACCCCACGTCACCATGATGCGGGCGATCCACTTCCGCGCGCCGACGCGGTGCAGGATCAGGTTGCTCGGCACCTCGAACAGGAAGTAGCCAATGAAGAAAATGCCGGCACCGATGCCGTAGGCGGTTTCGCTCATGCGCAGATCGGCGAGCATCTGCAGCTTGGCGAAGCCGACGTTGACGCGGTCGAGGTACGCGACCACATAGCACAGGAACAGGAACGGGATCAGGCGCAGTGTGATACGCCGGTAGGCGCGGGACTCCAGACCGGCCGCCGCAGCTTCCGGATGTGGCGCGTTCGCATCGGCAGCCACTCAGCGAGTCCGCATCGCCGTGAGCAGCTGGTCCCGTCGCAGCGTGCGCATCGCGCGCTGCACGCGGTACGCTCGCCGACGCGCAGCGAGAGCCGGCAAGCCATCCGGATCCGGACGGCTGACATCGTACGCCTCGCCAGTGATCCCCGGGAGACGCAGATGCCAGAGGGGTCGCGAGCCCAGACGCGAGGGTTTCGTCATGCACCACTCCGCGGCATCAGTGCGACTCCAGTACCGACGCCTGCTCCCCTCCGCGACCGATCATCGCCTGCACCCGCTGCGTCCAGACCTGCCGGATCAGCGCCACGGGCTCCGCCGCCCCGCGTGGCTTCACCTTCCGCCACTCCCCGAACGCCCGATCCGGCGCATCGAGGAGCGCCCGCGCCCGCGCGCTGCCCGTGCGATCGTAGTGCACGCGCAGCAACGCATCCAGCAGCGCATCGTCCTCGGCATCCAGCTCCGACAGCAGCACCATCTCGTGATTGACGCGGCTCGCGAACGTCCCCGCCTCGTCCAGCACGTAGGCGACGCCATTCGACATGCCCGCACCGAAGTTGCGGCCGGCACGGCCAAGCACCGCCACCACGCCGCCCGTCATGTACTCGCAGGCGTGGTTGCCCACGCCCTCCACCACCGCGCACGCCCCTGAGTTGCGCACACCGAAGCGGTCACCCGCCTGCCCTGCGGCCAGCAGCAGGCCATCGGTCGCGCCATACAGGCAGGTGTTGCCGACGATCATGTTGAGGTGGCTCGCGCCGACGTACCGCGCGTTGCGGAACGGACGGATGCTGATCTCCGCTCCGTTCAGTCCTTTGCCGACGTAGTCGTTCGCCTCGCCCTCGAGATCCAGCCGCATGCCACGGATCGCGAACGCACCGAAGCTCTGCCCTGCCGTTCCCTTGAAGTTTGGCGCGATGCGCCCTGCCGGCAGCCCCGTATCGCCGTACCGCTCGGCGATCGTCCCGGCCACACGCGCTCCGACCGCGAGGTGATGATTGCGGATCAGGAAGGATCCCCTGTAGTGCGTCCCCGCCTCGATGTGCGGTCCTGCGTCGCGCAGGATGTGCTCGTCCAGCGACACCACGTCGGGCCGCACGTTGCGCACGACGTTGCGGCGTCGCGGCTCGTCTTCGCGCACGGCCGGCGTCAGCAGCATCGACAGGTCGAGCATCGCCGAGCGTGGCACCTCGGGACGGTCAGCGCGCTGCAGTCGTTCCGCGCCGCCCACGATCTCGTCGATGCTCCGCGCCCCGATCGACGCGAGGATCTCGCGGACCTGCTCGGCCACGTGCGTGAAGTACGCCACCACCTGATCGGGGTTGCCGCGAAACTTTGCGCGCAGCTCCGGGCGCTGCGTCGCAATGCCGGTGGGACACGAGTTGAGATGGCACTGCCGCGCCATGTCACAGCCGATCGCGACCAGCGGGCCGGTCCCGAAGCCGTAACTCTCTGCGCCGAGCATCGCCGCGATCACCACGTCGCGCCCGGTGCGGAATCCGCCGTCGACACGCACCTCCAGGCGCTGCCGGAGTCCGTTGGCCACCAGCACATGCTGCGCCTCGGCCAGCCCCAGCTCCCACGGGGCGCCCGCGTGCTTGATGCTCGACAGCGGCGATGCGCCGGTGCCACCGGCATGACCGGCCACCAGCACGTAGTCGGCGAATGCCTTCGCGACACCGGCCGCCACATTCCCGATCCCCGCCGACGCGACGAGCTTCACGCCGATGCGGGCGCGCGGGTTCACGGCCTTGAGATCCAGCACGAGTTGTGCGAGATCCTCGATGCTGTAGATGTCGTGGTGCGGTGGCGGCGAGATCAGCTGCACGCCGGGCGTTGCATGACGCAGCCGCGCAATCAGGTCCGTGACCTTGTGCGCGGGCAGTTGCCCACCTTCGCCCGGCTTCGCACCCTGCACGATCTTGATCTCGATCTCGTCGGCGCGCATGAGGTATTCCGTGGTCACGCCGAAGCGCCCCGATGCGACCTGCTTGATGCGGCTGTCGGCGCGATCGGGACCGGTGGAGCGGTAGTGCGCCGGGTCCTCGCCGCCCTCGCCGGAGTTCGAGCGCGCGTTCATCCGGTTCATCGCGATCGAAATCGTCTCGTGGGCCTCGGGCGAGAGCGAGCCGAGCGACATTGCGCTCGACACGAATCGCGCACGGATTGCCTCCATCGGCTCGACCTCGTCGAGCGACACCGGCGTCGCGGCGCGGAACGCGAGGAGGTCGCGCACCGTCGTGGGCTGCGCCGCCTCCGTGCGCGCCACGAACGCGCGCCATGCCTCGGCGCCCGTCGCCGTCACACGCGACGAGCGCGCGCTGCCGACCGCCTGCTGCAGCGACAGCACGGTCTGCGGTGCCCACGCGTGCGTCTCTCCCTCCTTGCGAAAGCGGATACGGCCCTCGTCGGGGAGGCTCGTCACCTGCGCCGCGTCCGGGCCATACGCCGTGCGATGCCGCGCCAGCACATCTTCCGCGAGTTCACGGAAGCCGATGCCGCCGATGGGCGAGACGGTGCCCGCGAAGCAGCGATCGATCACGTCCGCGCCGAGCCCGAGCGCCTCGAAGACCTGCGAGCCGCAGTACGATGACAGGGTCGAGATTCCCATCTTGGCGAGGATCTTCAGCAGCCCTTTCTCCATCGCCGTGCGATAGCGCGACTGCGCCTCTGCCGGCAGCGGGCGCTCCGTATCGGCGTCCCCCTTCCCGTGCGAGGGCGCCTCGGTGAACAGTGTTGCGATGGTCTCCAGCGCGAGCCATGGGTACACCGCCTCCGCGCCGTAGCCGACGAGCGCCGCGACGTGATGCTGCTCCACGACGTCGCCCGCCTCGACCACGATGCCGACCTTCGCTCGCAGGCTCGCGCGCACGAGATGCTGTCGCACCGCGCCGAGCGCGAGCAGCGCCGGGATCGGCACCCATTCCGTGCCGGCCTTGCGGTCACTGATGACCAGCAGGCGCGCGCCTTTCTGCGCGGCCGCTTCTGCCTTCCGGCAAAGCGCATCCAGTGCAGCCTCCAGCGCTTCCGGTCGCGAGCGCGCGGGCCAGGTCGCGTCCAGCGTGACTGCCTTCACACCGGGAAAATTGCGGAGTTGCTCCATCTCCGCCGGCAGCAGCACCGGATGCTCCACGCGCAGCATCCTGGCGTACGTGCTTTTCTCCTCGAGCGGCGATCCGCGCTGGCCCAGGTGCATGCGCAGCGACATCACCATCGACTCCCGTAACGAGTCGATCGGGGGGTTCGTCACCTGCGCGAACCGCTGCCGCAGGAAACTGTACAGCGGCGGCATGCGGTGCGACAACACCGCCAGCGGCGTGTCATCGCCCATGCTCCATACCACTTCCGCCGCGGTGCTCGCCATCGGCTCGAGCATCATGCGCAGATCCTCGTGCCCGTAGCCGAACGCGAGCTGCACCGGACGCAGTTGCTCGCTCGGCTTCACCAGCGGCTCCACGCCATCCTGCGTGGAAAGTGTCGCCATGTACTGCTGGATCCACCGCGCGTAGGGTCGGCGCGTCGCCACCTCCCGCTTGGCCGCGAGGTTCCGCACGATGCGCTTGCCGGCCGTATCCACCAGCAGGACGCCACCGGGGCCAAGCTTGCCGCTCTCCACGACGTCACGTGGATCGAAGTCCACGATGCCCACCTCCGATCCTGCCACCACCATGCCATCAGCCCGGATCTTGTAGCGACAGGGCCGCAAGCCATTGCGATCGAGCGAGACGGCGACCTGCACACCGTCGCTGTACGCCAGCGCCGCCGGCCCGTCCCAGGGCTCGATCACGCACTGATGGTATTCGTAGAACGCCTTCACCGCCGGCTCGACGTCCGGATACTTCTCCCACGCCTGCGGCACCAGCATCATCGCCGCATGCACTGGGCTGCGGCCCGCGCGCACGAGCAGCTCCAGCGCATTGTCGAGGCTCGCCGAGTCGCTGCCGCGTGGTCGGATCGGGTCGCGCAGACGTGCACCGTTCGCGCCGAACTGCGGTGAGTCGAGTAATCCCGCCCGCATCGCCATCGCGTTGCGGTTGCCCCACAGGGTGTTGATCTCGCCATTGTGTCCGAGCAGGCGGAACGGCTGTGCCAGCTCCCACCGCGGGAGCGTGTTGGTCGCGTAGCGCTCGTGGAACACGGCGATCGCCGACTCGAATGCCGGATCGAGCAGGTCGGGATAGAACTCCGCCAGTTGCCCGCCGGTGCAGAGCCCCTTGTAGACCACCGTCCGACAGGAAAAGGACGGGAAGTAGAAAGGCGTCAGCCCCAGCGCCTCGGCGCGATGCTCCATCTCGCGGCGCGCGAGGTAGAGGCGTCGCTCCCAGGCGTCGTCGTCGGTCACGTCGGCGGGGCGGCCGACGATCACCTGCCGGATGCGGGGCATCGCGTCGCGCGCCGATCGCCCCAGTGCATCCGGCCGGACCGGCACGTCGCGCCAGCCGATCAGCGGCAGGTCGTCGAGCGCCAGCACCTCCTCGATCACGCGCTGCGAGAGGCGCAGTCCGTCGGCGTCGGTCGGCAGGAAGCACATGCCGATGGCGAAGGTCGCGTCAGCGGCCAGATGCAGCCCCTGACGGGATGCGGCGAGGATGAACAGGCGACGCGGAACCTGCGTCAGCACGCCGGCGCCATCGGCGGATTTGTCGGTGCCCGTCGCGCCGCGGTGCGCCATCCGCGACAACGCCTCGAGTGCGAGGGTGACCACCTCATGCGTCCGTTCACCGCTCTGCCGCGCGATGAATCCCACTCCGCAGGCGTCACGTGGCGCGTACGGTGACCCCGTGCCGTCGTCGGTGATGCTGCCGCGCCGCGCGTGCCTCGACGTCACACCAGCTCCTCGCCCCAAGGGTGATCCCGCGCATTCCCGCTCTCCTCGCACTATAGCCGGATCCGGGGATGGTGCAATCACCGCGTGCCGGCGAGATTTCACAGGCAGTGTACGGTCGGGAGGGTTGGCAGAATGGCTATTGCACCGGTCTTGAAAACCGGCGTCCGCAAGGACATCAGGGTTCGAATCCCTGGCCCTCCGTTCGGTGTCCGGGCGTCGATCCGCACGTGCGTGCCGCGGCGTGTGTCTCCTCCATCGTATGGCACACGCTTCTTCCGCTCGGGACTGCCGGGCATTCCGGCGCCGCCGCAGCTGTACGGTCCCCCCGGCACCACCCGCCTCGTTCGGGGAATTCTCGACGGGAACGCCGAGGACCTTCGAGCGCAGTGCGAGTGCCAGCGCCAGCGCCGGCGACGACGCCATCGCGCGCGAGTGCAACGGCTGCGACATCCTGGTGCACGAGGGCTATTCCGGAACCCGATTCGCCACGATACCGCCGAAGCGCCAGCCCTACCACGCGCAAGCCCACACCTCCGCCACCCACCTCGGTGACGTCGCGGCACGCGCCCGCCCGGGACTGCTCGTGCTCTCCCACCAGCTCTGGTTCAGCGCCAGCGACTCGACCTTGCTCGGCGAGGTGCGTTCGCGCTTCAGGGGCCGCGTCGTGTCGGCGCGTGATCTCGACCGCTTCTGATGCTCCGGCAGCCCGCAACAGCTGCTCGACGACATCCGCGACTCGGCCATCGCTGACTGATCGGGCACGCGGGCGGGTGGGCGCGACGGATCGGCATCACCGCGCCAAGGCCTGCCCGATCGCCGTCTCGGCCAGCCGCGCCATGATGCGATAGCCCGCTTCGTTCGGGTGCACGCCATCGTCACCGAGGCCGGCGCGCAAGCCGTCGCGCGCGTCGCGCATCGCGGTGTGATAGTCGAGATACGTGGCACCGACGCGCGCCGCGTACGCCGTCATCCACGCATTCAGCGCCACGATGCGCGGTGCGGGCTGCAGGCCGCGACGCCACGGATAGTCGAACACCGGGAGCACCGACGACAACACGACGCGAATGCCGTTCGCCTGTGCGATCTCCGTCATGGCCATCAGGTTGTCCTGGATCATCTCATTGGTGGACGGTCCGGTGTTGCCGGCGATGTCGTTCGTGCCGGCCAGAATCACCACCACGGCCGGCTGCAGCGCCACGACATCGGCATGGAAGCGGACCAGCATCTGCGGCGTCGTCTGGCCACCGATGCCGCGCCCGACATACGGCTTCCCCGGAAACATCGCAGCGAAGTGACGCGCCCAACCATCGGTGATGGAGTTACCCATGAACACCACACGGCGCACGCCGGCGGCGGGCGGCACCAGTTGGGCATTGGCGGCCCGATAGCGGGCGAAGTTGGCCCAGTCGTCGTGAAAGGCGCTATCGGCAGCCATGCGTCGTGCCACCTCGTCGGGTGATGCGGCACTGCCCTGCGCACCCACGGGCGCGACGGCAGCGGCGACGGCGCACAGCAGCGCGCTCGTCGGCACGCGCAGAGAGAAACGGAGCAGCATGCGACTTTTCCGGCAGCGGATGACGCGCCACCGCCACGCTGGCAGGGGCCTTGCCGAAAACCTACGTCACGGCACCGCGCCAGCACGGGAGCCCGCACGCCGACGCGTGCTCGCGGCATGCCTTCACCTCATCACACAGCCCGCACACAGCCCGCCCACACGTCGAGCGAGGGGACACGCAGCGTCGCGTGGCCCCTCGTTCGTCCCGTCACGGTGCCAGCACCGCGAACGGATCACCCGCATTTGGTCATTAAGGCGCGCGAACGGTGAGGTTGTTCACGACCCTGTACTCCGGCGCCTTCACTTTCGCAATCTCCTCGGCAATACCCCGCTGTCCCTCTGCCGGCACGGTACCATTCAACGTGACGGTTTTCGCATCGTTGTTCGTGTCGACGTTGATGCCGGTGGCGCTGATGCGGGTATCCGCGAGCAGAGCCGTCTTCACGTCCGCGGTCTCCATCGCAGCACCGACGCCCGAGCCCGCTGCTGCGGCGCCACTCGCCGTCGCATCGGCTGCACGGTCGGTCGCTGCCGCAGCCTTGTCGCCCATCTTGTCGGCGTCCTCTTCCACACCCTTCGCGGTGTTCCCGCAGGCCGTGGCGATCGCGAGAATGCCCGTCAGTGCAAATGCGTTGATCCGCTTCATCATCAGTCTCCTTGAATGTCGGTTGGTGACCGCGTCGCTGGAGAGGCCCAACGGTCTCGAGCGCGGGCGTTGGAACAGCTCCTTCCTACTTCACCATGACACAGGGCAAAAAGCGTGCGCTGGCATCGCGAGACGCAAACATCGCTGCGCTCGTGTCCGCTGCAATCAGCAATTTTTCGGCGACGTCAACAGCGGAACTCGCGGCGCATGGCACATGGCACAAGCGTGGCGCATGGCACAAGCGTGGCGCATGGCACAAGCGTGGCGCATGGCACAAGCGTGGCGCATGGCACAAGCGTGGCGCATGGCACAAGCGTGGCGCATGGCACGCGCGCGGAGGGGAGAGTGAGCCACGACGACCCACGGCACTGGCACACACGCCGAATACTCGGCGGCGTAATTCGCGAGCAGTAGTCTCGACCGACGCCACGTCTCGACGTTTCGTTTTTGCATTCGTGCCGACGGGACGACTGATCGTGGTGTGCGTCCGTGCTGCTTCGCGTGGACATCGGGACTCGGAGCAGGAGCGGGCCGGGACTGCAGCGCGACGGAGCGCGCGCGCAGCGGTGGGCCAGATTCCACCGCGCCCCGCACTCATGCCACCACTCGTGCAACCACCCGTGCCTCCACCCGTGCCTCCATTCGTGACGAACGACCGCCAATTCGTCCGGCGCCCGACACGAGGTCGACCGTCACCTCGAACGGATGCCGCGAACGCGACCATCATGGCCGCCGCCGATTGGCACTCGCTGGTAACGGCACTGGCGCCTCGCACCCCGAGTTTCCTGCCCGGCACGCACGATGGACCGCTCGCTACCGACACCGCGTCCGCGCTCGCATAGTTTCCCTCCAGCCGCCCTCGCTCTCTCGGCACCTCGTCACAGCCCCGATGCCACACCCTCCCGCGACGTCTGGTTTCCCGCTGACTCCGGTTCAGCAGGGAATGTTCGTGCACCAGCTCCAGTCGCGGCACAGCGGTGCAGACATCCAGCAGCTCGTTGCCACCGTTGACGCACCGATTGACGTCGCGGCATTTCGGCAGGCGTGGACAGACGTTTCCGGCTGGCACGCCAGTCTGCGGACCCGCTTCCACTGGGGTGTCTCGCCGGAGCCGTGGCAAGAGGTGGCTGACGATGTGCTGACGCGTGTCGAGGAGCACGACCTCAGCACGGTGCCGGGTATCGCCCAGGATGAGGCAATCGCGGTCCATCTGAAAGCAGATCGCACCCTCGGCTTTCAACTCGGCACCGGCCCGCTGAGCCGAGTCACACTGTTCCGGCTGGGACCGGCTCGCCATCTCTGGGTATGGACCTTTCCCCACATCATTCTCGATGGCGGGTCCTTTGCACCGATCGTGGCGGATCTCTACCGCGCCTACGATGCGCGTCTGCGCGGTCAGCCGCATGCACTGCAGCAGCGGCCATCGTTTGCGGACTACGCACGCTGGCTGACTACCACACTCGACGTCCAGCGCGAGGACGCCCGCGCCTTCTTTGCCAGTACCCTGCGTGGCTTTCGTGCCCGCAACATGGTGCTGCACCGCACGGCAGCCGCCGTCCCCGCGCCAGCCGACCGCAATCTGATCGAGGTTGCCCAGGCACTCAGCGTCACCACCACCACATCCCTCCGTGAATTGGCGGCGGATGCCGGGGTGACCATGAACACGCTCGTGCAGGCGGCGTGGAGTCTGGTCGTCTCTGATTTCTCCGGGGGCGATACGGACGTGGTGGTCGGTGTCGTGCGCCGCGGGCGCGCGGCCACCGTCCCGGCTGCAGACCAGATCCTCGGCATGTGCATCAACACCGTGCCGTTGCGCGTGCAGATCGCGCTGGCCCAACCCCTAGTTCCCTGGCTCCAGTCGGTTCGTCACGCCCACTCCGCCCTGCACCCGTTCGGGCACACCGCATTGCTCGACGTGCACGCCGTCGCCGATGTGCCGCAGGGCGAACCGTTGTTCGATTCGATCCTCGTGTTCAATGACACCGCGTTTGCCGCGCAGCTGCCACAGGGGGGTGAGTGGTGCGCCCGCCGATTCGAATGGATCGAACAGACCAGCTACCCGCTCACCCTCTGCGCCTCCGACGGCGCGACACTGAGCCTGAAGCTGACTGCCGATCCGGCGCAGGTTGATCACGGCGTGGTGGTGGCCATGGTCGAGCGACTGGTGTGTACGCTCCACGCCTTTGACACGCAACGCGGCGACACGCTTGGCGCTCTGCGGCGCCGGCCGCACAGTGAGCAGGCACCGCTGGTGCAGTGGAACGCAACTACCACCCCGGTACCGGTCCGTCTGGTGCACGAGTGCTTCGAGGCGCAGGTGCGGATCCGCCCGGATGCCGTCGCGCTGGTGCACCGTCATGAGCAGATCACGTATGCAGCGCTCGACGCGCGCGCCAACTTCATCGCTGCACGTCTGCAGGACTGCGGCGTCGGCCCGGATGCGATGGTCGGCATCTGCATGGAACGCGGCATCGCAATGGTCGCGGCGCTGCTCGGGACGCTCAAGGCCGGTGGAGCCTACGTCCCGCTCGACCCCGGATATCCCGCCGCGCGCATCGCCATGATGCTCGAGGATTGCACCCCGTCCGTGGTGCTCACGCAGGAGTCCTTGCACGGCATGTTGGCGTCGACCGGCATCGAGACGCTGGTGCTCGATGGCGTGGCCATGCGCAGCGGGACGCGGCGCAGCGCCGTACCGTGCGCCGCGACCGCGGCGAATCTCGCGTACATGATCTTCACCTCGGGATCCAGCGGACGACCCAAAGGGGTCATGGTCGAGCATCGCAACGTGGCCAGCTTCTTCATCGGGATGGATGAACGCGTCGGCACTGTGCCCGGTGTCTGGCTGGCCGTGACGAGCATCGCGTTCGACATCTCCGTCCTCGAACTCCTCTGGACACTGGGGCGCGGCTTCAAGGTCGTGATCCAGGATGACGCCGGCACGGCGACGCTCAGCCGGCAGGTCGCAGCGCGCAGCACACGTCCACTCGAGTTCAGCCTGTTCTACTTCGCGGCCGATGCCGGCACGTCGGCGGGCGGGCGGTACCGCCTGCTGCTCGACGGTGCCCGCTACGCCGACGCGCACGGTTTCGGCGCTGTCTGGACCCCTGAACGGCATTTCCATGCCTTTGGCGGGCTCTATCCCAACCCGTCCGTCACCAGCGCGGCCATCGCGGCCATCACGCAGCATGTCCAGATCCGCGCTGGCAGCATCGTGCTGCCGCTGCACGACCCGATCCGCGTCGCCGAAGAGTGGTCCGTCGTGGACAATCTCTCCAATGGGCGTGTCGGACTCTCGTTCGCTTCCGGCTGGCACGCAAACGATTTTGCGCTGGCACCGCAGAACTACGAGGCGCGCAAGGCGATCATGTATGCCGGCATGGACACCATCCGCCGCCTCTGGCGCGGCGAGTCGGTCACCGTGGCGAATGGGGTGGGTGCAGCGATCGAGGTGCGGACACTGCCACGCCCGGTCCAGGAGGCACCGCCATTCTGGATCTCCGCCGCCGGCAACACCGCGACGTTCGAGATGGCCGGCCAGCTGGGCGCCAACCTGCTCACCAACATGCTCGGCCAACGTGTCGCGGACCTCGAGGCGCGCATCGCCTCCTATCGTGGTGCACGCCGGGCGGCCGGCCATGCTGGCGAGGGCCACGTCTCACTGATGTTGCATACGTTCATCGGTGACGACGTGGAGACGGTGAAGGCACTCGTGCGCGAACCCTTCATGCGCTACCTGAAGACGTCGACCGACCTGGTGAGGCAGGCGCAATGGGAGTTTCCGGCATTTGCGCGCGCGGGGGCCGACGCCGGCAGCGCAGACCCCGCGGGTATGGACGCGCTGTCCGCCGACGATGAGGACGCGCTGATGGCGGTGGCCTTCGAGCGGTATTTCCGCACCCACGGGCTGTTCGGAACGCCGGACAGCTGTGCCGACATGATCGAGACGCTCAAGCGCATCGGCGTCGACGAAGTCGCGTGCCTGATCGACTTTGGCGTGGATGACGACACCGTACTGTCGAGTCTCGACAACCTGAACCGGCTGCGGCAGTCGAGCAATGGACCGCCGGTGTCGACGGATGACTTTTCCATCGCCACGCAGCTCCGCACCCACGGGATCACACATCTGCAGTGCACCCCGTCACTGGCGCAACTGCTGCTGCTCGATACCGCAAACGGCGATGCATTCGCGGCGCTTCACTGCCTCTTGCTTGGGGGCGAGGCGCTCCCGGATGTCCTGGCGGACCGCCTCCTGCCGCTGCTGCCATCCGGCAGACTCCTGAACATGTACGGCCCGACGGAAACCACCGTCTGGTCCACGACGGCGCTGGTCCGGCCGAATGCAGCCGTCACCCTCGGTCGCCCGATCGCCAATACGCAGGTGTACGTCATCGACCGACTCGGCCGGATCGCGCCGCCGGGGGTGCTCGGCGAGTTGTGCATCGGTGGCGACGGGGTCGTACGAGGGTACCATGCGCGTCCCGATCTCACCGCCGACCGATTCATCGTGCACGAGGTCCTGCCCGGGCAGCCGCCCGCTCGGCTGTACCGCACTGGTGATCTCGCGCGATGGAGGGCCGATGGCACCCTGACGTTCGCCGGTCGCCTCGATCATCAGGTGAAGGTGCGCGGATATCGCATCGAGCTGGGGGAGATCGAGCACGCCCTGCTCGCCAATCCCGACGTACGGCAGGCAGTCGTCCTCGCGCGCGAGAATACGCGCGGCGAAACGGGACTGGTCGGATATGTCTCGCTGCGCCGGCCACAGGACGGCATGACCGCGAGCGAGCTCGCCGGTCCGCTCCGCGCGCACCTCGCGACGACGGTGCCGGACTACATGGTTCCGCATGACATCATCGTGCTCGACGCACTTCCGCTGACGCCAAACGGCAAGATCGATCGCAGCATGTTGCCCGCGCCGACCCGCGGCGCTGCCCCCGGCACGACCGGCGCCGAAGTCGCACTCCCGAGCAACGAGCTGGAGCGGCGCATCGGCGCCATTCTGTCCGGGTTGCTCGGACACAGCCAGCTCGGCGTCCATGACAACTTCTTCGACCTTGGCGCCAACTCACTGGTCCTGATCCGGGCCAACAATCAGCTGCGGGCAGAACTCGGTGTTCCGTTATCGCTGGTGCAGATGTTCGAGTATCCCACCATTGCCGCGTTGGCGGGCCACCTGGCGCTGACCACGAGTGGGACGAACCGCTCCACCGCCGGCACCGGGCAGGATCGCGCGCAGGCCCGACGCGACGCACTCGCGCGGCGCCAGCCCACGCCACGAACCAGCGGACGCTGAGCCGGCGCTCGCATGACGTGACGCTGGTCGGGCGGCCGCCGACACAGCGCATCGCGCATTCAGATCTCAGGTGCGGCATCCGTGGGCCGTACGCGCCTCAGCCCCGTCAGTCGCTGGACACGGGCGCCCAGTCGACGTGCGATGCCACCGCCGCGGCGGCAGCATCGATGGACGCCTGGATCCGCGAGGCCAGCACGCGGACGTTCGGCTCCTCACACATCGTCGCGTGATTCCCCGCGCAGACGTGAATGTCCACGCCCTGCAGCAGATAGCGCCCCCACCCATGCGCCTCATCGACCTTGACGCCCGTCCAGAGTGAGATGGCCGTCTCCTCGCGAGCACGGAACAGCGTGCCGCGCAGCGGTTCTGGCGTCGGGAGATAGCGCCCCTCCGCCACCCGCCAGGCATCCATGATCGCCTCGTAGCGGTATTGCTCCGGCATCACCCGCCCCAGCTGGCGTCCCATGCGGAGGCGTAACGTCTCGCGCTCGTTGACGAGGCGGTGGCGCAGCATCCTGACCAGATATGCCGGGCCGTCGGCAGCTGCGCGACGGGCATGCAGCAGCGCACGCTCCCTCCATGTCCGCTTCGGAAGCTGCGGACTGAACGAATCGATCAATCCGAGAAATGCGACCCTCTCGCCCTGCCGCAGCAGCTGACGCGCCATCTCGAACGCGGCGACACCACCACCCGAATATCCACCCAGATAGTATGGTCCCGCCGGCTGCTCCCGGCGCACTTCCGTGATGTAGTGGGCCGCCAGTGCCTCGACCGAGTCGAGGAGCTGTTCGGGGTTGTCCGCGCCAGGCGGCTGCAGGCCGTAACACGGCCGCGCATCACCCAGCAAGAGTGCCAACCGGCGCAGGTTGTTCAACGTACCCCCCATCCCGGCCACACAGACGAACGGCGGCTGCGTTCCCTTCGGCTGCATGACGACCAGTGATCGCCAGCGCGTCGCGATCGACGACACCCGTTCGGCGCGCTCGCTGGCAGCCGGCGCGGCGTCGCCTGCCATGGGCGCTGCGCCCTGCGCCCGCACATCCGCCCGACCGATCGACGTCGGCTCCGCCTCGGCGGTGATGATCGCGGCGCACTGTGCGACCGTCGGTGCTTCGAACAGCGTCGAGATCGGCAGGTCCACGCGATAGCGCTTCCGGATTCGACCAAACAACCGCACCGCGACCAGCGACTGCCCGCCAAGCTCGAAAAAGTCGTCGTGCACGCCGATCGCATTGACGCCAAGCAGTTGGGTCCACAGCTCGCACAGCTCTCGCTCGAGATCGGTGCGTGGCTCAACGAACGTCGTGCCCAGATCCGGGCGGCCAAAGCCGGAGGCCGCGGCGCCCGTGCCGATGGCGGTGCGCACCGCGGCGGCCTGCCTGCGCTCGAGACTCGCCGACCAGCGCGGCAGGTCCACCGAACTGGCCAGCACGTGACCCTCCAGCCCCGATCCCAGAATTCGATCGAACGCGTCCACCCCGTCGGCTGGCCCGATGGCTGTGCCGAGCAGCGCGCGCAGGGTGGCACGTGAGGCAGACACCGCCGACGCCGCAGGGTCGGGCGAGCACAGGAATGCGGCCGCCTCCAGCTTCTTCATCGTGAAGCCGCGGATCTGCACCAGCAGATTCCCATCCGCCGCATAGAGATCGGCATCGAAGTACGCCATGGCATCGCTCCCGCGCGACGCATCGTACCGCACGTGGCTGAAGACCTCCGGCGTGAGACCGGCAAACTGACGCAGTACATCATAGCGAATTGGTACATATACGTCGGTCGCCGGATCGAACGCGGGGATCAGCAGCTGGGCACCGCCAGTCGCCATGTCGAGCAGCGCCGGGTGCAGCCGGTACGTCAGCAGGTCTGCGTGATACGCGTCCGGCAGACGCAAGTGGAGCAATGCCTCGGCCTCACCGACCGCCACGCGCTGCACGTTGCCCCAGCGCGGCCCGAACGCCATGAATCGCTGCTCGGGAAACCCGCCCACCGATGTGCCATCGCCCAGTCGTGCGCGCAGCACCGCGAGCGGTTCGACAGCCTCCGGGTGCGTCCGCATCTCGCCGATCTGTCCCACCACATTCGGCTCGGTTTCGCCGTCCGGGGTAAACGTGAAGTCGCGGAGCGTGCCGGCCAGTCCCTGCGGCGCCAGGCGCAGCCGCAGCACCCGCGGTGCCGCCCGGCCGACCATGAACGGCGCCAGGAACATCACGTCGCGCATCTCCACCGGTGTGGTCCGTGTGTGTGGGTCGAGTGCGGCGCGCGCCAGCTCCAGATATCCGGTTCCAGGAAGCAGCGCCTCCCCGCCGCGGACGACATGTTCGCGCAGTTGCCAGTGGCGAGCGGAATCGAAGCGCGTGCTGAAGATCAACGCGCCGTCGGCGTCGTCGGCCACCCGCTCGAGATCGGGATGCGGGCCGGGCCGACCGGTGAGCAGCGCAACCGGTTGCGCCGACCCGTCGACCAACGCCGCCGTCATGCCGACATCGCGCCACATGTTCCAGCCGATCGACAACGCGCGGACGGAACTCGTTCGGCGCATTCGCTCCACGAACGCATCGAGGAAGGCGTTGGCCGCCGTGTAGTCCACCTGCCCTTCCAGTCCCAGCACCGCGCTGACCGACGAAAACACGATGAAGAAGTCCAGCGCATCCTGGTGCATCACCGCATCGAGAATCAGTGCGCCGCGCGCCTTGACCGTGATCACCGGCGTCGGTGCCGAGGGGGACTTGAGGGCGATGAGTCCATCGTCGATGATCCCGGCGCCATGAATCACGCCGTGAATCGGACCGAATCGTGCACGCGCCAGCGTTACCGCACGCGTCATCTGTTCGAGATCGGTGACGTCCGCCGTCAGCACCAGCACCTCGCCGCCGGCGGCCTCGATCTCGAGGAGCCGAGCGGCTTGCCATGTGCGCAGGTCAGACGCATCGCCCCGGGCCAGCACGGTCCACTCCGAGCGCTCAGGCATCGCAGTGCGACCGAGCAGGATCAGCCGGGCCTTC
>Ga0105048_10006071_pt1 | contig 19471 bp, 14 predicted proteins | sample MAT05_FD_78382 | JGI IMG/M metagenome (GOLD analysis project Ga0105048, IMG submission 78382) | Freshwater microbial communities from Lake Fryxell liftoff mats and glacier meltwater in Antarctica - MAT-05 | ecosystem: Environmental > Aquatic > Freshwater > Ice > Liftoff microbial mat | place... | reverse complement strand
TAATTGATTTAACTCAAATTGAAAAAGCGATAACGGCAAAAACAAAAGCAATTATTCCGGTGCATCTTTATGGTAATCCCGTTGATATGCCCATATTGATGAAGATTGCACAAAAACATAATTTACTTGTACTGGAAGATTGCGCTCAATCTCATGGAGCCTATTTCGGAGATCAGATGGTTGGAACTTTTGGTCACTGCAGTAGTTTTAGTTTTTATCCAGGAAAAAATCTGGGCGCTTATGGCGATGCAGGAGCAATGGCAACAAATGATGACAAACTTGCCGAAGTATGCAGAGCGATTGCGAACCATGGGCAGCAAGGTAAACACAATCACATACTAGAAGGACGTAACTCTAGAATGGATGGATTACAAGCAGCAGTGTTGTCTGTAAAACTTCCATTTCTAAATGATTGGACAGAATCAAGAATTACGAATGCAAAAAAATACACAGAAAGTATTCAGAATTCGGAAGTAAAAACACCGATTGTAAAAGAGAATAAGCGTCATGTCTTTCATCTTTATGTCGTTCGTGTTTCAAGACGTTACGAACTCATGCAATATTTGAAATTAAAAGGAATTGAAACAGCAATACATTATCCTGTTGCGCTTCCATTGATGCCGTGTTACTCAAACAGGGGGTTCTCTGACGAAGATTTTCCTATGGCTGCCAAAGGTGTGCAAGAAATTTTATCGTTGCCTATGTATGCCGAATTAAACGATGATCAAATTCTATATGTGAAAGAACAAATTGATGCCTTCTACAAGTAAACATATTTTGCTTGTCAATTTCGACTTCCCGCCAAATCATGGAATAGGAGGTAGGCGATGGGGAAAATTGGCAAAGGGGTTGGCTTTGAACGGATTTGAAGTTCATGTTATAAAGGCAGATCCTGTTCAATCGAATAAAAATTCTCATTGGACTGAAGATGTTATTCATCCAAATATTCATGTGCATTCTATTCCTAGAACTTATCCTGTTAATTTCTCTCATCCCAAAAGCGGACTGGTCGGAAAAATAAAATATCGCTTGCTCAAGTTTAAACTAATGTTTTCTGAGCAAGGAACTATTTATGATATTTCTATTGGATGGAATAAACACTTTGAGCCATTGGCAAAATCGTTGATTTCAAAGTTTCAAATCGTAAACGTAATTGCTACCGGTGCCCCATGGAATTTACTTTTCTACACCTGTCGACTAAAAGATCAGTTTAGTGCTTTACATATAATTTCCGATTTTCGCGATCCATGGTTAGAAGCTAAAAATTACGGGATGGAAAATCTCAGTGCGCAAAGAAAAAAAGTAGAAGCGGAAAAACAAGAGTTTGTGATTGCATCATCCAATGTTGTTACTACTCCTGCGGAGGAAATGACAAATCGATTTAAAGTGCTTTATGAAAAGAAATATTCAACACATTTTGAGTTGCTTGGTCACTTTTATGATAGTGATGATATGGGAATCACATCGTCAACCTCGAAAAATGATGAGATCGTTTTTGTTTACGGAGGTGATTTGTATTTGGGTATCGAACCTCAACTAAAAAAATTACTAGAAGATTTAGAAACGCTCAAAATTAGTAATCAGGATTTGTATTCAAAACTCGAAGTGAGGATTTTTACTGACTCAACCATTCCTGAATTTCTCAAATCGTCAGAAGTTATCAAAACTGAACCATCGATCGGAAAAGAAATTTTTGAGCAAATACGTCAATCGCACTACTGTTTGATTTTACTGCCGGATAATAAAAAGCATCATATCACAACCAAGTCAATAGAGTATCTCCCTTTCCGGAAACCATTCTTAGTTTATGCCAATGATGGAGATTTTACGGCATTTGTCAAAGAAAATAATCTTGGATATTGTATGTATGACAAATTAATTAGTTTGGACGAGGTATTATCGTCATCTAATGAATTTAGTCCAGATGATGAAATGATTTCAAGAAAATCTCTTGAGTACATCACTGCAAAACTCATTTCCTTATTGAAATGAAAATACTTTATTACAGTCCACATCCAACAATCAATATGGCTGCGCCTAGCGGACCGGGTACACACATACGCGAGATTGTCAATGCTTTCGAAAATAAAGGACATACAGTTATAAAATTAATAGCAGGCGGAGAGTTACTAAATGCGGATGTTCAACCACAAATTCAGTTTAAGCGCAGGAAAATTAAAAAATTTATACCAAACATTCTTTGGCAAACTTTAAAAGACTGGAAGTTGATACAGTTTGATGGTTACAATAAAGCGGAATTAGTAAAGTTGATAGAGCGCGAGAAACCTGATTTGATTTATGAGCGTGGATATTACTTAATGAGTTCTGGTTTCGAAGCAGCTAAACTATTTGATTTACCCTATTACTGCGAAATAAATGCTCCTTATCCGGAAGAGAAAATGACAATGGAGGGTAATTCGTTTTTTCTTGAACGAGCAAATTATGTGGAGAAAAAACAAATGGAATCTGCAACAGGTGTCTTTGTAGTTTCTACAGCTTTAAAAGACTATTTGGTTAAAAAAAGTCGGATTGATCCAAAAAAAATTGTTGTAACACCCAACGCTGTTAATCCAAAAAATATCATCGTTGATTTAACAAAAATATCAGCCATAAAAGCGCAACTTAACTTCACCAAAGAAAATTGTATAATTGGATTTGTGGGGTCGATTTTTCCATATCATGGGGTTGATACTTTACTCGAAGCCTTTTATAGTTTGAGAGCTGGCGGCAACAAAAATCTCAGATTATTGATAGTTGGTGATGGGGAAATTCTCCCAAATTTGAAGGCTTACTCAATTGAAAAATCCTTGAAGGACGTCGTTCATTTTACCGGAAATATTCCTCATAAAGACGTATTTAATTATATTGCTGCGATGGATATAACCGTCATGGCGAGAAGCAATTGGTACGGATCACCAGTGAAAATTTTTGAGTATGGAGCCCTTGGAAAAAAAATTGTTGCTCCTAATGTAATTCCAGTTCGTGATGTTATGAAATCTGAAATTGATGGGCTGTTGGTTGGAGATAATAAAAGTGAATTGATAAAAGCACTTTCAAGAATGATTGATGATGAAGAAGGTAGCAATCGCATGGCACATCATTTTGAATCGAAGGTTTTGAATAACTACACTTGGCAAAAAATAGGTGACACCATTTTGCAACAAATGATATGAAGATACTTATTCTCACTGATGGAATATCGCCATTTGTAATGGGGGGAATGCAAAAGCATTCTTTTTACCTGACAAAATTTCTTTCGCTCCGAAATCATGCTGTCACCTTGGTGCACTGTGTTCCGTATGGAAAGGCGCTGCCTACGCAAGAAGAGACTGCCAAAGCGATGGAGCTTCCCGATGGAAATCTACTTACAGCCATTGCAATTCATTTTCCTCAGCCAGGAGTTATGCCCGGTCATTACATCAAAGAATCCTACATCTATTCTCAACGTATTTACGATCGAATAAAAGATCGTCTTGATGAATTTGATTTTATTTATATCAAAGGATTTGCAGGATGGCATTTATTGGCAGAAAAATTGAAAGGAAAAAAAATGCCACCAGTTGGTATTAAATTTCATGGGTACGAAATGTTTCAACCCCCTGCAAGTTTTAAGTCAAGAATGCACCATTGGTTGCTACGCGGGCCTGTAAAATGGAATAATCAACATTCAGATTTTGTTTTTTCGTATGGAGGCAAGATTACTCCGATTGTCGAATCGATTGGAGTTGGACGAAATAAGATCATTGAAATTCCAACAGGAATAGAATCAAATTGGTTTGCTCAAAAAGTTGATTGGAGTCCAAAATCTATTATTCACTTTGTATTTGTTGGTAGATTTGAGCGAAGAAAAGGCATCGAAGAGTTAAATAAGGCTCTCACAGCATTGTTGACTAAAGAGGGATTTCATTTTCATTTTATTGGTCCGGTTCCTCCTTCGAGAAAAATAAAAAGCAATATCATAACATATCATGGGGCAGTTTCAGACAAAAATGAAATGCAGAAATTGTTGGACCAATATCAAATCCTGGTTGTTCCTTCACATTCAGAAGGTATGCCCAATGTGATAATGGAGGGCATGGCCCGCGGATTGGCAATTATTGCCACTGATGTTGGGGCCGTGTCGGTTGTTGTAGACAATAATAATGGTTGGCTAATCAATCCGGCTTCTGTGCAAGCGATTCAAAGTGTGTTGGATGAAGCAATTCATATAACGCCGGAAAAATTAAATGAGAAGCGACAAAAGTCTCAAGAAAAAATTTTAACATTTTTCTGGGAAAATGTTGTTGTTCAAACCGAAAAGGCCATTTTGCAGCGAATATTAAAATAGCACAAAGCTCGCCGTTTTTGAGTTATTTATAACTTTACAAAATTAAAATTGGTCCAATAACCAATTTGAATTTTATCATGATATTATGCCAAAAGCATTTATTAATTGGTTCAAAGGTCTCATTAATAATTCCGATTATACAAAATAGATACTACAATTCTGCCTTCAGTGTAATTGGCCTTTATTGAATGTGTATACCGTATTACTGGTAAAATGGTCTAAACCATTTTATGAGTCATACTTGTGGATGCCGTTGTGACTGATGTTTAGTACAATGCAGAGAAATGGAATTGCACTAATCTACAAATCCACACGCAATTGGACTATGTTAAATGGGCGTAAGGTATTGGCCCAATTCCATTTCACTTCATCCGCATTAAATGCTATTTTCGCGTCCGTTCTCACCATGGATAACCAGTCGTCAAAAGTTTACTTTCCCGGTCTTAATGGACTTCGATTTTTTGCCGCCTTGGCGGTAGTTTTGACGCATTTAGAGCTCATGAAAAAGCTTCTCGGACATGGCGAGCGTTTATGGGTAAATGATGAAAAAAGATCGAGCATAACAGCTATTTCTGGTATTTTGAATGGTGAAATCCGATGGGCAACGCCTTTTATTTCAAGTGCAGGTACCTTGGGAGTTGTATTCTTTTTTGTATTGAGTGGATTTTTGATAACCTATTTATTGCTTGAGGAAAAAAGAATTTCGTCCACAATTGCGATCAAAAAATTCTACATACGCAGAATTCTTAGGATATGGCCACTTTACTATTTTATTGTGTTTTTGGGCTTTTTCGTTTTACCTCACATTTCGTGGTTTGATATACCAAACCAGGAGGTCCCTTTCCTTCAGAATTTCTTGCCTCAATTGGTGTGTTACCTTTTTCTGTTGCCAAATTTGGCATTTGCTGTGTATGAAACTGCAGTTCCCAATGTTGGCCAGTCTTGGTCTATAGGAGTAGAAGAGCAGTTTTATATCATTTGGCCACTAATCATGAAGTTTGCAAAGCGGATATTGATGGTAATGGTCGTTTTTACTCTTGTTTTGGTGACATTTAAAGTCTTGCTTTCGTTGATACCTGATAGTACTTTTTCTTGGATACGGACACTCAAACTGTTTCTGGCAATGTCCAAAATTGAGTGTATGTCATTGGGTGGAATTGGAGCATATGTGGTTTTTCATAAGAAAGAGAAGATTATGAATTTCTGTTTTCATCCACTCATTCAAATAGCTGCTGTCCTAAGTGTACCATTGATTATTCTATTTGCCCCAATTCAACTTAAAAATGGGATTCACCTTCTTTTTTCTTTTTCCTTTCTTGTGATTATAATGAACGTATCGTTTAACAAAGGAAGTATTATAAAATTAGAACATAAAGTTTTAGATTTTCTTGGTAAAATCTCTTATGGAATATACATGTATCACATCATTTGTATCACTTTTACATTGCATGTGTTAGACAAGGCATTATCTTTACCACAGAACATGACTTGGGCACAGAATCTTTTGTATTATATCTGTTCCATTCTCTTAACCTTATTGGTTTCGGCATTGAGTTATCACTATTTGGAAAGAGTATTTATACGTAAGAAAAAAAATTATACCACAGTAATAAGTGGCGATGAAGCTAAAGGGAAATAATGTTTAGATACATAACCGTCATATTAATTTTTGCGAGTATCTACTCATTCTCATACATTATTATCAGAGAGCCATTTGAGCTGTACCCGAGTTACATTATTTTTGCTTTGTATTTCCCTGTGTTATTTGTGAAGTATGGAATTCCAAAATGGCCTGTACTCATTTTCCTCCCCTTATTTATTTCTGGAATTTTATATATTCAAACTGGGGATAATACCTCTCAGCAGTTCTTTAAAATTTTCATAGGTTTTTTTGCCTCTGCTCTTTTTTATCATTACGTGATACAGGTATTTGACTACGATCTTAAATTGTTGTTTAAATACTATATGAAGTCCGCCTATATAGTTTCACTAATTGGTATCGTCCAGTTGTTGTCATATTCCGTTGGATTCAGACCTGGCTACGATTTCCACTGGATCTTTAATAAGTGGAGTATCACTTTTGGAGGATTGGGTATTAGGATGAACAGTGTCTTTTCTGAACCGGCATATTTCGCAGCAGTTATTGCACCGGCTTTTTTTGTGTGTGTTTACAATTCCATCGGCCGAAATCCACTTTTTATTACAAAAAGACAGAGCTGGATTATGGGAGTTACTTATATGCTTTCATTCTCCAGTCTTGGGATTCTAGCGGTATTTTTCACGATACTTTTTTTGTTATTTAATCTCGGGTTTTTTCGATATGCAATCGTATTTGTGCCACTTTTGATATTTACTTCCGATTGGGCATATAAAAATGTCCCAGAATTTCGTGACCGATGGGATGGAACATTTGAAATCTACACCACAGATAATATCTATTCATACGATATACATGGAAGTAGCTTTGTATTGTACAATAACTCCCACGTGGCATGGCAAAACTTTATCCGGCACCCAATGATGGGAACAGGACTTGGGTCGCACCCCATCGCATATGATAAATATTCTTTGACACAAGTCGAAGGAGCAGTGCAGATCGACTTTAATAAAATGGATGCCAACTCAATGTTTCTTCGTCTAATGTCTGAAACAGGCCTTTACGGCATGGTCTTAATTCTTATGCTTGTGATTAGATGTTGGGTGTTTAAAAGTGGCACCCAAGAGCGAGAATTATGGGTAATGTCCAATGCATTGTTATTGATTATTCTCTTGTATTTGCTCAGACAAGGGCATTATTTCATCAATGGATTTCCATTCTTTTTGTGGATGTATTATTACGTTGCAATGGAAAATTGGAGTAAGAAAAAACAAGCTGTTGTAGACGCTGATGCACTTAAAGATCTCGAAATTGCTGAATTGAGGCAAACCATCTCACTAAATCGAATTGCCCGAGGGAGAACTTAATTTTACCCAAAGTCCAATTCACTTCGATATTTCTTCTATGAATTAATTGTTTGTTTTTATCCTTGCGGTTCAATCCCGGAAATGTTGTGAAATGATACATGTAGTGGTGTGATATGAGTTTTTTAGCCTCAGAATTAACCGAATGCGATGTGTTGTTTACAGAGCAGAAAGAGGTAGGAACAATGTTGAGTTCATATTGCAAAATGATTTTACAATCTATAATTTCATGGAATAATTTTGTATCACTCATCCTCAAATCCATGGCATGCGATGACGTATGTGAACCTATTTCATGTCCTGCGTTTTGTAGATTGTGCAAGTCATTAAATGACATTGCAGTAAAATCTTCCTCTGCTTTATCGAAGGCCGCATCGGTAACCGGACGAATGTTTTTTAAATAGAACTCTTTCTGATTACTGGATTGTACAAATTCTGGGACAATAAAAAATATCGCATTTAGTCCTCTTTGTTCGAGTGAATGCGCGGCATATAAATTGTTTTTTAACCCATCATCAAAAGTGAATAGGATGTATGGACCATCGTTCAGTTGACCTGCGAAATATTCATTCAGTTTTTTGGGATCGAGTGTTTTAAAATGGCGAAGCAAAAAACTGATAATTTTTTCAAATTCAGATTGCCATTCCAAAGGAGTGGAGTGCATACAAAGTACTAGCAACTCATCGGATGGATACTTCAGCTTTCTAAAAAAGTATTCTCCGTTGCCTGCAATATTCTTAAATATTTCTGCTATTAATTTTTTCATCACCATGTGTCAATATCAGCTCTAAACATCCACCATTTACTCCAATCTTTGGCATCATCTGCAAGTTTTCCTTTAGCGATAAAGTGAATTTTTTTATCTATTTTTTTAAATCTGTTTTGTAACACACCCTGCTTCAAATCCTCAGAAAGTGAATTAATGGCAACAGATAAAATTGTAAAATTCGAATGTTTTTTTATTACTCGAATCAGTTCTTTTATTGCTGCTGAAACAAGCGCAGACTCAGATCTTGAAGGAATAATTTTCCCTATTATCAATTCCTTAATTATTTTTTTTCTTCTCTGTGCCTTTAATTCAAAAAACACTTCGTCATTACCATTTTTGTATGTAAAGCGGTAATAATCCCCTTTTTGATACCCAAAACGATATTCGTCGTATGCCGCTGTTTGTGACACATAGATGAGACTTTGATCCGAATCAGCTTTTGCAGATGTTGGCTTTCCGAATGCTAGAGTCAATGATTTTTCCGGATTTGCCAAGAGCGATAATACAGGATTCATTGTCTTTAAATACCATTGTAAGTCAAATGGATTCAGCCATTTATTTTTTATGAATGCCGGGTATGAAGCATCAACAGGAAATCCAATAAGCAAATCATGGTGCACACTACTTTCGGGCAGATGAATGTAATTAAGCATTTTGCCAAATAGTCCTTTTCCTCTGTAATTAGGATGCACAAGAGAGTTTCCTGATTGAAAGGAATGTGTTTTTATGCCTTTAACCATTACGGGCCAATAGAAAAATGACTGGAATCCTGCAACTTTATCACCATCAACGGCAACTATGCGAATGCCTTGTTTCTGCTGAAAAGGATGCTCGTAGAAACGCTCGAAAAATTCGTCAAATTGCTGCACATCACTGCCATATTCAAGATTAAATAGCGCAACTATCTGTGGTCGCATCCAATCTTCATACTTTTGAATCTCCATGACTAGAACATTTAATCTTACAAAGGGCTAATATGAAAAGAATTCTCATTTTATACAGAGAATTGGCAGGTTACTTTGTAGAATGTGTAAACAATCTAAGCAGCAAGCGCAATATCACAATTGATATTATTGCTTATCCTGTCAATTCGGATGCGCCTTTTACCTTCAATTTTGGCCCTGAAATCAATGTCTTTAAGCGCAATGATTTTGATCTCAATGCATTGCTACAAATGGCATCCTATTATGAGTATGATATGATTTTCTGCGGTGGATGGGGTGATAAGGATTATCTGCAAGTTGTGAGCCGTAGTCGAGCTAAAGTCAAATTACTTGGATTTGATAATCAATGGTCAGGTAGCATCAAGCAGCGTCTTGCATCTATGTACGCGAGAAGTGCAATCACTCCGCTGTTCGACGTTGCTTTTGTTCCAGGGCCTGGTCAAGTAGTGTTCGCTAAACATATTGGATTTAAACAAACGCAGATAGTCACTGGAGCATACTGCTGCGATGTAAATAAATTTCGAGCAATTTCAAAAAGTCAATCAGATGGAGTCAATAAGCTTTATTTCGTTGGTCGATATGCTCCCGAAAAGTTTATTGCTGAACTAACAGACGCAATGGCAGAACTTTTGGACGAACATAGTTACAATTGGGAGTTGCAATGCGCCGGAGTTGGACCATTGTGGAACAAGCGTATTGAGCGCAATGGGATTATTCACAAAGGATTCATGCAGCCCGATGAGTTGGCGAAGTGGATGAACCATGGTGATGCTTTTATTCTTCCGAGTACCTTTGAGCCGTGGGGAGTTGCGGTGCATGAATTTGCAGCGGCTGGTTATCCTCTTATTCTTTCCGATTGTGTGGGAGCAAGACACGCATTTCTAGAAGAGGGAAAAAATGGATATCTATTTAAATGCGGCAATAAAGCGGAAATGAAAAAAAAGATGAAAGTATTATTCAATTCTGATAGTACACAGATTAAAAAAATGGGAGATAATAGTAGAGAATTTTCGCTGAGAATAACGCAACAAACTTGGGCAGATTCATTGTACGATTTGATAAAATAATTATGGCAGAAATTCTTATTACTGGTGGTGCAGGATTTATTGGCGGTGCTTTGGCGGCTTCGCTGGCCGCGCATTCCAACAATAAGATCGTTATTGTAGATAATTTGCTGACAGGATCTCTCAGAAAAATTCCTGTATCCATTCATCGCAATATTGAGTTTGTCAGATGTGACGCGAATGATTATGCTTCTATGAAGCCAATATTTGAAAAGTACTCATTTGATTATGTCTTTCATTACGCAGCGCTGGTTGGTGTGAAAAGAACACTCGATCATCCGATTGAGGTATTACGAGATATAGATGGAATAAAATTTTTGCTCGAATTGAGTAAAAAGAATCGAGTAAAACGCATTTATTACAGCAGTAGCAGTGAGGTTTATGGAGAGCCTGTTCACATTCCGCAGAATGAACATACAACTCCGCTCAATTCGAGATTACCTTATGCAATTGTAAAAAATGTTGGCGAGGCATACGTGCGTTCTTTCGAAAAAGAATGCGGACTTGAGTATACTATTTTTCGATTTTTCAATACGTATGGACCAAATCAAAGTGAGGATTTTGTTGTATCTAAATTTATCAAAGCGGCCTTAAATCATCATGAAATTACAATTTACGGTGACGGAAGTCAAACAAGAACCTTTTGTTACATTGACGACAACATTGCGACATGTACAAGTATTTTCGCAAAAAATTTATTTGTAAATGATGTAGTTAACATTGGTTCAGATCAAGAGATTTCAATTCTCGAACTCGCTAATGCAATTGTCAAAGCAGCCAACAGCCGGTCTAAAATTGTACATCTGCCAGCTTTGGAAGAAGGTGATATGACGCGCAGACAGCCGGATACTACTAAAATGAAATCAGTTCACAATCAAATGCTATCACTCGATCAAGGATTAAGAAGCATTATAAAATCTTGGAGTAAAAACTGATGTGCGGTATAAATGGAATATTCAAATTTCGCGACAATCAAGCAACCATTGATCGTGTAGCTTTAATGAATAAAACGCTTGCGCACCGAGGTCCCGATGCAGAAGGCCTTTGGAGCAATGATCATGTTGTTCTTGGTCACCGCAGATTATCAATCATTGATACTTCGGATGCAGGTAGACAACCTTTTCATTCTGAAGACGCAAAACTTTCTATCATTTTCAACGGAGAAATTTATAATTATCTCGAACTAAGACAGGAACTTTCTTCTGACTTCACATTTAAAACAGGAACGGATACCGAAGTATTACTCGCGGCATTTAAAAAGTGGGATGTCAATCTTATGGACAAACTGATTGGCATGTTTGCTTTTGCCATTTGGGACGAACAAAAACAACGACTCATAATTGTTCGTGATAGACTTGGAATAAAACCCCTTTACTATTATAAAAGCAATGAAGGATTTGTTTTTTCATCAGAAATAAGACCGATGCTTGCGTCGGGAATTGTTCCAAGAAAAATTAATTCTGAAGCATTAAGCGAATATCTCAGATACCAAACTGTCCTTGCGCCAAATACCATGATTGAGGATGTACGCATGCTGATGCCCGGTCACTACATGGTTTGCACAAATGAGAAGATTGAAATAAAAGAGTATTGGAATCCGGTTCAAAGGTCAGACGCATTCGCAGCAAATGAGAATTACGAAGTAGTTAAGAAAAAAATCAATGAGTTGCTTCACTCCAGCGTTGAGTTGAGAATGCGTGCGGACGTCCCATTTGGGGCATTTCTTTCAGGCGGAATCGACAGTAGTATTATTGTTGGTATGATGAGTAACATTGCTTCACAGCGTGTTCAAACTTTTTCGGTTACGTTTCACGAAAAGCAATTTGATGAGAGTCCTTATTCTGAATTAATAGCGAAAAAATTTAATACAAAACACCACGATATCCGACTCAATGCAAATCACTTTTTGTCCGAAGTGCCCGACGCATTGTTGGCAATGGATCATCCAAGTGGCGATGGACCAAATACGTTTGTGGTGTCAAAAGTTACACGAGCAGCAGGTGTTAAAATGGCGCTCAGCGGTCTTGGTGGTGATGAGGTTTTCGCCGGTTATGATGTGTTTACTCAAATGCATTCGCTGCATTCAAAACAATGGATTAATTTGGCTCCTCAGACTTTGCGATTTTTGGCAGGCAAGGTATTACAAACACTAAAACCGAACGTGTCTTCAGAAAAAATTGCTGCTACACTTTCGCAATCGAGGGTAGATTTCGCACACACGTATCCGCTAGTTCGACAATTGTTTATGGAAATTAGAATTGACGAATTACTCAAACCGCATAGTAAGGAAGTGAATTCTGTTTTTAAAATATCGTCACAACTTCAGTCTACCAATATTCCTTTACTTTCAAAAGTGAGTGTTGCAGAAATGACAACATACATGCAGAATATTCTTCTCCGAGATACGGATCAGATGAGCATGGCGCACTCACTTGAGGTACGAGTGCCATTTTTAGATCACCGATTGGTTGAGTATGTGCTCGGCGTAAACGACCATATGAAGTTTCCGTTTACTCCTAAAAAATTACTCACTGATTCAGTAGGAGATTTAATACCACGATCCGTCATCGATCGTCCTAAAATGGGTTTCACGTTTCCGTGGTCGATCTGGATGAAGAAGGAATTAAAAACTTTCTGCGAAGAGAATCTTCACGCACTTGAAGAGATTAATTCTTTTAATCCGGGAGTTATCTCAAGTTACTGGAAGCTATTTCTTAAGGGCGATAAAAATATTACGTGGTCAAGAATGTGGCCATTGGTGGTGTTGGGCCATTGGATAAAACAGAACAATGTCAAATAATAAAAATAATATACTCGTTTTTTCTGACTGGTATCTACCTGGTTTCAAAGCTGGTGGTCCTATTCGTTCGCTAGCCAATCTAGTTGCAACATTGGATCACAACTTTTACATCGTTACTAGAATTACTGATCACCATAGTACCGAAGCTTATCCCGGTGTGGTGGCAGATTGTTGGACACAAATTAGCGACCGTGTGAAGGTTTATTACTGCAGTCCAAAAAAGATAAAGGGAGAGATTTTTGAGAAACTAATTAGGGAAATTGGCCCTGATAAAATTTATTTAAATTCTCTTTTCTCGCCGTCATTCACCTTAACCCCTCTTCGTGTTGCACGTAAATTGAAATTACAAAATATGTGTATTGTTGCGCCACGCGGAATGTTAAAGCCGGGTGCACTTTCGATCAAATCGAAAAAGAAGAAGTTTTTTCTCTTCACTGCAAAACTTATTGGACTCTACAAAGGCGTCATTTGGCATGCAACTAATGAAGAAGAAATTACAGAAATAAAATTTCACTTTTCGAATTCTGCCGATGTGCGTCTCTCAGTAAATTTACCCTCACATTCCGGTGATATGCCGACGAAATCAGCAAAAATTCCGGGAGAGTTAAAACTCATTTGTATTGCACGAATCAGCAAAGAGAAAGGCATTTTGGAAACACTTCAATACATCAAGGCAGCCGAGTTAAAAGGAAAAGTTTCTTGCGATTTTTATGGCACTGAACAAGATCGAAAATATCTAGAGGATTGTCTTGCAGTTGCTGGAAGCATACCCAATGTAATTATTCATTTTCATGGTGAAATTAATCCTACGCTGATACCAGAAATCATCAGTGACAAGCACTTTTTTATCATGTGTACTTGGGGCGAAAATTTTGGACATGCAATTTCTGAAGCGCTCAATCTTGCTACACCTGTTATCATTTCGAACAGAACTCCTTGGAGAAATCTGAAAAACAAAAATGCCGGTTGGGATTTGCCGCATATAGAGAAGGAATTTTCAGAGATATTAAAAAAATGTCTTGTGATGGACAATGAGGAATACAAAGTTTTGTCGCAGGGTGCTTTTGAGCTTGGAAAGGAGGTATCACGCAATCCCGAATCTGTGCAACTAGCCCTTCGTTTGTTTTCTTAAGAAGTGCTTTATAGTTCTAGAAACCATTTTTTTGATGTAAATTTTGTCCAATTCATCCTAAATTAAATTTTTTGAACAGTTGGATTTCTCATTGTGAATAATCATGGTGTACAAAGTACACTATGTAGCCTCCGAATAGAATACTTTTGAATTTCAAACTTCTCAACGTTTTATACTATGCAAATTTCAACGATTAATAATAAATATTCGGTCAAGTATTATCCCGATGCTATCAAGAAATGGGAGCAAAAGGGAAATTTTTTCTATTTCCATACTACAGAAACAATTCTAGAGGTTCGTGTTGTTAACGACAAAATAATACGATTTAGATATGCTGCAGATGGAAATTTCCACCGCGATTTTTCTTACGGTCTTGACCCTAATCTCGATGACAGTCTTATTTCACTTGCTGTTTTTGACGATGGCGAGCACTTAGCAATTATTACGCAAGAGGTTAAATGTTTTATAAGTAGAACGAATCTCAGCGTCAAAATTACCGATCTTAAAGGAAAGGTAATCCTTGAAGATGAAGCCGGATTTCACTGGCAGCACTATCTCACTAAAGGTGGGAAAATAGTTTATTGTTCTAAGAAGATTCAAGAAGGAGAGATGTTTTATGGTCTGGGTGATAAACCCGGAGCACTTCAGGTCCGAGGTCATCGATTCGAAAATTTTGGAACAGATGCTTATGCTTACGGCAAAGAATCTGATCCGTTGTATAAAAATATTCCATTTTATTATGGCCTTCATCATGGCAAAGCATATGGGATTTTTTTCGATAATACTTTTAGAACAATTTTCGATTTTGGACACGAAAGGCACGATGTGAGTAGTTTTTGGGCACGGGGCGGCGAGATGAATTATTACTTTATTTATGGGCCTGAGTTGATGGATGTGGCTCGCGAATATGCTAATCTGACAGGCAAACCTGAGTTACCACCGATGTGGGCACTCGGTTATCATCAATGTCGTTGGAGTTACTTTCCTGATTCAAAAGTGAAAGAAGTAGCAATGGAATTTCGCAAACGAAATATTCCTTGTGATGTAATTTATTTAGACATCGACTACATGGAGGGATTCAGATGTTTTACATTTTCTAATGAACATTTTCCCGATCCAAAAAATCTCACAAAAACACTAGAAGACGCTGGTTTCAAAACGGTAGTGATCATAGATCCTGGTATCAAAGTGGATCCAAATTATGATATTTATCTAGACGGATTAAAGAATGATGTGTTCTGCAGAAGACAAGATGGAGCGTTAATGGAAGGTGATGTATGGCCCGGTAAATGCGTATTTCCGGATTTTACAAGTCCAAAAGTGCGAGAATGGTGGAGCAATTTGTTTGGTGTTCTTGTCGAAAATGGTGTTGCCGGTGTGTGGAATGATATGAATGAACCTGCCGTATTTGAGATAGGAACATTTCCGGAGGATGTCCGTCACGATTTTGATGGAGAGTCATGCAGTCACCGCAAAGCACACAATATTTATGGACACTTGATGGCCAAAGCTACATGGCAGGGACTAAAAAAATTCCAAATGCCAAAGCGTCCATTTGTAATAACTAGAAGCGCTTATTCGGGAGTTCAGAAATGGAGCAGTGTTTGGACAGGTGATAACGCTGCTAGTTGGGAGCATCTTTGGATTGCATCACAACAATGTCAGCGATTGAGTATTTCGGGTATTTCGTTTGCCGGAAGTGATATTGGTGGATTTATCGGCGAACCTGATGGCGAGCTCTACACGCGATGGATTCAGATGGCTGCTTTTCATCCATTTATGCGTACTCATAGTGCAAGTAATGAGACCGGATTCGATCAAGAGCCTTGGAGTTTTGGAAGCCAATATGAAGCGATTTGTAAGAACTTTATTCAAATGCGTTATCGTTTGCTTCCATACATATACACCACTTTTTGGCAAAATCATCGATACGGTACACCAATGCTTCGTCCTCTATCTTTTGTAGATCAAAATGATCTGGAGACACACAACCGCAACGAAGAATTTATGCTGGGAGATCACTTGCTTGTATGTCCTGTCGCTCGTCCCGGTGTCAGAAGTCGTGAGGTGTATCTTCCTAGAGGAGGCTGGTATCACAATTGGGACGATAAGTATATGGCAGGCGGACAAGAGGTTACTGTGCCTACACCGATGAAACAAATTCCTCTATTTGTTCGCGAAGGAGCGATAATACCGGGATGGCCACAAATGCAATTTGTAGGCGAGAAAAAAGTCAAAGAAATAACCTTGCATGTTTTCTTTAAGGATGGCAAAGAGAGTAGCTTTCTTTATTTAGATGATGGCGAGAACATGGGCTATAAAAATGGTCATTATCAAATTACCCGATTTGATCTCAAAGGAAATAAAAATAGCTTGAGAATATGGCAGAATTCAATTGGTAACTACACAGGAAAACTTGAGAGGTTTAAAGTGATTATTACTGGTATTCCATTCAAAGTGCATGAATTCTCCGTAGATGGAAAACCGATTAAAATTACCGAGCGAAATAAAGCTGTCGGAAAAATAAAATTTACTGTGGAGCATCAATTTCACGAAATTTCTGTCAAATAACACCGATTGTAATGAGAAAATAACCTCTAGCTTTTTTTATAAATTTACACTGGTAAATGCCCGTGTAAAATAATAGTATTGAATAGGGGGTTTAGGGGAAATTGGCTTACTATTTTGTGTAATCAGTACAACAACAATTGCAATTACAAAAACCGAATGAATGTTCGGTTTTAAAATATTAGTTCATGGCAAAACAGACTTTAATTTCAAAACCATACGACCAAATCGGTAAACAAAGGGTTATCATTGAGCATGTGACTCCTCAAGTTGAATCCGGACAATATCCCGTAAAACGTGTAGAAGGTGAATGGCTCATTGTCGATGCAGATGTGTTTATAGACGGCCATGACGATGTTAGGGCAACCTTACTTCATAGAGTTAAAGGCGCTCGCAAGTGGAATCAAGAAGTAATGCACAGTGTTGGCAATGATCGTTGGCGAGCAGCATTTCACTTAGATGCAACTGGTGAGTATGAATACACCATTCAAGGAAACATTGATCATGCAGCAAGCTGGCAACATGCATTTAGAAAACGACTTTCTGAGAAAGATGAAAAGGAATTACAAGTGCAGATAGCCATCGGTAAACAATTTTTGGAGACTGTGGCAAAGCGATATACAAAGTCGAAAGTTGCTGTTAAAGAATGGATCAAAAGGTTGGATTCTGATCAAGGTTACGATCATGCTTCGGGATCAGAATTGGAGACGTTTTTTGCCCAGTTTCCAGTGATAGATTTCGAGACAATTTATAATCAAACTCTTACCTGTGTTGCACACAGAAAGAGAGCTGGGTTTAGCGCTTGGTATTCGTTTTTCCCTCGCAGCAGCGCACCTTTTGGAAAAGACCATGGCACTTTTAAAGATTGCGAAACACTCGTTCCTCGTATCAAGGAAATGGGATTTGATGTGGTTTATCTGCCACCAATTCATCCAATTGGACACGCATTCAGGAAAGGCCGAAATAATACATTGAATGTTCAGCCTGATGAACCGGGATGCCCTTATGCAACAGGAAATGAATTGGGAGGACACAAAGCTATTCTGCCCGAATTAGGCACATTAATTGACTTTAAGAGTCTCATAAAAAAAATTGAAAGTGTAGAAATGGAAATAGCAATGGACTTTGCTATCCAATGTTCGCCCGATCATCCTTATGTAAAGGAGCATCCACAATGGTTTAAATGGAGGCCCGATGGAAGTGTGCAATATGCAGAAAATCCACCAAAGAAATATCAAGACGTGTTGCCACTCGATTTCGAAAACCAAGATTGGCAAAATATGTGGCTAGAATTAAAAAATATTTTAGACTATTGGATAGAGCAGGGAGTTAAGATTTTTAGAGTCGACAATCCACACACCAAAAGTTTTCTTTTTTGGCAATGGTGTTTAGCTGAAATACACAAATCAAATCCTGAAGTAATTTTTCTCAGTGAGGCATTTACGCGTCCGCGTGTGATGGAAAATCTTGCCAAAAAAGGATTTCATCAGAGCTACACCTACTACACTTGGCGCAATAGCAAGCAGGAACTGATGCAGTATATGAATGATCTCACGCAGACAAATATGCGCGAGTATTTTAGACCAAATTTCTGGCCGAATACGCACGACATCAATCCTTATATCACTCAATCAAACAACGAAGCGCAATATTTGATAAGATATTTTATGGCGGCTACATTGTCGTCAAATTACGGCATTTTCGGACCTTGTTTCGAGTTGATGGACCATTCTGCCATTCCCGGCAAGGAAGAGTATTATGATTCAGAAAAATATCAAGTACGCCATTGGGATTGGGTAAAAAGAAATAAAGTCACTAGAATTATTACAATGGTGAATCGTTTCAGAAATGAAAACGCAGCGCTTCAGTTTACTAATAATTATATTGAATGTTCCATTCTAAATGATCAAATGCTTGCTTATTTAAAAGTACAGGGTGATAATAAAATTCTTTGTGTTGTCAACATCGATTCAAATCAACGTCAGCAAGGATCGTTGACACTTACATACGACCAAGTTGGAAAGGTATATGGATCTAGTTATGTGGTTCATGATCTTATCACAGGCGATCAATATAACTGGAAAGGAGAGCAACATTTCATTGAGTTAGATCCAAATAGATTGCCCTTCCATTTGTTTAAAATTGAAGGTTGATCCTTATTGCTTTTATCGAACGATACTGATATGACCACGTTCAACTTTGCTTTGTGAAATTGAATTGGTATTCAACGTGACAAACATTAATTGAGACAACTACAAAACTGCGACTTTCTAAAAGAGTCACTTTTTTAGTGTGATTTCAATTTTGAAAATTAAAATTTAGCCTCTATTTCAGAGTCAATTTCTTCGCTTTCTGCCTCTAAATGGCTTCTTTTGTGAACTTTACCCACCTTTGGCTAAACAGCGTCTATAAAAGGCATCCTGGTAAGGTTATAACAAATGGCTTATAGTAAGTGTTGTGAGTGTGTGTTGGCTTTTCCTACATAAAGCGTCCCACTTACGTTAAACCACCTATTCATTAACCCGAAGGTTCTTTCTATTTTATATCATGTTTGACTTATTTTTTTATTAATTTGTTTTTCTATTTCGGTTAAAGGTTTATTGTTTACTGCTTTATATAAAATTCTATTCTTTAGTTTTTTTGCAATTAAAACATTGTGATTTTCTTCGCTAGCATATCCTTTGTCAGCATAAACTGGAGTACGAGGTTTTAATTTTACAGTATTTAAAACACTTTCTAAATTTTTTATGTCACTTTCGTTTGCTGCCGTTGTGTGTATGCACAAAACAAAGCCTTCTTGATTAGTTACTGTATGTTGCTTGTATCCATAATGTAATTTACCTGCTTTTTTTAACCAAGCTCCTTCTTGGACCACGTTTGGCTTGATGATTTGAACTAATTATGTT